>Ga0209192_10001434_pt1 | contig 18984 bp, 15 predicted proteins | sample ArcticOcean_MG_C_11_FD_187433 | JGI IMG/M metagenome (GOLD analysis project Ga0209192, IMG submission 187433) | Marine microbial communities from western Arctic Ocean - ArcticOcean_MG_CB2_154 (SPAdes) (version 2) | ecosystem: Environmental > Aquatic > Marine > Oceanic | place: Arctic Ocean... | reverse complement strand
GAGTGATAGCTTTCACCTCATTACCCTCGAGGGTAAGGTGTGCCTTAAGCGAATAGAGGCCGCCGATTCAAGCGCCGTTGCGGTCGATTTTTCGGCGCCTGCGCTTAATTATCGCGTAACGAGTGCGGTTAAGCAGCAGGGCCTAAGCAAAGCGGTAGGCATTAAAGCGGCGCTAAGGCCGAGTGTGTTGGATGCGACAGCTGGGTTTGGCAAAGACGCCTACCTTCTCGCCAGTCAGGGTTGCCGCGTGCAGCTTTTTGAGCGAAACCCTTTTGTGTTTGCGCTTCTTCAGGACGGCCTTGCGAGAGGAGTTGCCTCGCAACAGGAAACGGTCGTCGCAGCCTGTCAGAGATTGAGTCTTGTGAATCAAGATTTCATCGAGTCGAGTATTGATGCGCTCGGAGGAGGAGGGAGCGTCGATGTGGTCTACCTTGATCCAATGTTTCCTGAGTCGAAGAAGAGTGCACGCGTGAAAAAGGATATGTTCGCGCTCCAAGAGCTGCTCGGTGCCGCTAACGATGCCGAAGCGCTTTGGGAGCATGCGTGCAGGCTTGCGCGACGACGCGTTGTGGTCAAGCGAAGTAAGTCAGCGCCGACGCTTGGCACTCGTGCGCCTGATATTCAATATAAGGGCAGCAGCAGTCGTTTCGATGTCTACTTAACCCCTAAATCTTAGTTTAGCCCCTAAGCTCTCGCCATTCGCCACAGGAGTCTCTGTCGCTTAGGCCAAGTGCCCTTAACTCGCGTCGCCGCAGACTAGCGCGGGGCTTTGTCTGCGAGGTGTTCGATTAGACGTTCGTAGATTAACGCGAGGGTATCTAAGTCGGCAGCGCAGATGCGCTCGTTGACTTGATGGATAGTCGCGTTACAGGGACCCAGCTCGACGACCTCAGCACCAGATGGCGCAATAAAACGGCCATCGGAAGTGCCGCCTGCCGTAGATTGCTCCGTTATCAACCCTGTGATTTCCTCTACGCTTGCTGCCGTCGCTTCCCTCAGCAGCCCGGGCTGAGTGAGGAAAGGCTCGCCAGACAAATGCCAATCTATCTTATAGTCGAGGGCATGCGCGTCGAATAGCTCGCTTACTTTCGCTGTCAGTTGTTCATGATTGCTTTCGGTGGAGAAGCGAAAATTAAAATCGACTTTACACGAACCCGGAATGACATTGTTGGCTCCAGTTCCGCTCGCTATGTTTGAAATTTGCAAGGTTGTTGGCGGAAAGGCGTCGTTTCCAGAATCCCATGTCATTCCGGACAACGCTGCGAGCACAGGCATCGCGCGGTGAATGGGGTTGTCTGCGAGATGAGGATAGGCGACGTGTCCTTGCTTGCCTCGAATTGTGAGCGACGCGCTTAGCGAGCCTCGGCGTCCGATTTTTATCGTGTCCCCAACCGCTGCTGTGCTGCTGGGTTCGCCGACAATGCAGTAATCAATCTGTTCGCCACGTTCGGTTAATGCATCAATAACGCGGCGCGTCCCATGCGCAGCTATCCCTTCCTCATCGCTTGTGATGAGGAATCCTAAACGGAGAGTCTCCAGTGAAGGATTGGCCTTCGTTATTGCCGCCTCGCATGCCGTTATCATCGCAGCAAGGCTGCCTTTCATATCCGCGGCGCCGCGACCATGAAGCATGCCATCTTTCACCAGTGCAGAGTAAGGGTCGTGTTCCCAGCCTGCACTCTCGCCCGAGGGCACGACATCGGTATGACCTGCAAATACAAGGATCGGACCTGATTCTCCGCGCACAGCCCAGAGGTTGTCTACGTCTTCAAAGCGCATACTCTCACAGTTGAACCCAAGTGCTTCTAGGCGTTCAGCCATCAATTGTTGACAGCCTTCGTCGGCAGGCGTCACAGAGGGACGCCTAATAAGCTGCTGTGCGAGTTCAAGAGTAGGAGAGGCGCTCATAGGGATATTGCTCTGTATTGATTCACTCGTGGTTTAATTGTGAGCATGCAGCTCTTCGTTGAGTTCTACTTCGGTTTGTAGCGGAAGGCACTCTACGGCGCCGCTAAGCGAATTACGACGGAAAAGCAGTCCCTCATGCCCAACGAGATCCATAGCCTTGCAGTTGCGCTTCAGCTCGCCCTGCGTATTGAGTAGCTGCACTTTGGTGCCTGCCGTTACATAGAGGCCTGCTTCGACTACACAGCCGTTTGCGAGCGGTATGCCAATGCCAGCGTTCGCGCCGATTAGGCAGTTTTCGCCGACAGAAATCACTTGCTTGCCACCACCCGAGAGTGTGCCCATCGTGCTGCAGCCGCCTCCAAGGTCGCTGTTTGCGCCGACCATCACGCCGGCGGAGATGCGGCCTTCGATCATCGCTGGTCCTTCAGTGCCGGCGTTAAAGTTGATGAATCCCTCATGCATGACAGTAGTCCCTTCACCTAAATAGGCGCCTAGGCGCACGCGCGCACTGTCTGCAATGCGAACGCCAGTCGGTACGATGTAGTCACTCATTTTGGGGAATTTATCCACCGAGGTGACGCTGAGTTGCCGCCCCTGCAGGCGCGCAGCAAGCTGTCGATCTGGTAATTCGCTGAGGTCTATAGGCCCTTCGTTGGTCCATGCCAGATTGTGCAATACGCCAAACATGCCATTCAGGTTTAGCGCATGAGGTTTCACAAGGCGCGCGGATAGAAGGTGCAGTTTGAGAAATGCTTCTGCGACCGTCGCAGGTGCGGTATCAGCGCCGAGTACACAGAGCACCAGCGTCTTTTCACTGCTGGCTAAAGCGCCAAGGTGGGTGCGCAGACGCTCTCGCAGAGCCTCGCCAAGTTTAACGTAGCCGCTTTCGCCCGGTTGGAGTCCGCAACAGCCTAAGACCTCGTCTGCAAACTCGGCGCCTGCATCTAAGCCAAAATGGGGGTAGTAAACCTCAATAATCTCGCCAGAACTGTTTTCGGTTGCCAGGCCAAAGCCGTAACTGTGAATTGCCGTCATCGTGCGAACTCCAAATTCGTTTATGGATTGTTGAGACACGCTAACGCGCCTTCGTCATAGCCGATCAACCACTGATCGCCGCTGTGTATGATGGGTCTCTTGATTATCGATGTTTCGCGTTGAATTAGTGCTAATGCGCTTTTAGGATCAAGACTTTTCTGCTCTTCTTCTGATAATTTGCGCCAAGTTGTGCCGCGCTTGTTGATGAGCTTGTCTAGAGGAAATTGATTAACAAATTGCGCGGCCAGTGCTGCATCGCAACCCAGTTTTTTGTAATCATGGAAAGTGAAATCGATGCTATTCGATTCCAGCCATTTCTTGGTTTTCTTAATGGTGTCGCAGTTTGCGATGCCGTAAACGATCAGCATTCTGTAGGTGTCCTTATTGCGTGCTCAACTACTATGACCAGCCTAGCTTTCGAGTCTTTTTTCGAGAGTCTCTTGGGTGCTGCTAATGAGGTCTTCGATTTCAGTTTCGTCGGTTATCGGCTCGTTTACGCTGTTGGTTATGTAGAACAGATCCTCAACTCTCTCGCCTAGGGTGGTGATTCGCGCATCCTTAATATTGATAGATTCCTCTACGAATAATTTCCCGACCGAGGCCAGGATGCCGGGATGGTCTGGGCAATTGATTTCTAGCGTCGAATAGCGGCGCTCGGGATGATTGAGTAATCTCACGATAACCTTACTAGCAAAATATTTATCTTTACGGGTTTGCCGATACTGCGGTGTACGCGTTGCTTGATGCTTGTCTTCGAAGCTGTTGCTCAAGGCAGCCTTTATCTCGTCGACACGTGCAAGGCTATCGCCAACCGGTCGTCCCGATTCTTCCAGAACGGTAAAGGTGTCTAGGCAATAACCGTGAGTTGAGGTGAAGATGCGTGCGCCTTGAACGTTGAGGCGCAGTCGCTCCAGCGTCGCTGTCGTATTGGCGAACAGAAAATCGCCGTCTTTCGTGTAAATGAAGACTTGGGTCGCGCCCTCTCCATCGATCCGCGTGAGTTCTTGTAGCGCCACAATAGGGCCTACACCTTGGCTATTCGCGATAAGCTCCGAATGCCAAGCAATGTTTACCGCAGACTCACGAACGAAGTATTCATCGTCGAGGTGTGCCCAGATGGAGTCGATCTGATGCGTATCGACGCCGCGCTGTAGAAGGGCTTTTTTGGCAGAGTCTTTCTTGTCAGTAATTCGATCTTCGCGGTTTTGTGGATTTTCGAGTCCCGAACGCAGTGCCTGCTTTGTGTTTAGGTAGAGCTGCGACATAAGCGATGCGCGCCAACTATTCCACAGCTCTGGATTCGTTGCGCGAATATCCGCGACTGTCATCGAGTACAGATAATCGAGATGGAGTTTGTCGCCCATGATGGAGGCGAATTCGTGAATGACCTCCGGATCAGAAATATCCTTACGCTGCGCCGTCATCGACATAAGCAAATGCTTGTCGACTAGCCACGAAACAAGCTTCGCATCCCAGCTGCTAAGATGGTGCCGCTCGCAGAAATCGACGGCGTCTTTCATGCCTAATTTTGAGTGATCGCCGCCGCGACCCTTAGCGATATCATGGTAGAGCCCAGCGATATAGAGCAGCTCGATCTTTGGTAGATTTTTAACCACATTCGAGACGAGTGGGAATTCGTGCGCCGTTTCGGGCAACCAAAGCCTGCGCATGTTTTCGACAACCTGCAGCGTATGCGCATCGACGGTGTAGATGTGAAATAGATCATGCTGCATTTTGCCCATGATCTTGCCAAACTCAGGAAGATAGCGTCCAAGGATGCCATAGCGTGCCATGCGCCTTAGTTGAAACGTCACCTTATTGGGCGAACGCAGCAATTCCATGAAAAGGGTAACGCAGCGAATATCCGCGCGAAACTCATCATCAATTAAATGGCGATTGTCTCTTATGAGGCGGATAGTCGATGCGCGAACGCCTTGTATTTGCGGGTTCTGCGCGCAGAGAACAAAGACTTCGATTAACGCGAAAGGGGCGCGAGCGAATACTTTTTCATCCAGCACTTCGAGGTAATCGTTGCGAACTTGAAATCTGTTGTTCAGCGGCGTTATATGTTCGCGCTCTCCTGAACGCAAGATAACCTCATCGAAATGCTGCAGCAGAAGGTCGTTAAGCCCACGCAGAGTGCCTACGGTACGGTAGTAGCGCTGCATAAGTTTTTCTACGCCAAGGCTGAGCTCATCGTCTTCGTAACCGAAGATTTTGGCGAGTTCGCGCTGCTTGTCGAAGAGGAGCCTGTCTTCGCGTCGACCTTCGAGGAGATGGAGTCCGTAACGAACCCGCCAAAGGAAATTTTGCCCTTTGTCGATAAGCGATTGTTCCATTCTGCTCAGAAATCCAAGTTCTACAAGGTCGCTAAAAGAAGACGCATTGAAGTGTCGTTTGGCAACCCAGGCGATAGTCTGGATATCGCGCAGCCCGCCGGGAGAGGTCTTTACATTAGGCTGCAACGCGTAGTCGATGTCGTGGTATTTCTCATGTCGCGCAAGCTGTTCGTCCCACTTAGCACGCATAAACTTTTTAATCGGCCAAACTCTCTGTGCGGTTGTAGCGCTGTACATGTCGGCTTGGAGGCTTTCGGGGCCAACAAGTGTGCGCGATTCCATGAGGGCGGTGGCAACTGTTATGTCGCTGCTCGCCTCTTGAACGCATTGTTTTATTGACCGAACGCTCTGTCCAATTTCAAGGCCGATATCCCAGAGGAGCGTGAGGAAGCCGCTCACCGCGGCTTTTAATTTTTTATCGGGAGTCTTGCGCGTGAGTAAAAGAATATCGATGTCTGAGTGCGGCGCGAGATCTCCGCGTCCGTAGCCGCCCACGGCGACCAGTGAGAGCTCTATGTCGGGCCACTGCTGCTGCTCCCATGCCAGCATAAGTATTTGATCGACAGCCCATGCGCGTCCTCGAACGATGGCTTCGATTTCGTCATTTTCTTTGAAGCGCTGATCGAGGAGGGCGCTTGCTGCGCTCAGCGCGCTCTTTAGCGGAAGGACTGACGAATGATGGTTGGCGAGTTCAGTGCGAACGGCATTGACGTCAAGCAAGCTTGTGTCCGCGTCCGGTCGGCTTAGTGCAACCGAGTCTACGTTTAACGGTGCTGCTATGCTCATAGTGTGTCGTCGCCGCGAAGCGTAAAGACCTCGAAGCCTGTGGCGGTAACTGCGAGGGTATGTTCCCACTGGGCCGACAGGCGCCTGTCCTTGGTGGTAACGGTCCAGCCGTCTGCCCGCGATAGTTTGGTGTGCCGCATGCCAGCATTAAACATAGGCTCTATTGTAAAGGTCATGCCTTCTTCGAGGACAAGACCCGTTCCTGCTTGGCCATAGTGCAGGACTTGCGGCTCTTCGTGAAAGACGCGCCCAATGCCGTGTCCGCAGTATTCTCGCACGACAGAATAGTTATTGCCCTCGCCGTGTGCTTGGATAATCGCGCCGATATCACCTAGGGTAGTCCCAGGGCGGACGATTTCTATTCCCTTATACATCGCTTCCTGCGTTACGCGGATCAGTCGCTGCACATGGTCTGCGACCTCGCCGACACAGAACATTTTACTCGTATCGCCGTGGTAGCCGTCTTTGATCACGGTCACATCAATATTAACGATGTCGCCAACCTTCAAAATTTTGTCGTCGCTCGGGATGCCATGACAGACGACATGATTTACCGAGGTGCAGATAGATTTAGGGAAACCGTTGTAATTGAGTGGTGCCGGAATGGCTTTTTGCACCTCAACAATATGGTGATGGCAGAGGCGGTCGAGCTCTCCGGTTGTGACGCCGGGGACGACAAAAGGTCCGATCATTTCGAGCACTTCGGAAGCGAGTTTGCCTGCGATTCGCATTTTGGCGAGTTCGTCAGCTGTCTTAGTTTGTACTGTCATGCTTGTCCACTTTGTGATGAGTCGGAAGGGCATCGCCGAGGGCTTCATTTGGGTTGAGATTGTAATGCACGAAGGGCGCCAATACGACCCTCAGGCGCCACTCTGTGGGAGAAAGCGAGCTTAAATCTTTAATCGACAAGGGCTTTATGGTATAAAGCGCGGCGTTTTAAAGTTCGATGAAAATGCTAAGTCGAGTTTCACTTGGCATTCCGATTCGGCCGGTTTTATAAAACGCTTAATTTTCAATAACTAATGTCGCACACTTATCGTCACGTCTGATCTGGGTGCCGCGCAGCTCTTAATTGACTAATTGACTAATTGATTAATTGATTAATTAGTCTTGATTGCTCTTTTCAGCTTTTGCTGAGAAACAATCTGTCGAGGTTCTACACGCGACAAGAGAGGATTGTGCGGTTGATCGATGGGATAAGTGGAGGCCTAACCCGCTACAAAGGAAAAACTATGTCAGTTTCAATGAAAGATATGCTCCGCGCGGGCGTCCATTTCGGCCACCAAAGCCGTTACTGGAACCCCAAGATGGATCAGTTCATCTTCGGCGCTCGTAACAAGATCCACATCATCAACCTCGAGCACACTGTGCCCGCTATGAATAAGGCGCTTGAGGCAGTCAGCAACTTAGCTGAAAAGAATCGCAAAATCCTGTTTGTCGGCACCAAGCGTGCTGCTTCTAAAATCGTCGGCCAAGAAGCCGAGCGCGCAGGCATGCCGTTCGTCAACCATCGTTGGCTCGGCGGCATGCTCACTAACTACAAGACTATTCGCGGCTCGATCAAGCGTCTGAAAGATCTTGAGATTCAAGAAGCCGACGGTACGTTTACTCGCCTGACTAAGAAAGAAGCGTTAATGCGCACGCGTGCGAAAGAGAAGCTAATTCGCAGCATCGGCGGTATTAAAGAGATGGGCGGCTTGCCTGATGCGCTATTCGTCATCGACGTTGAGCATGAACGTATTGCGGTGACAGAGGCGAACAATCTTCGCATCCCAGTAATCGGCGTTGTCGACACGAACAGCAACCCAGATGGCATCGATATCGTTATCCCAGGTAATGATGACGCATTGCGTGCGATCCAGCTTTACGCATCGGCAGTAGCGGATGCTTGTATCGAAGGCAAGAAGCGCAACGGAAGCATGGCTTCTAACAGCGAATTCGTCGAAGTTGACGAAGAGATAGCTGCTGCGCCTGCTGCAGAAACAGAAGCTGCGCCTGCTGCAGAAACAGAAGCTGCTCCTGCTGCAGAAACAGAAGCTGCTCCTGCTGCAGAAACAGAAGCTGCTCCTGCTGCAGAAACAGAAGCTGCGCCTGCTGTTGAGGCAGTGGTAGCAGAAGAAGCGCCGGTTGTCGCCGAAGCGGCAGCGCCTGCAGTCGAAGAGACGCCTGCTGCAAACTAAAGGTTGAGGGCGGCCTTACAAAGCTGTTCTGATCTAAGTTAGCGAAGAAAGGGGGCGAATCGCCCCCTTTTTATAAGGCGGTCGCTTCCGATCGCTGTAAAAATTCAAGGGCATTCATGGCTATATCGGCTGTCGTATGACCCTCGACAAATCCTTTAGAGCACAGTGGATTGCTGGCTCGCACCAAATACAATAGAGGCAAAGCTCATGGCTAATATAACTGCTGCAATGGTAAAAGATCTGCGCGAGCGCACCGGTCTTGGCATGATGGATTGTAAGAAGGCGCTTTCAGAGGCCGAAGGCGATATCGAAAAAGCGATCGACGACCTACGTAAAGCGAGTGGTATGAAAGCGGCTAAAAAAGCGAGCCGCGTTGCTGCTGACGGTATCGTGATCACTAAAGTTGCTTCAGACGGCAACTACGGCGTCATTCTCGAAGTGAACAGTGAGACCGATTTCGTCGCGCGCGACGAGAGTTTCCTTTCTTTTGCAAACGACGCTGTTGAGGCTGCTTTCGCCAATAAAGACGCTGATGTCCCTGCGATCCTCGCTTCTGGTCTCGAAGATCAGCGCGAGAAACTCGTGCAGAAAATTGGCGAGAACATCAACATCCGCCGTGTTGCGCGTCTTCAGTTTGCCGATGCGAACGAGGGAATTGTTGAGAGCTATGTGCACAGTAACAATCGCATTGCCGTTCTAATCTCTCTTCGCGGTGGCGATGAGTCGCTGGCAAAAGACATTGCAATGCACATTGCGGCAGTAAACCCAATGGTTGTTCGGGCAGAAGACGTGCCTGAGGAAACACTCGCGAAAGAGTCTGAAATCTATTCGGCTCAGGCCCGCGAGAGCGGCAAGCCCGAAGAGATCATTGAGAAGATGATTAGCGGCCGATTAAAGAAATTCGTCGCTGAAATCAGCTTGCTCGAACAGCAGTTCGTTAAAGACCCCGACTCGACTATTTCGGATCTGTTAAAAGCAGCTGGCGCGGATGTTGTCGACTTTGTTCGTTATGAGGTTGGCGAAGGTATCGAGAAAGAAGAAGTCGACTTTGCTGCTGAAGTTGCGGCACAGATCGCAGGCTCAAAATAGTAGACTAAACTCACCATCACTTTAGGAGCACGTCATGCCGAAGCACGAACGAAAGTATAACCGTATCCTCCTGAAGCTAAGTGGCGAGGCGCTAACAGGCGAGGCCGATTTTGGCATCGATCCTAAAGTGTTAGACCGAATGGCTGTCGAGGTAGGGCAGCTAGTCGGTTTGGGCGTTCAGATTGGTATGGTGATCGGTGGCGGAAACCTCTTTCGAGGGGCGGCGCTGCACTCGGCGGGAATGGAGCGGGTAACCGGCGATCACATGGGTATGCTTGCCACTGTAATGAATGCGTTGGCAATGCGCGATGCGCTCGAGAGGGCGAGTATCCCGACACGCGTCATGTCTGCTATCCCAATGAGCGGAGTAGTTGAGCATTACGATCGTCGAACGGCAATTAGACACCTCAACGCGTCGGATGTAGTGATATTCTCTGCTGGCACAGGCAATCCATTCTTTACCACCGATTCGGCAGCCTGCCTGCGGGGAATAGAGATAGACGCGGACCTTATTCTAAAGGCGACAAAGGTCGATGGTGTCTATTCAGCCGATCCCGAAAAAGATCCCTCAGCGATCAAATTTGATCATCTAACGTTTGATGATGTGATTGATAAAAAGCTCGCCGTGATGGACATGACTGCTATCCTGTTAAGTCGGGATCACGGTGTACCGATCAAAGTGTTTAATATGAATCGTCCCGGCGCCTTGCTGGCTAACGTGTTAGGTGATGCAGACGGCACATTGATCAACTAGACTTCAGAATCATAAAAGCAGGCAATTAACGGGAAAAATTATGATCGATGAAATTACTGCAGACGCAGAAGAACGCATGCAGAAAAGCCTGGCGGCATTAGACGAGGCTTTCAAAAGAATTAGAACAGGGCGCGCACATCCCAGCATCCTAGATTCGGTGATGGTCTCCTATTACGGTTCTGACACCCCGCTGAACCAGCTTGCAAACGTTAATGTCGAAGAAGGACGGACGCTTATCGTTTCGCCTTGGGAAAAACCTATTATCGCGGATATTGAGCGAGCGATCATGAAGTCTGACCTCGGGCTTAATCCTTCGAACAATGGCGACACAATTCGTGTTCCTATGCCTGCTCTCACCGAAGAGACGCGGCGCGAATACACCAAACAAGCCAAAAACGAAGCGGAGAATGCTCGCATCGCCGTGCGTAATATCCGCCGCGATGCCAATTCGGATTTTAAAGACCTCGAGAAAGAAAAAGAGATCAGCGAAGATGAGCAGCGCCGTGCCGAAGACTTAGTGCAAAAGTTAACGGATAAGACGATCGCGGCGATAGAAGCTGCGTATCAAGTGAAAGAAGCCGACCTGCTATCGATTTGACAAGCGTCGTGCAATTTCAAGGTCAAACTGCTCGGTTGGGAGCTAAAGTGGGTATACTGTTGTCCAACTGTATAACCCGCTTTAGCTTAACGACTAGACCATGACCACAGCAGCCTCTCAAGTCACCGGCGATTTGCCACGGCATGTCGCCATCATAATGGATGGCAATAATCGCTGGGCGAAAGCGCGACAGCTAAAGCCGCAAGATGGCCACAGTCGTGGTGCTGAGGTGGTGCGAAAAATTGTCGCTGCTTGCGTCGACTGGAATATCCCCTATCTTACCCTGTTCGCGTTTAGCAGTGAGAACTGGCTTCGTCCACAGACTGAAGTGCGTGCGCTCATGGCGCTATTCCTGAAGGTTCTGCGTCGCGACGAAATCACCCAGCTTCATGCCATGGGCGTACGAATTCGCTTTATTGGTAATCGCTCGAGCTTCTCGAAGGCATTGCAGAAAGGCATGCTCGAAGTCGAAAAACGAACGGAAGCCAATCTGAAGACGACAGTTTTTGTAGCTGTGGATTACGGCGGACGCTGGGATATCGCGCAAGCAGTCTCTCGGCTCGTTGCTGATCTTCCCTCAAAATCAGACATCGCTGGGTCCATTACTGCGGCTACCTTGCACCAATATACGAGCCTAGCAGAGGCTCCCGACCCCGACCTTTGCATAAGGACTGGGGGAGAGCGTCGACTGAGTAATTTCCTGCTCTGGCAATTGGCCTATACCGAACTCTATTTCTGCGACGCTTATTGGCCCGACTTCAACGAGGCGGAACTTCAGCTTGCCATCGATGATTACGCGAGTAGGCAGCGGCGCTTCGGTGGGCAAAACGCCTGCGCACACGACAGCGTTGGGCAGCAAGAAAATACTGAGGTGCTCGCCGATGCTTAAACAGCGCATTGCCACTGCAATTGTTTTGTTGGTCGGCCTAATCGCGATGACAACTAGTTTAGGCCTAGAGGCGTTTGCGGCTGTCACAGGCGCATTAGTCTTAATTGGCGCGTGGGAATGGGCTGCCTTTGCGTCTCTGGGATCAAAGTCTCGGCTAGCCTTTGTTGGAACGCTAGCGCTGTCTATCGCGTTGCTGTCGCTTGCACTTGGTCTGGTTGGAGAGAACGGTTATGACGCGAGCGTTGCCCTCGGCTTTTCATTACTTGGCGCGCTATTTTGGGCGCTTATGTTTGGTGCGATCGTGTCCTTTCCAGAGTCAACTGAGGCATGGAATGACAAATCCCGAATCTCTGTGATGGGCATGCTCTCGCTTCTCGGCACGTGGGTAGGCTTGGTGACTCTGAAAGCATTGTTGCCTAGCGGCGCGCTTGTGATCATGCTCATTATTATGGTCGCAGCCGTCGACGTCGGTGCTTTTTTTACAGGAAAACTGTTTGGCAAACGTAAGCTGGCACCTGCTTTAAGCCCCAATAAAACCTGGGAAGGGGTCTGGGGCGGGGTCGCTCTTAATCTAATCGTGTCGTTGGCTTTTGCGCTTTTGCTCGACAAATACGTCCAAGCATTTGCGGCTATCGACTATGCCATTTTTGCCGCGCTTGCCCTTATAGTTGCCTTTTTTAGTGTTGTTGGCGATCTCGCTGAGAGCATGTTAAAGCGCAATCGGGAGCTAAAAGACAGCGGGTCTATTCTGCCTGGCCATGGCGGTCTGCTCGATCGAATCGATGGACTTATGGCGGCGACGCCGATCTGCGTGGCCGTGCTTATTCTTCTGCTTGGAGGCGTTTAGCGTGGAGCTTAATACCCTGGCTAGTGACGCGTCGCTTACGCTGCTTGGCTCAACCGGTTCGATCGGCGAGAGCACGCTTGCCGTCGCTCGTAAAATAGAAAACCTCTCTATTTTTGCGCTCACCGCTAATACCAATGCGGCAAGGCTACTGGCGCAGTGTCTCGAATTTAACCCGCGTTACGCAGTCTTGGTCGATTCAGCGGGGGCAGATCAGCTCGCTAAAGCGCTCCGCGCAGCAGGGTGTAACACAGAGTTGTTGGTTGGGCCGGACGCGCTCGATCAGGTTGCTGCGGATGCGGAAGTCGACATGGTTATGGCAGCGATTGTCGGTGCGGCAGGGCTTGCAGCAACGTTAGCCGCAGCAAAGGCCGGGAAACGACTGCTTCTCGCCAACAAAGAGGCCCTTGTTATGACAGGCGACATCCTTATGGATGCGGCGCGGCATAACGGTTCCACTCTGCTACCTATCGACAGCGAACACAACGCGATTTTCCAGTGTTTGCCGACGGTTAAAGACGGAATTAGTGCTTCGCAGTTTACGTTTGTCGAAAAAATCGTCCTCACGGCGTCCGGTGGCCCGTTTCTCGACACGCCGTTAGATCAGTTTGCCTCCATAACACCGGCGCAAGCCTGCGCACATCCTGTGTGGTCTATGGGAAGTAAGATCTCTGTTGATTCGGCGACCATGATGAATAAGGGATTGGAGTTTATTGAGGCGTGCTTCCTGTTCGGCCTAGCTGCTGATCAGGTTGAGGTCATCATCCACCCGCAGTCGGTTATCCATTCGATGGTTCATTACAGCGATGGGTCTGTGCTCGCACAAATGGCGAGTCCAGACATGCGGGTGCCTATCGCACACTGTATTGCCTGGCCGCAGCGGATCACAACCGAAGCCCCTAGGCTCGATCTTGCTACAGGGCAAACATTGGAATTTCGCGAACCTGACCTCGCACGGTTTCGCTGCCTCGAATTAGGCATGGAGGCCGCGCGAGTCCGAGGCACTGCGCCGGCGTTATTGAATGCGGCCAACGAAGAGGCCGTCGAAGCGTTCTTAGCGGGGCGTCTTAGCTTTAGTCGCATCGCGGCGGTCAACGCCGACGTCATGGCACAAATACCTTGTGAATCTGCCTCTAGTCTCGATATCATCTATGACGCGGATTCACGCGCTCGGACACTAGCTAATACCCTGATTAATAATAGTTAATTTAACTTATCGCTACTGGCGCCAGCGTCAGAAGAGGCTGTAATGATTGAGAATATCATCGAAATCACCACCAGCGTGCTGGCCCTTTTAGTCACGCTTGGAATACTCGTGACCGTTCACGAATTCGGCCATTTTTGGGTGGCAAGGCGCTGTGGCGTTAAAGTCCTCAAATTCTCTATTGGCTTTGGTAAGGCCGTCAAAACATGGGTAGGCAAAGACGGGGTTGAATACGTTATCGCACCCATTCCGCTCGGTGGGTATGTGCGCATGCTCGGGCAAGAAGACACTTCGTTGCCAGACGCTGAGGCTGTGCCCGCAGAGGATCGCTCGAAGTCTTTCGCGGCAAAAAGCGTCTGGCAGCGGATGGCTATCTCTGCTGCTGGCCCCGCGGCTAATTTTCTGCTCGCAATAGTCATTTTTTGGATTATTAATATCGCTTACGGCACATCGGGCGTTGCACCGATTATAAGCTCGGTGGTTGAAGGTTCTGTTGCCGAGCGCGCAGGGCTTGAGTCAGGAGATGAAATTCTCGCGGTCGATGGTGAACCGACGCTTATTTGGCAACAAGTTGCTCTGCAGTTGATTGGCCGTATGGGCGAGAGTGGTAGCGTTACTTTTTCGGTAAAAGGCGCGGAGTCTTCTGCTGCACGAGACGTCAGCGTGCCCATTTTGGGATTTATGGCGGATTCGACTGAGCCCCGTCCACTCAAGGCCTTGGGCATAACGCAAATAGACATCCCTGCGGTTATCGACAAATTGGTTGAGGGGCAAGCGGGTGACCAAGCGGGCCTGTTAGCCGGCGACCGCATAGTGAGCGTTGCTGGCCAGAGGGTTGATGGCTGGAGCCAATGGGTCGAAATAATCCGCGCCAGTCCGGAACTAGCGCTCATTGTGGCGGTCGAACGGGGAGACCAATTAATAGAGTTAAGCCTCACTCCCGCGCTAACCGAACTTCCCGATGGCAGCAAAATCGGCATTATCGGCGCTTATGTGCAGCAAGTAGACTACGATGCGCTCGTTCCGCGGGAGATGCGGCGCGAAGTAAAGTACAATGCTGCGTCGGCGATTATGCCTGGCATCACCGAAACCTATGAAAAATCGGCTTTTGTGCTGGCCTCGATCAAGAAAATGATCGTCGGGTTGATATCGGTTAAGAATATTAATGGGCCTATTACTATCGCTCAAGTCGCGGGAGAGACCGCGTCCTACGGCCTGAATGTCTATCTTGGTTTCTTGGCGCTTCTCAGCATCTCGCTTGGCGTCATGAACTTAATGCCAATCCCTATCTTGGATGGGGGGCATATTTTGTACAATTTGATCGAGATCGTCACGCGACGACCCGTGCCGGAGAGGGTGCAGGCTTTCGGATTGCAAATTGGACTATTACTGATCTCGGGCATCATGGTGTTGGCCGTTTATAACGATGTAACCCGTTTGCTCTAAAAGGCGCAATTTCTCGCCTGAAGTTGAGTTCAAACGGTTCAGACAAAGACTAAGACTACACGGCTGCAAAAGAAGTTGTGGCGTGCGGGAGCGTGTATGCGCTCCTCAAATGAATAACCCGAGAAAGCATTACGAATGAAGAAACTGCTCTGTTGTTTCCTGCTGGCCTTTGGCTTTGCTAGCCCGCTCCACGCGCAAAATTTTATAGTCGCCGACATCATCGTCGACGGCTATCAGCGTATTTCGCCCGGAATAATCTATAACCTGCTGCCTGTTGGTATTGGAGATGAGGTTAACGCGCTGACCTCAGCTCAAATAATTCGCGAACTTTCGCGTTCTGAATACTTCGATGAAATCGAAGTGTCGCGCGAGGGGAATATTCTTGTTGTCACCGTGTTGGAGCGGCCATCGGTTGCCGAGATTACTATCGAAGGTAATAGTGTTCTCAAGACAGAGGACATAATTGAAAACATGGGATCGGCAGATATTGCCGAAGGACAGATATTTACGCGGGCCGCGCTAGAGGTCATCCGGCAAGGAATACAAGACGTCTATTCTTCGCGCGGTCGCTATGGTGCGGCTGTAGAAATTGAAGTTGAAGAGCTGCCGCGAAACCGAGTTAGCATCAAACTAGATATCAATGAGGGCGAAGAGTCTCGCATCCGTCACATTAATATCGTAGGCAACGATTCTTACGCTGAAGAAGACCTCTTGCAGCTTTTCGAACTCGGCACAAAACCGTTCTATCTAATTATGAGTCGTCGCGACAGATACTCTCGCGAGCAGTTGTCTGGGGACCTCGAGCGTCTCGAATCTTTTTATCTCGACAACGGCTATGTCGAGTTCAGCATTGATTCTACGCCCATTGCAATTACGCCAGACAGGCAAGAAGTTTACATTACGATCAATATCTCTGAGGGCAAACAGTATGCGATCCGTAATGTCGAGCTTGCAGGCGACTTAGTCGACGCCGAGGACTTGCTGCGAGCGGCACTTTTTGTACGCTCGGGCCAAATCTATTCGCAAGGCTTAGTTACTGGGACTGAAGAAATCATGGTTCAGTTTCTCGGCAATCTCGGCTATGCGTTCGCCGAGGCGACCGGCGTGCCCGAGGTTAATGATGATGAACAAACGGTCGACGTGACGTTCTTTATCGAACCGGGCAATCGAACTTACGTCAACCGCATTAGCTTTGCTGGCAACGTATCGACCGCAGACGACGTGTTAAGGCGCGAGATGAGACAGCTCGAAAGTGCGCCTGCCTCAAGTCTGCAGATAGAGCAGTCTAAGGTTAGATTGGAGCGTCTTGGTTATTTCGAATCGGTTGAGGTCGACACTGCAGAAGTAGCAGGGATCGAAGATCAGATTGATGTGAACTATGACGTAATCGAACAAAATTTCGGTGCTGTAAGTTTTCAAGTAGGTACTGGCGGCGGCGGTAACTTCTTTATAAGCTCTAGCCTCCAGGCGCAAAATTTCCTCGGAACGGGCCGAACCCTCGGAGTCGGTGTGAACAGAAGCCGTTTCCAGCAAGGGCTAAATTTCCAGTATGTCGATCCGTATTTTACCCCCGATGGCGTGAGTCGTGGATTCAATATATTTGCGCAAAAAATGGAATCTCCGTTTAACGTCTCGGCATTTAATACGAGCTCCTATGGGGGTTCTGCGAGCTTTAGCTATCCGCTGAGCGAAATTGAAATGCTTGGCTTTGACCTTGGTTTTACGCACACTGAATTGAGCGCAGGTATGGGCTCTGTGCAAGAAATTATGGCAAGCCCGATACTGTTCGAGGGCGTCGATAAATACATCATCACGCCAGCGAACGGCAATGCCTTCGACGGCCCCGTCGTCGACTCAGTGCTAGGCAATGTGGCAGACCTAACACCGCAGCAGTTGCGTAGTCCGAATGAGCAAGGGTTTGTCGACAAATTTGGTGATGAGTTCGATAACTTTACGATCACAGGCAACTATTTCCGCAACACCCTCAATCGCGGTCAACTCCCGAACGCGGGCTTTCTCCATAGCCTCGGGATTGAAGTCACGCTGCCTGGGTCTGATCTCGAATATGCTCGAATAAATTATAATGGACAGTTCTATTGGCCGGTCTCACAGAACAGAGAGTGGGTTGTCTCGTTGCGAACCAACCTCGGTTACGGTATCGGTTATGGCGATACTGATGAGCTTCCGTTCTTTAATAACTTCTTTGCAGGTGGTCTTAGCGCGGCTGGTGTCTTGCGTGGATTCGAAGAGAATAGCTTAGGCCCTGAGAGTACGCCTGGCGCGAGATATCTGACACAAGGCGGCATCAGTCTGCTCAAGGATGATGAAGGTAATATCATCAAGAGAGAAGACGGGTCTGCAGTGGGTCTCAGTAACGAGTTCGGCTACAGCACAGCGCCTGTTTTCGATGCTAATGGCAACCGACTCTTCGACGAGAATGGCAACCCTGAGGTCGCGCTTGCGGTGGAAAACTTCTTCCTAGATGAGGATTTCGACAGCTTTGGTGGTAACATATTAGCAACAGCGACGTTGGAGCTTTTATTCCCGCTGCCTTTCGTAGAGGACAGGAGTAGGGTGCGCTCTGCTTTCTTTATCGATGCGGGCAATGTGTTCTCGTCTAGCTGTTCGGAGAGAAGGCGACTCCTGAAGAATTGTTCGGACTTCGACCTAGCCGAGATTCGTTATTCGGTCGGTGTTAGCGTTACTTATCTTTCGCCTTTCGGCCCTTTGACTTTCTATCTTGCCCAGCCATTCGGAAAAGACGGCGATGACACGAGGACGTTCGATTTTACGGTAGGCCAAGGTTTCTAGAGAAAAGAATTTTAGTCGTCGGCTATTGCGCCGATAAATCATCAACTGAGTAGAGGCGTGTGGCCAGCCTCTCTTTACGAAGTTTTGTTAGATTTGGAGAACATAAGTGAAAACATTGAAGACCTTAATTGCCGTAGTGTGTTTGGTTACCGCATCTCAAGCTGCGATGGCACAAGACACAAAAATCGGTGTTTTAAATGCTTTGCAGGCGCTATTTAATTCCGATGCAGCGCGTATTGTGCAAGAGGAACTCGAGCAAGAGTTCAATGCCGATGAGACTCGCGCACAGGAATTATCTGAGCAGCTTACTGCGCTCAGCGAGAAGTTTCAGCAGGACGAGGCAGTGATGACGCAGGACGAAATTCGTCGCATGAATTCGAACGCACAAGACCTGCAGGTACAGCTGCAGCTAATCCAAGAGCGTGTTCAGAAAGCGCTTCAGGAAAAGAACCAGCAGTTCTTGCAAAGCATGCAGGGTACTTTAGCCGAGGCTGTATCTGATGTTGTCGCTGAGGGAGGCTATGACCTCATTCTCAATGTTGATAGCGCACCTTATTTCGCACCTGTACTTGATATCACTGCTAAAGTGACAGCGAAACTGAATCAGAACACCGCAGCCGCTAACTAGGACGTTGCACCCGGCTCGAGCGAGCCGGGTGCAGATTCTTTTTGAGTAGTGATCGCTCTACCTAAGGAGAGGGGCCTTGCCGCAAGCTAAGCAATTCAGACTTGCCGAAATCGCTGATCTTCTTGGGGCGAAGCTGGAGGGAGATGGAGACATCATCATCTCCGGACTGTCGCCTTTAAGCTCGGCCGGCGAAGGTCAGCTGAGCTTTCTTAGCAATCCAACCTATACCTCCCAACTCGCTGACTGCCAAGCTAGCGCGGTTATTCTTGCCGAAAAATCCGCCAATTCGTTTTCGGGTAATCGACTTATCGCACAAAACCCCTACGTGACTTTTGCTTACGCGACGCAGCTATTCGCGCGCGAAGACGCTGTCGTAGCCGGTATCCACCCAACCGCCAGTATCGCTGCGTCGACGACGCTTGCCGATGATGTGAGCATCGAGGCGAATGTGGTGATTGGTGAGGGAGCAACGA
>Ga0209192_10001428_pt1 | contig 19033 bp, 27 predicted proteins | sample ArcticOcean_MG_C_11_FD_187433 | JGI IMG/M metagenome (GOLD analysis project Ga0209192, IMG submission 187433) | Marine microbial communities from western Arctic Ocean - ArcticOcean_MG_CB2_154 (SPAdes) (version 2) | ecosystem: Environmental > Aquatic > Marine > Oceanic | place: Arctic Ocean... | reverse complement strand
ACCTGATGCTGAGCTCAAGAATGGTAGATTAGCTATGCTCGGGTTTATCGCCTTGTTGGGGTTGAGTGCCATGTAACCTAAAAATTCTATCATTTTAACCTTCTCTTCCATCGAAAATGTCCCTGCTCTACGCATCACGTAGGCCAAGAACATCATAAGTATATATACATTCACCGCTATTGGCTTCATACTAATACTACTTAAAAACATTTCAGTCTTTATACGTACATGAAACTATCATACGCTATTACAGTGTGTAATGAATCAAAAGACTTGTATGGACTTTTATCTTTTCTATTGAAAGTGAAGGATCAAGAAGATGAAATAAATGTATTGCTAGATTCCCTCCACGCTACTAAACCTGTCAGAGATGTTTTGAAGTATTTCCAGAAAGATCTCGTTGTATCTGAACGAGATTTTGATGGAAACTTTGCCGAACATAGGAATTACCACCTTACAAAATGCACGGGTGACTACATTTTCATCATCGATCCAGATGAAATGCCGAAAGAAAAACTCTTGAAAGGTTTGAAAGGTGCTATAAAAGATAGTGGTGCTGAACTTCTACTCGTTCCGAGAATAAATTTACATCCAGGGTTTACACAAGAGTGGTTGGATAAATATAAATTTAAGGTTAACGAACTTGATTGGATAAATTGGCCGGATTATATATGTAGAGTTTTCAAAAATGATCCTGAAACTATCAAGTATGGGAATGCGTTACATGAAAATATTATTGGTACTGATAAGAGGATCATGCTTCAAGCGGATCCATCTATAGCGGTATGGCATATCAAGTCTGTAGACAAACAGGAAAATAGATGGAACAGTGACGGAACATTTATTGTTCCAGATGGGGAAAACTTTTATGACTCTCTAATGTAGCTTTTATTTCATCGTCTGTCATGTACGGAAACATAGGCAAACTCACACATTTAGAACAAAATTCCTTCGCATGTTTACATTCAACGTGAAACTCTCTAAAACATTCTAATTCTGGTAATGAAATGGGATAGTGGATACCCGTTTGTATTCCATTTTTCTTCATATGTTCGATGTAAGAATCTCTGTTATCTTGTAGTGTATAGAAAACATGATAAACATCTTTACCGATAGAACTCCTTGTGGGAAATGTATGTGCCTCGTTATATTTTGTCGCAACATCGATTCTTTCATTTGTCCATTCATCGAGATGTTTTAATTTTGTTGATAGGAACAATCCCTGCATTCCATCCATACGGCTATTTACACCATCTGTCTGATGTTCATATCGGTTATGTGCTGGAGCACCCAAACTCGCATACTGTTTCATTTTGGTAGCGAGTGTGAGTGATTTTGTTATACACGCGCCACCATCACCAAGTGCTCCCAAGTTTTTACCCGGGTAAAAAGAAAAGCATCCGATGTCACCAATTGTTCCGACGGGTTGTCCGTCTATAATTGAGCCATGTGCCTGTGCACAATCCTCTATGATTGGAATTTTAAGACCTTGTGGAATAGTAACACATTGTCCAAATAAATGAACGATGATTATACATTTAATGTCATCATCTATTTCAACACCACTGAAATTAATTAATCCTGTTTTAGGGTCTACATCCACAAACACTGGTACATGTCCAGCGTTCAGAACTGCCATAGCTGTAGCGGCGTAAGAAACTGCGGGAACCATAATTTTCGAATTATCTTCGAGCTCGAGAGCCTTGATTGCCAGGTATAACGCATCGGTACCACTGTTACATGTGATACAATATGGAGATTTGGTATATTCCTTAAAGTTTTTGGCAAACATTGTATCCCCAACAAAGCCACTAGAATCTAAAATTGTATCAAGAGCTTCATGAAACTCATTTCTGAGTGGATCATGGATTCTTTTCAAGTCATTAAATGGTACTTTCATTATTAAAGATAAGTTGCATGTCTTTAATAATGAAGTGTGTTATAGTAGGTTTAGGATATTTTGGTAAAATTATACAAAGTAAATTGAAAGAACATTTTTCTGTAGATGAACTTATTACTATCGATCCATTTAACACGAACGCTAATTTTAAATATATATCAGATGTTCAAAGTATAGATGGATATTGGTTTGTAACAACACCTGCGAGTACACATCATAGTATTCTTTTAGAACTATTTCAAAAGGGTGTTAAAAATATTTGGATAGAGAAACCCATATGTAACACATTAGATGATACACTCGATATATTTTCCAAGAAACCTGATAATGTTTTCTTATATTGTGATTTTACATGGCTTCAACATGAAGCTATAAAAGAATTAGGAAATCTATCTGACATTAAACATATTGAAATGAAATGGATGAACGATGGGTCTATGATTCCGAAAGATGTAAACATAGTAACAGATTTAGCTGTTCATCCTATATCGATCTTGACATTTTTATTAATTAAATCAAAAGATATTTTAGAAAAGATAAATGTAACTTATGCAAATGATATGTCTGTATTGATAAATGGTTTCAGTAAAAATGGTATTACATTTAATATAGAAGTGAGTAATTCTTCATCTATAAAAACACGAAACATCAGTCTTTATTGTAGTGATCAAGTATATAGATGGTTTTCAGATGATCAATACTATATAGAAAACTTGGGTTCATTCGAATCTAAAGACGCCATCGTGTCTAATATTGAATTGTTCCTTTCTAAAAATTCATTGGGGTATCCATTAGATATTGCGAGAACTCTTGAAACTGTTAATGAATTGTTCACCAACTTCAATAAGTAATTTTTTATCACTATCAGATAGTGAAGATCTTTCTATCCCAATTGTATTAACTTTTATAGGAATCGAAGGAACTCCACCCCATACGATACCATCTGGTGATTCACCTTTGAAAAAGCTACCCGCACCTATCACACAATATTTACCTATCATAGATCTTTGATGTATGGATGCGTTCATGCCCACGTGACTATTATCACCTATGTTTACAAATCCGGCTATACTACATCCAGGGTTTAATTGTACATTATCACCTATATCACAATCATGTCCTATAAATACCTGACTCATGATATAACAGTTATCACCTATTCGAGTACACGATTCTGTGGGTTTATTTATAACCACATATTCTTTTATTTCCGTGTTATCACCGATGATAACCTGACCATTAGGATTTGACTTTATACCTTTCCAGTCCGGTTCAGTTATCATTGATTTAATTGATTAATTTAACTTTAAACTCGTAAAAATTCTATGAGATCTTCTCTTGTTTTCTTTTGACGCCACCCAAGTGCCTTAAGTTTATTCGCGCATATATAGTATCGTTTATCATTGAATGGTCTATCCTCAACATACCCCACCCATTCATCATAGTCTGTGGTTCCTGTGATCGTTTCTATGATCAGGTGTGTTACTTCCATGACGGTCAGTTCATCATCGGAGGCGATATTGTAGATTTCACCACACATACCCTTCTTCCACACTGTTTCAACCGCATCCACGACATCCTCAACGTGCATGAATGCTCGTTTAATATTAGCACAATTCTTACCATGGATTGTACATTTTTTACCTTCTTTCAATAACCTTTTAAATTTTGGTATAAGTTTTTCTGGATATTGGTTAGGTCCATAAACATTATTACATCGAATGATTTTAATGTTCATGTTGAATGATTCAATGTATGAACGAATAATCATTTCAGCCGCAGCTTTTGAAGCTGAATATGGATTTGTGGGTCGAAGAACACCTTCATCCTCTGTGAATGGTACATCCGTCTTGGATTCTCCATATACTTCGTCAGTACTAAAATGAATGAATTCTACATTTGGTATATGTCGTCTACACGATTCAATTAAGACGTGTGTACCGTAAGCGTTATCCCTCGTGAAGGAGAGGGCATTTTCAAATGAATTGTCGACGTGACTTTGAGCCGCAAAGTGGAATACAGTGTCAAATTTATATTCCTTTATCATGTTCTCGATAAGGTCTATATTCCCAATATTACCCTCTATAAAAGTGGCAACATCTGGTTCGACATTTTCTACATTGGAACAGTAATCAAGTTTATCTACATTTACAAAATGTGTTTCGGGATATCTCTTCTTCATGATGTTTAGGAAATTAGATGCGATGAAGCCACAACCACCGGTGACCATCACATTAGAGAACATCGCCCCTTTAGTTTATATTCGGCAAATTTTTTAAGCAATTCGCACACACGATCTACATCTTCGATTGTCATGCCATGGTGGGCACCCAACAGAAACCCGTCTTTCATAATACGATCAGCGTTTTCAAATTCCTCGAGATACTCCCTAAAAGCCGGATGTCTCGTGATGTTACCAGCGAAAGTTACACGTGTCTGAACATCATTCGTTTCTAGAAAATTTAAGAGTTCAAGGCGATCTGGACACTGCAGAGGAATAGCGAGCCAGTTGGGGGTCTTGGAATCATCGGGGAGTGTATAGTATGGAGTTTCCCTGAGATTCTCTAGGTACCTCTTGATGTTTTGACGCCTCTTCTTGAGAAACCCCTCAAGTTTATCGAGTTGTACGAGACCAAAGGCGGCATTCATCTCGCAAGCTTTGAGGTGATACCCCGCGACACCATAAAGGAACTTCCAATCATATGGAATACCGTCTACGGAATGATTGAACCTTTCACTGGGTTCTTCAATGTTGTCACCGATACGACCCCAATCACGGAACATGAGGGCTCTCTTGAGGTGCTCATCATCATTAAACATGACCATACCACCACAACCACCAGCGGTGATTACATGACTCGCATAGAAACTTGTGGTACTAATGTCCGTGCACGGGATTTTAGTGATGGTATCGGCAGAATCTTCAAAGAGAATGAGATCGGGAAACGCTTCACGTATGGCCTTCCAGTCGGGAACATTCCCGATAAGATTAGGGAGAAGGAGACACTTCGTTTCCGGTGTGACAACCTTCTTGAGGTCGTCAACGGTGGGGACATATGAATCCAGACCAACATCACAGAACACTGGTTTGAGACCGAGTTGCATGAGAGGGGCGACAGTCGTGGCGAAACCACATGCAGGTGTCACGACTTCAGTCCCTTTGGGGAGATCTAGGGCACATAGACCGAGGAGGATCGCGCTACTCCCAGAGTTGACAAAGAGTCCTTGTTTCTTTCCGAAGATGTCCGCTACCCTTTCCTCAAACTTCACTGTACGATCACCAAATCCAGCGAGCCACCCATCACGGAGACATTCTTCGACAGCCTTAATCTCTTCTTCTCCGTATGATTCAAATTTGTTGGGGGCGTACCAGACCTTCTTGGGCATTATGATTTAAAGAGTATCTTTGTCTTTAACTCATATGAAAGTATGTGTCTTAGGTTCTAGTGGATTCATAGGTAAGAATATACTCCGAGATACAGATTGGGTCGGTGTGACTCGTCATGACCTTGACCTGACTGACCAGGGGGCAGTTCAAAAATATTTTGAGACGCATACCTATGATGTTGTTGTACACTGTGCGGCGAGTATAGATCAACAAAATGAAGTGACAATATATAAAAATATCATAATGTTTGAAAATGTTTATAGAGTTTTCAAGGGAAAGTTGATATACTTCTCAAGTGGTGCAGCTTTGCGAGGTGATCCACCAACCGATCCATATGGTCTTTCAAAATGGTTGATTGATCGTCGTATAGAAACATTGTCAAATGCACACTCTTTACGTATATGGGGATGTTACGGACCTGGAGAACTACCAACCCGTTTCAGTGCAGTGTGTAAACGTGAAGGACATGTCATTATCGATCAAGACAGATATTTTGACTTCATCGACATCGAAGATGTTCGAAAGATTGTTAGAGAGTATGTAACGTCTAAATGGTCGATGCCTAAGACTTGTAATCTCGTGTATACAGAAAAGTTACTTCTTTCACAATGGGCGGAGAAGTTTGGGGCCACCTATGAGGTGAAAGATACATCCAGTTTAGGTGAAAGTTATACATCAATTCCACCCTAGCTTCTTCTTAGGCGGAACGGGGACAATCATATCCTTCTCAAAGTCGATATAGGGTGTCATATTTTCGAGTGAGTTTCCAAATTCAAGCTTAGGGTAAATTTTTTGTGTTTCTGGTATGGGAATATCTTGTAGAGTTTTCACGCCATAGGCTTCCGCGATTTTTACAAAATCAATTTCGTCACCAAATACATCACTCTTAGATGTCGCAACATATTTTGAATTGAAGTAACTATCTTGGAACTGTTTAATAATTCCATAGCCACTATTGTTTAAAATTATAATTTCAATTGGGAGGTCATACTTCTTGACAGTTATGAGTTCTTGAATATTCATTTGAAACCCACCATCACCAGCGATACAACAAACCTTCTTACCCGTTCCTATCGCGGCACCAATCGCGATAGGAAGCGCACACCCCATAGACGCATTACTAAAATTTGTGAAAAGCTTTTGTCCATCCTTGAGCACGGCACATTGCATTGTCCACACCAGATTACCACCTATATCTGGTACGACTATACAGTCATCGGGAAGGCTTTTGAAAAAACCATCTAGGTGATCATAAACAACTGAGTCACCTTCACGTGATTTCTCTTCACTGTATTTCTGCTTCCATTCGTTAATCTTATTAGTCCATATACTAATACGAACCTCATATGAGTAGTCAGGTTTGCCTCGGGGGTGAGCGATATTCGGGTTGATATATCCATCAACAATAACACTATTGAAGAAATTCTTGGCATCGCTCACTATACCGAGGTCAATTTCAACACCCTTTTCCGGCATTTTGTTAATTTCTTCTGCATCAATATCTACCATAATCTTTTTTGAATGTACAGAGAACATGGGTCCACTTCCACCAATTTGACGACTGTCGAGACGACTCCCAATAGATATAATAAGGTCTGCGTTCTGTACCGCATAGTTTGCACATCTATCACCATAAACACCTGGAGAACCTATACGAAGTGGGTGGTCGGTTGCACATATGTCAAATGCACCCCAAGAAACGAGAAACGGTAGTTGTGTCTTTTCGATAAATTCCATAGCCTCTTTCTCCGCCCCCGCAAGTTTTACGCCGTGACCAAATATAACAACTGGTCTCTTACTCTTGTAGATATATTCTGATAGGTCATATTTTGATGTGACTCGACGACTGTGTGTCACAAGGTTAATGTTCACATCTTCAATCGTGGTCATTTGAAGATTCACTGGTAAGTCCATGAGAACTGGACCATATCGTGGGGTCTTCATTTCAGTTAACAACTCCTTGAGAACACCCTCGAGTTGTCCAAGTTCTGAGATATGTACAGACTTCTTCGTGACATCCTCAAACATCTTAGCTACAGGCATTTCTTGAAACCCACTTTGTCGAGGCTTTGATTTGAAATTCGTTAGATCTTCTTTCGTGTTCACTTGACCGGTGATGAAAAATGCAGGTACAGAGTCGTACCAACACCCACATACACCATTTAGGATGTTTTGTACACCTGGTCCACTCGTCACACATACACACGCAACTTTACCACAACTTCTGTAATACCCCTCGGCAGCCATAGCCGCTGATTGTTCATGTTGAAAACAATAGTATTTCACTTTAGGGTTTAGAGCAACTGCGTTTATGAATGGGACTATCGACCCACCGGTTACTACGAAATATGTATCTATGCCATTCAAGTAAAGTGTGTCTATGATATAATCACAAGTATTCATTTGTAATAATTGTTTACAAATCTTTAATCATAATAGTGAAACTTAAAGATGTATACAATATATATTACATATGATAAGTGTTATATCGGTACATGACCAAAAATATGAACCGTTAGCTGAATGGACACTTCATAAGAATAAAAAAGAATATTGTGAAAAACATGGGTATATACTTGAATACGCTGACGATGGTGGAGCTTCTCTAACTGGGAAGCCTATGATGTGGCCACCACCAATCCCCGATACCCATATCCCGATTGGGTGGGGTAAGATATTTCTCATTAAAGATGTGTTCAGGAGACATCCAGAAGTTGAATGGATTTTTAGTACCGATTGTGATGTTATGATTACGAATATGGACATAAAGATTGAGGATATCATTAAGGAACATGCGGGTGAAAATACACATGTCATGATTCCAGCTGATTGTAACGGTATCAACTGTGGGAATATGCTTGTTAAAAATACTCCTATAGGAAAGGCATTTCTGAACACGGTGATTTCGGGTATGCCACTTTACAGAAATTGGTACATGGTGGAAAATCAACTTATACAAGATTTGGCTATAGGTTCACATTTACGAGAGAATGGTATGACCCCTGGTGGAACATTCTGGGCAGAAGTCATTAAGGTTTTACCTCAACGTGTGATGAATTCATACGATTATAAGAAATTACCTTTACTAAAAAATCGACAACATTTCAATGATATATTGGATACAGATGGTCAATGGCAGGAGGGTGACTTCCTTATTCAGTGGCCAGCCACAGATTTAGAATATAGGATTAATGCTGCGAAAGAGATGTATAAAAATAAAAATCAGTGAATGAATATGGAAGAGTTCCGAAATATAGAAGCTATGTCTGAAGACATTGCGTCACGTCTCCGTGAACTCCCAACAGAGTACAAGCTCGCTGAGAGGTGTACTGATATTGATGTCGATATAGAGTACATTAATGATTGGTTTGAAAAATATGAATTAGAAAAGAAAATCATATTAAACATGATAACAATATTGGATAAACAAGTAAAAGAGTTGAACAATGATGTTGAACACTTTAAATTACAAGAGTTTTCTCATGACCAACACGGAGGGTCGTATTCACGATTATCTCAAATCCGGCGTCCTTGAGGTTCTTACAAAATGCTACATCTTCGGAACACATATCCCGTAAGAGTTTCCCACCTTCATCTTCAATCTCTATGAGAGGGTAGCTAAAGTATGGATATGCCATCTTCTCTATGACCCCATTACGACACGCGAAGAAACCCATACCATTATATGCCACTGGAATATATTTTTCTTCCTTCTCGGGTTCCCCAACCTTCATGAACTGGAAAGAACCAGTTTTTTTAAAATACTCCAAGTCCCAGTCTTTCACACATGCATAATGTTTCATATCCTGCATTCGATACAAACCTGAAACCACTGGATACGTCTTGGTATCCTCTAAGAGTTCTATGACTTGTTCAGGTGTAAATACAATATCAGAATCTATAGTGAGCCATACATCATATTCTACTTCACCACCGAACGGAACCTGGTCGGCACCTCGAAGTACATTAAGACCAAGAGTCTTCATCCGTGAAAAGGGAACAAAACTCGAAAACTCATTGGTCACGACGAAATCATACCCTCTCTTTGTGAGAGTCATTATGGTCTGTGACCAGTTCATGAGGAACGTTCCGGAGAATGTGCGACCCGGGAGGGCGAGTATCACTTTCATTTATTCAAGATACTAAGTATCTCTTTAACTGCCGGGTGACGAACGATATCCTCATCTTCCATTTCTACATGTGTGATGTAGTCGAGGTCTTGACATTGCATCTTATATATAAGATCTTCGAGACCGTTATCTGAACCAAGATCTGACTGTTCCAAGTCACCGGTTACGATGAGTTTTGTACCCTCACCGACTCTCGTGAGGAGCATCTTCATTTGATTGGGGGTGGCGTTCTGCATCTCATCGGCGATGATGAGTGTATCAGTGAATGTTCGACCCCTCATATATCCGAGTGGTTCTATTTTAACAAGTCGTTCAATCTGATTGTATGAAAAGTACTGCTCAAAAATGTCGAACATTGGTTTTATCCATGGTTCCATCTTTTCATCCATATCTCCTGGGAGGTATCCCATATCCTCGTCGGCAGCGACAATAGGTCGAGTCAAAACAATTTTAGGACGTTGCTGTCTTTGTACATGTTCGAGAGCAACTTGACACGCAAGCATAGTCTTCCCTGAACCAGCTGGTCCTGTTCCTATGACGATAGGTTTGGACGACCTGAGGGCGAGCATATATTTACACTGACCCGGGGTCTTTGGGAAGTTCATCTATAATTGGGGCAGTTTTTATTCGATGTCACTTTCACTCTCGTTACGATCTGAAGAATAATCGATAGAATCGAGTGTTCTATATTCTTTTATTTTACCATTAAATTTTTTATACATCTCTGGATCTGTATCTATTTGTTCATTTAGAACACGTATCCATTTCAGATACACTTTAGGTAATATTTTATACATTGCATTCCGAGCTTTACTAAAATTCGGTTGTATAAGAAAATTCTGTGTGACGGCGATAGAATCTTCAAAGTTGACAGTTATATGCCACCAATCACTTGGTAAAAATACTGTCTCACCTGGAAGCTGTATGAAATCTTTGTGAGGTAAGTGCTTGTATTTGGGGTACTCTTTCAGAAACCATTCAGCACCTCTTATTGTGGAATCGAATGCCTTTTCAGATTTAAAGGTTTCTGGTGGAAATAAGACCCATCTTTTCTTTCCCTGTATCATAGTATTCCATGCACTCGTACTCACTGGGTCTATGTGAAGAGACGTACCAGCTCCTCGTGTACTCAATAATAACCATCTAAAGTTTGGTCGTTCTTCTTCTGATAAACATTTAAAAAGATCTTCATCAAACCAGTCTGGTATCGTATACTCTTTTAGAAGTTCCCTCATTTGTTTACCTTTATCGGCAAAAGTACTGTCAAATATGAACATTGGTACATCATCTCTCCTATGTTTCACTGAATTAATGTAATGGTGAAAATACTCATATTTAAGGTTACTATTTCTCCCAGTTACACGAAATTTAGACTTTCCGAAACGTTCTTTGAAATTTTCGAATGACCATTTTTTCATAGCAGTCCAATCATTTGGTATATCCCGGATGATACATGGTGTGTTTGTGTACAGATACTTTTCACTGAAATAGTCCTTTGATGATGTCTTTATGGATATAGAGTCTACGGGATCTCCATATGGTTTTTCTATGTTTACTGAATCAAATAATTTAGATATACCCCTAGAATCCCATGTAGATCTTATACTTTTTTTATATGACCGTAGACGTGCACCGGGTTTACATGACTCTTTGAAACCCCCTGGATAATTAAAACTATCATATCCTCTAGTGAGTATATAAATACGATGTGCTGCTATCACAATGATGATCACAATGATCACAAATGGTAATGCTATTATATGTGATCTGCGCATCTGATTTATTTCGATATTTTTTTTATTCATATATTACAATATGGATTTCCACTTCATCAAATTAAATTACAATGGTACATATCTAAGTCTAGTGGATCCAAATTCGAAATCTCGTTTCGTATGTTTTGCTGAAAAAGACGTGGCAATGAAATGTCTAGAATATTCGGCTGAATTTAGAGCTAGAAATCGTATATGGCCATCCCTTGACATGTCTTCAGAAAATAGGAAATTGGAACTAAATGAGGAGATTGAATTTCCATATGGACCACCTCGAATTATAAAGCGTTCACTGGAAATTGAAACGTTTGATTTTAACACCTTGGATAAAATATCGAGTAGAACAAACGTATCATTTTACTGTATTTTAGCATTTGATGTCATTTTTCGTGAGGATACTGAGTCGATATCTATGTCTGGACAGGAAATGGATGGTGTAGCGAGCCCTGAAGATTTTGGTGAATGGATGGATTTTAGCTTAAAAACAAAGTGAGTGGTACTTATAAGATGTGTGGTATTTTAGCATTTTTTGGTGAAGAAGTTGATGTTTCATCTCATCTTCTTTCTCATAGAGGCCCGGATGACTACGAAAGTAAAACTTTGGGTAAATGTCGCATGGATTATTACCGTCTATGTATAAATGATTTAACCAAAGCTGGTATGCAGCCTTTCATTGATAATGGGCGTATGTTAATTTGTAATGGTGAAATCTACAACCATACCAAATTCAGAACTGGAGCTGAAAAGAGTCAGAGTGACTGTGAAATTTTACTCCCTCTCATCAAAAATTTCGGTCTGATTAAGACTGTTGATATGATTAATGGTGATTTTGCTATTATATATTCAGATGGAAAAAGGGTCATGGCGGCACGAGACCCCGTTGGAGTTAGACCTTTGTTTTATACACGATACGGTGAAGGTTCAATTGCATTTTCGAGTGAAGTCAAGGCGTTACGATTTTTACATTCAGAAATTAATATTTTCCCCCCGGGTCATATTTATGATTCACATATAGACGACTTCGTATGTTACCATAATGGATATTGGCATGTACACAAGTATATTGAAACACCCAATGTTCGTGATAAAATTAGAGATGTATTCGAGACGGCGGTTCATGATCGAATTGCCACAACTGACCGTGAAATAGGATTCCTTCTATCTGGTGGTTTAGATAGTAGTTTAATCGCTTCGATTGCTTCTCGGAAAATTGGTAGAATCAAAACATTCTCCATTGGGTTGGAAGGGAGTCCTGATTTGAAAGCGGCGCGTACGGTTGCCGAATATCTCAACACAGATCATACAGAAGTCAAATTCACAGTGGCTAACGGGATCGCACATTTAGGAGATGTGATTTTCAGTCTTGAGTCGTATGACACTACGACTGTGCGGGCGAGTACTCCTATGTGGTTGTTATGTAAGTACATCAAAGAACATACAGATTGTCGTTATATATTCTCTGGTGAGGGGAGTGATGAAATTCTGGGTGGGTATCTCTATTTCCATAATGCTCCATCAGTTGATGAGTTCGCATACGAAAACATGCGCCGACTTCGTTTGATCCATCAGTTCGATGGGTTGCGTGCGGATAGATGTGCGGGGGCGCATGGTTTAGATTTGGTTGTTCCATTTTTAGACAAGCAGTTTATCGAATTATGTATGACTATAAACCAGACATTGAAGATAGACCCAATTGAAAAACGTGTATTGAGGGAGGCATTCGTAGGGTATCTACCCGATGAAATTTTATGGCGACCAAAGGATGGGATGAGTGATGCAGTGGGAACGAATTGGGTTGATGAAATCAAGGCGTACGCAGAAAGAGATGTTACCGAGAAAATTTTCAAAGATACTAAACATAAAAGTCGGGGTCACAATATACCATTAACAAAGGAAGAAGCTCTGTATAGGAACATATTTTGGAAGTTTTATGGCCAAGAAAATGATCATCTCATCACAGAAATATGGAGACCAAAATGGACTAAAGTGAAAGACCCAAGCGCGCGCTTACTTATAGAAAAGAATCCTAACTAATATAAATGGCGGACTTTGTAAAAAACTTCAATTGTAAAAATGAAGATCATGTCATGTGGCTGAAGAAACTTGGCGGTGTAATGGCCAAGTCTATTTCGGGGGAGAGAATAAATGTTGAGGCTGCTGTAAATAATAACCCTCTACCTGGTAAACCTGTGATTTCCAATGTGGCTGACTGGGCGTATGTACACTTTCAGTTATGTATGAAATATGCGAATGCAGTTCTAAGCGAGGATGCTTTCGTCCCGGGGAAAAAGTAATAAATATTCATCTACTGTGAAATCTTGTGGATCTGAATTTTCATCCATACGCATCAATAGTATCTTACCATAGACCTCTTCATCTTCAAATGGTTTTGGTAAGATATTCACATTTTTAATTATTCCCGAGCTCTCTGCTTTCATTATAACCACATCTATATCAGGCCATTGACCTATAAATGTAGCTCTCCCAGAAAGTATTTTAAACACCTCGTTTTTTGAGGGTTCTATGTCTATGTGTATCTGTTCTATAGTCTCATGGGTTTCATGTATAAGAACAGCCAATGTCATCTTAAAAGGTATTTATAAAAAAAATATTTGTAGAATATAAATGTATAAGTTCAACCAAAAGTATGTAATGGCCGCAGTTTTAACCGTCGTAACTGTGTTAGTTATTAGGTACTTAAGGGAGCCGTATCGGTCTCAGGGTTTCGATTGGGCCGTGGGGTCTGTAGATAATAACCCTACCCGTAGAACCTCTCAGTTCTTTGATAACTGCTCTCCTGAGAATATGGAGGATTGTAAAAGAAACAACCCTTATGAAGGTCTTCCATTGCCCTAAGTGGTATAAAAGAATTGGTCATTTATAAGATAAGTATAATGGAAAATCCGACGAGACGTTTTGTGATTGAACGTCTATCTACTCTTCTCGGTATTCCCGAAGATGATACAATTTGTGTAAATCTCGAGAAGAATATTCTAAATTATTCCATTGAAAAATGTCAAAATCCCAACGATGCTGCGTGGGAAAACCACCGTTTTGTGGGTACATACAAACATAAATTCCTACAACTTCAATACAACTTGAGGAAATCACCCGAATTGAAATCTAAAATTGTTAAGAGGTTGATAAAAACCAAAGATGTAATCAGTATGAACCCAGATGAATTATGGTATGATGGACCGTATGCCAAGAGAATTGAAGAGAAAATTCACCTTGATATGAGAAAGCAATATGTTGAAAAGCAGGCTAAGGAAAATCTGGTTGGATTCTTCAAGTGTGGACGTTGTAAATCAATGAAGACAACATATTTCCAGATGCAGACGAGATCTGCGGATGAACCTATGACTGTATTTGTGAGTTGTCTCAATTGTGAGAAAAACTGGAAGTGTTAATGTAGTGTTCAGAATCTGTTAAATCCGTTGGCATGTCTCCAACTGATAATATGAATCTATAAGGTAATCCTCTTTTCATGTCTGATTTTGTTTGTGGTGTAGTGAAACCTAGATAGTCATATGAAATATTAAGTGATGCGAGTTCATTCGCTGTCCAATTTATAATTTCTTCAATACCTAACCTTGCAGTAATTATAACAATTTTATACCCCAAATACTTGGCTCTATATAACAGCTCAATCATAGGAAAAATAGGTTTTTTATTTACATATATAAGTGTGTCATCTATATCAAACATTACCGCATCATTCTTGATAACAACTCTATTTGATATATACTCTATTCCTACACTCTTTAGATTTTCCATTAATTATATTAAAGATTTAAATTAAAAATTCAATAGACATGATCATCGACGTACAGTGTGATGATCATAGCGTTCATATAGCTAAACTGGTCAAAGATTTTGGTGGATCGTGTGAAGTTAAATTTCTTGAACGAATTCATTCGAGTGTTTTTAATTTTAGTGATCATGTAGAGATGATAGAAAAAGAATCTATATCCGGGTTTTACGATGTTGAGAACTTGGAAGAAACTGGAATTTATACACATACAAATCGAGGCTATGAACTCATTGATGATAGTGAAGATGAAGATTTTACATGTAGTGACATTGAGAGTGAAGAAAGTGATGATGTATCTCTTGTTGATGAAGATGACCTAAGTTCTGTATAATTTTATATAAAGTAACTAAAATGGATTATAAAGAACCTAAAAGACGCGTGACTAAAAGTGATAAGAAAGACAAAAAGGGTGTGTACACATCGAAACATATAAGAAACTTACTTAAACAAAAGGAGGCAGCTATAGATAAGAGAAACAATGGCCCCGTACCACCCCCCAAATGCCCACTACTCCCAAATGGACGTGTCTGAATACTCAGAGAATCAGATTTTCAAGTTCATGGGGAAAAATGGTAAGAAGTTTTACTGGCTCACACACAAACTGGCACTGGATTACTTATGGTATGATAAAAAACGAAAAATTGTTGAAATTTGGGGACCGTATTACACACATCTCAACCAGCAATCCGCACATGTGATCAAATGTGAGATGGATTTTTTTCTGAGACCTAAGTTAGAGGAGATTACATCCATTAATCAAGATGAGCATGTACAAACGACCATCGCAGCGTGTTAGAGTCAATCATGATGAAGTACGCCATAGAGATGCCCGAGTGGGTAGTTTCTTATATAATCTGATTAACCCTGCACCCATACAATACCCATTAAAAATTATACAACCAGTGTATCATCAAGATGACTATCTAAAACTTCTAAAAACAAATAATGTACACCTGGGTATTCCTTTCGTGGATCCACAATTACCAATACTACTTCCAATTGTATACCCAGAACCATTGAAAGAACCTGATTTACCATTCAGTGATCATGTTAGAGTCACACTTAGAATTCTAAAGAGTGGTATAGTACGCGCGAAGATATATCCATCTATCGCATTACTGCATGAAAAGTACTGGAGTAAGTGTATAGTCCCACCTCTAAAACCTGTGTTACAGGCATTTAAAGCATATGGGTTCAGTGATACATTTATTAAAAAGGTTGAAAAATCTCAAGCCAAGGCGGAACTATTTAAAAAGAAGGTTGGTGGAATTCTCACAAAAATATTTGACAAAGAACCTGTTAAAAAGGTGAAGAAGAAAAAGAAACAAGAAGAAATTATTGAAGAGCGATCCGCAGGTGATGTTGATGTTGATGTTGATGTTGATGGTGATGGTGATGGTGATGGTGATGGTGATGTTGATGTTCCACCAGTCCCCGTTGAACCGGAGGAGGAAGAAACTCTAGATATTGAACCAGACGAGGACGAAGAAGAAGAAGAAGAGTATGTCTCCGATGGAGGAGAATAAACTGTACCTAAGTAGTTTTACATTTTTAATAAAAGTATCATCATGAATATATTTTTCCTTTCATTACTCCCAATTGAAATCGCTCATATGTCATGTGATCAACATGTCGTCAAAATCCAATTGGAAGGTCTTTAGTGATCCATGAGGACCCAGATGATTTGGGTATGGGTAACCATAGTGATAGTTCTACAACTGGACATGCCGGTAAACGGGTAACATGTGCGGTTATTGGATATTCTAAGCGGATGTGTACAAAAACATAGCTTCGGGGCGAGTCTCGGGGATATCCATATACCCCATTTCTGTCAAAAATGTATGTACTTCCATATCTGGCGAAAAATCATGTATCTCTATCATAATCATAGGCATATGTTTTTTAATAGTTTCCTTAGCACCTTGTAAAGCTTGTAATTCATGACCTTCTACATCGATCTTTATTATGGATGGTACACCTTCATAAATATCGTCAAATCGTTCACATTTTACGATAACTCCCTCCCCTTTCATATCAGGTGTTGGGTGAAAGCTCGTTCCCCCGTAATTAATCTTCGTTTCAGATTGGCACCCTTTACTCGGTAAAAATATCTCATCTATACGCTTTTCATTTGAGAGTGCGCAGGGGTATACGTTAATATCATGCTTTGTTTTATTTATTTCAGCATTTTTATCCACGATTGAATGGTACACGGGTTCAAATGAATGTACCGGACCAAACTCGGAAAAGATGAGTGTATTGTACCCTATATTCGCACCCATATCTATGATGTCTGTACCTGGTTTATAATATTTTTCTACATCTGCACGCATCCATGCATCCCATTCATAACCCCGAGCGATACATGGTCCAATGTACTCATCGTTAGCTATGATAAATACATCATATTTTCCGTTATTTACTTTCACGACGTCAATACTCATTATACTTCTATGTATTAATTTCTTTAATAATAGTAAGAATGATCATTATATTTATCTTTCTACTTATTTTTGTATTAATCATCCTAGTAAATACAGGTGGTCAGATTAGTTCATTATCAAAAAATAAACATGATGTTACTCACATAGTCAAAGAAATTGAAGAAATTCAGGATGTTCCCATTGAACGAGTCGCGATCTATAAAACAGATAACCAAGATGCTACATGGGCCCATGACTTTAAACGATCATCTATTAGAGAGATTCTGAACACATCTGATACAAATGGACGACTACAATACAAGACGGATATGGTAGATATTGATCATCCATTATGTGAAGTCGTGAAGAATTACTTTCCGGAATCACATCATACATTGAGAGTGTGTTCTAAAAATTGGGAATTTAAATCACATTTTGACTGTGCACATAATAGAGTTGTATGTATCCATGGAACAAAGAGGTTCCTAGTATTTGATATGTATAATCACCCAAATGAATTAGATATTCTCAAATACACTAAGAATATGCCAATTGATACATTGAAACCATTCTTAGAAAAACATGAAATAATGGTACATGATCATTATTTACAACCGGGTGATGAGTTATACATTAGACCACAGATGTATCATAGAGTTGAATCGGAAGACTCTAGTATAATCGTAGGTCACGCACCACCAATGAAATATATGAAACAATGTACTGATAAGTTTGATAAGATATGGCCCAAGCAAGGAAAACTGTGTACAAATAGTAGATGTATAGAGTAGGTGATGTCATTAGACCTTATCTAAGAGTGCGTCTTGCCCCTGCCGCAGTTAAAACATTTTTGGGATTTTCACCTCCATTAATTCTAGTCTTAAATTCTTTCTTATTCGCATTTGTGAGCTGTTTCATCTTATTGATCTTATTCTTTGTCTCACACTTAGGGTTACCTGGCAAACAGGCTCGAACACCACCCACGACAGCACGAGCCATGCCACGATAACTGGGTCCACCCCCTACTACACCAGTTGGACATTTGGGAGCTGATTTCATCTTCTCTTTAATTACTCTGATCAAATCTTGTGCAAAAGTGGTTGCCATATAGTTCATGTGTTTAGTGGATGCTTTAATGTACGCTTGTTTTTTAACATTCATGGCATTCTTACCAGTGTATTTTCCTATTAACGCGTTTATCTCCCCATTGTTTAGGAATCCATTTCTACCACCGTATAGATTGTTAAGTTCGGCGCGTAAATTGGTCTTATTATTCGCGTTGTTTCCCTCGTTATTGCTACTAGTTTCGTTATTACTTGGGTAATACATATTTACTATCACCTGACAAAAAAGTCTCAGGTGATAATAGACATGAGTCAGGAATTATATCGTACATTCTTATCACCACAGGGAGCAAATACAAATAATGCTGTGGTTACACTTTTAAACAAAATAAATAAGGATAATAAGGGTGATAACCTGGTTAGAAATGTGTTGAACAAGATAATACGCCGCGAAAGAGCTCGATCGGATAGTGATAGAAATGCTCGCGCCCGAAAAAGGCGAGCGATGATACTAAAGAGTAACCTGTTTACCCCAAAGATAA
>Ga0209192_10001426_pt1 | contig 19090 bp, 18 predicted proteins | sample ArcticOcean_MG_C_11_FD_187433 | JGI IMG/M metagenome (GOLD analysis project Ga0209192, IMG submission 187433) | Marine microbial communities from western Arctic Ocean - ArcticOcean_MG_CB2_154 (SPAdes) (version 2) | ecosystem: Environmental > Aquatic > Marine > Oceanic | place: Arctic Ocean... | reverse complement strand
CCCACAAATCTAAATAAATACTATCTTCACCATCTTCAGCCATTGCACCCCATAACTCTGCACCTTTGAACTCTACTGTATATAATGGCATAGGGTTCTCGCCATTCCCATGTGCATTTTTATCAGGCAAAACATGTGTTCCATGATATGAAACAATTTTACCAATACGCCCCATAACATATGATGGTAATCTTGTATGGCCTCCATTAACATCCTCATTTGGGCTATAGCTAAGAGCTCTTATCTTATCTCCTACTTTAAATTGAGGGTTAATTTTAGTTTCTCTTAAAGACGGGCCACCCCATCCTAATGTTTTGGCAACATCTTTTACTAACCAAGCTCTTTTATCTAATTCTAGATTTTGATTAGGTTTAAAATCTGTTCCTTCGGTCTCAACTAAAGCAATAAATTCTTTTAAATCATCTGCTGAAATTATATTTTTATTTACCAAAAGATTAGTGAGTCCGGCCAACCATTTTTCATAATACGAGTAATTCATATAATCTTTAGGTGGCAAACATTCTCTAAAATGTCGACTTATATCTAGGTTCCATTCACCCAAACCGCCTGCTGCTAGTGTAATTGCCCATGCTTTTGCATGCCATTTATATTTAAAAGTTGGTTCATTAATTTCAATTTCATTATTTTTATTCCTAGGAATAGGAATTGGGCCATCACCTAAACGTCCTCCCATATCGTGTAATCTACTCATTTAACATTCTCGGGCAAGCCAGTTCCAATCATTGAATTACGCGTTACTAACTCAGCTAATTCACTTTCATTCATGTTTTCAGAACCTTTAGGTCTCATAGGTAAAACTAAATACCTAAGTTCAGCAGTCGAATCCCATACTTTTACTTTAACTTGGCTATCGATTTCAACTCCAAATTCTGACAAAACTTTTCTTGGTTCTCTAACCGTTCTTGACCTATATTCATCACTTTTGTACCAAGTTGGAGGAATGCCTAAAACTGGCCAAGGATAACAACTGCATAAGGTACAAACTATTATATTATGAATTTCAGGTGTATTTTCTACAACAATCATATTTTCACCTTGTCGTCCTTGATAACTAAGCTCTCTAATTGCAGAAGTTGCATCTGCAATTAATCTTTTTTTATAATCATTATCTATCCAGGCCTTGGCAACAACTTTAGCTCCATTTTGAGGGCCTATTTTATTTTCATAAGTATCAATTAATTCATCTAATGTTTTAGCATCAACTAAACCTTTACTTAATAGTAATGATTCGATTGCCTTAGCCTTAACTCTTAACTCTGGATCAGATGGTAAGAGCGAATGCGCATCTTCATGATCATGACTATGACCGTGACCGTGTGAATGATCTTTATCTTTTGGGTTATCCATAATAATTTACTCATTTTTTTAATTAATTTAATATTATTATTAATTTCACCAAAATAACAATTAATTCATTTTATAATTACTATTTAGGTATTAAAACAATTCTTCCATTGACTTTACCAGCCCTTAAATCAGCCATGGCCTCATTCGCTGTATCTAAATCTTGCTTTTTTATAGTTATTAATTTTGTATTTCCTAATTTAATTATTTCAACTAGTTCCTTTAATTCTCTTAGTTCTCCAACATAAGAACCTTTTAAGGTAATAGATCTCATTGGTATTAACGGAAGAGAAAGCTTTAATGATCCACCGTACAAGCCTACCACAATTATTAAACCTCCTTTTTTAACTAAAGACAATCCTAAATCAGTTGTTTCAGGCCTACCTACAAAATCTATTGCAGCCTTCGCACCTATACCAATAATTTTTTGAATTTCTTCTTGATCATCAGGAGAGAAAACTTTATCAGCGCCTGCTTCAATAGCTTGTTGGCGTTTTGCAGGGTCATTATCTACGACTAAAATTTTAGCTTTATGCACTGAAGGAGACAATAAAACTCCATTGATACCGACACCACCAGCACCAATAATTATTATCCAATCATCCTCAGAGGTAGCAGGTATTTTTTTCAAAGCGCTATAAGCAGTTAGCCCTGAGCAAGCATATGGAGCAGCCACAGCTGGATCCATATCTCCATATGAAACTAAATATCGACTATCAGGCACTATTATATGATCGGAGTATCCTCCATCAAGTCTTGCACCTAAGTATTTTGGCGCTTCACACAAAGTTTCATTTTCTTCTTCGCAAGCATCACATTTACCACAACCTATCCATGGAAATACAATTCCACTATCTCCAATATTAGCATTTTTAGCATCTTCACCTATTGCAACTACAGTTCCAGTTATTTCATGGCCAGGCGTAAAGGGTAATTTAGTTCCTCTATCAGCTAAGGTAATTCTCTTTCCATCTCCTAGATCAAAATAACCATCAGCAAGATGAAGATCACTGTGACAGACTCCACATGCTGAAATTTTAACAAGAATTTCTTGACCTCTTGGTTTAGGGTTCTCATATTTTCTTAACTCTAATGGTTTTCCAAAATCAACAACTTGATAACTTTTCATATTAAAATACTCCTAATAAATTTATTTTAACCAAGTTTCGTTTTAATTTTTTATGTGGTCTAAAAATTAAATTTTAAGTAGACCTCAATCTATTAAATATTTTTTAAACTTTATATTTTTTTAGATAAAATAAAGAAAAACCTAATTCACTAAACCCCAATAATGTTATGACATTATTTTAACTTAAATTTTGATTAAAACCTAATTGACAAATAGTTTCTGTGTCAATTAGAAATTCTGAAAATAACTCTTTCAGATTACCAGTTTGACCAAAACGGTCAACCCCCAAAGGGATTGTCTGATGACCAAAAACTGATCCTATCCAGGCTAAAGTCATAGGATGACCGTCTATAACTGAAATTATTTTTGTATTTTTAGGAACGTCACTTAATATTTTTTCTATATGAGTTTTTTCATATTTTTGTTTCATAGATGAATTTTTTTCTTTCCATTCATGAAATAAACAATCTGAACTTGTTATTGCCAAAACACCAATATCTTTAAATTTATCTCCTAAAAATCCTGCCGCCTCAAAAACTTCATGAGCTGTTACGCCCTGATAAACTAGTATTATTTCAGGATTTGGACCAGGTTCTTTCATCCAATACCCACCACTTATAATATCATTCTTTAATTTGTTATCTATATTCCTTATGGGTTGATCAATTACTCTTGTACTTAACCTTAAATATACTGAACCACCGTTATCATTTTGCATATGATGAAAACCATAATTCATTATTATAGCAAGCTCATCAGCAAAAGCTGGCTCATAACTTAATAAACCTGGTTGACTAATTCCTATTAAAGGAGTGCCTATTGATTGATGAGCGCCCCCTTCAGGAGCCAAGGAAATTCCTGAAGGCGTTCCTATAATCATAAATCTTGCATCTTGATAACAAGCATAATTCATTGCATCCAAACCTCGAGATATGAAAGGATCATATACTGTTCCAATTGGAAATAATCTTTCTCCAAACAACTCATGAGACAAACCTGCGGCACCAAGCAATAGAAATAAATTCATTTCTGCAATTCCAAGTTCTATATGCTGTCCCATAGGAGAAAAAATCCATTTTTGAGCTGATGGTATCTTTCTATCTCTAAAGGTATCAGAGCTATCTTTTCTACTGAACAATCCTTTTCTATTAACCCAAGGACCTAAATTAGTTGAAACTGAAACGTCTGGAGAAGTTGTAATTATTCTATTACTAAATTCAGTATCATTTTTTGCATATTGATCTAATATTTTACCAAAAGCATTCTGTGTTGAAATTTTAGTTTCCTTTATATCAATAATATTATCGATAGATATATTTTTACTTTTATACTTTCTAAACTTAGCTTTTTGAAAAGGAAGGTTTTTTAAATAATAATCTAATTCTAAAGTTTCTTTTTGATCGGAAAATCTATCCCATTCATAACCATCAACAACCTTTAATTTAGATTTGAAACTCTCCATTTGTACTTTAGTCATCAATCCTGCATGATTATCTTTATGACCTGCTAAAGGTGTCCCCCACCCTTTAATAGTATAGGCAATAAAAGCTGTAGGTTTATCATCCTTTATATTCTCAAACGCTTCACATAATGTTGGAACACAATGACCTCCAAGATTTGCCATTAAAACTAAGACATCATCATCTGATCTTTTATTAATTAATTTAGAGACAACATCTTGATCACCTATATCATCCAGTATTCTCTCTTTAAGAGCACCTCCTCCTTCATAGATTAGAGCTGAATATAATTGATTTGGACAATCATCAATCCATTTCTTTAATTGCTTTCCACCTGGTTCCTTGAATGCTTCTTGTTGGAGTTTTCCATATTTTAATACAATTAAATTCCAGCCAAAAGCTTCAAATACTGAACTAAGACGTTCTGACAACCCTTCATGGACTACTCCATCAAGTGATTGTCTATTATAATCAATTATCCACCATACATTTCGTAAATCATGCTTCCATCCTTCTTGAAGACATTCATAGACATTACCTTCATCCAATTCTGCATCACCTACTAATGCAATCATTCTTCCCTTAGGAATATTTTTTCCAAATTTTTTTTTTAAAATATAATCTTGAATTAATGACATAAAACTTGTCATTGCCACTCCAAGTCCAACAGATCCTGTTGAAATATCAACGTCATCTATATCCTTAGTTCTAGAAGGGTATGATTGAGCTCCTCCAAAACCTCTAAAATTTTGTATCTTTTCTTTTGTCTGCAAGCCTGACAAATATTGAATTGCATGAAATACAGGACTTGCATGGGGTTTAACTGCGACTCTATCTTCAGGCTTTAATATGTTGAAATATAAAGCTGTCATTATTGATACTATTGAAGCAGAGCTAGCTTGATGACCTCCAACCTTTAATCCATCTTGATTTTCTCTGATATGATTTGCGTTATGTATCATCCAACATGAAAGCCACAACACCCGATTTTCTACACGTTTTAAAAAAGTATATTTATTCATTAAAAATAAGTTCTATGATTATTAAATAATTTATTCTATCACTAACTGAATAGAATAAATGACTAAATGTAACTTATTTATTCTATATTTAAGCATAATATGCTAAATATTATAATTATTAATATATATTATACCTTAAAGGGAATATTTTGAGCAATATTGACAAAATAGATAAGAAGATAATTTTTCACCTTCAACAGGATGGTAGATTAACTAATTTTGAATTAGCTGAAAAAATTGGGCTTTCGCCTTCACCTTGCCTTAGAAGAGTAAAAAATTTAGAACAAAAAGGACTTATAGCTGGATATACAGCTATAATAGATGAAGTTTCTTATGGGTTTCCAATTACTGCATTTGTTTCAGTAAGATTAGAAAATCAAACTGATCAAATACTAAAGTCATTTGAGAAAGGAATTACATCTTTAAAGGCCGTTATGGATTGCTGGCTAGTTACAGGAAATAGAGATTATCTATTAAGAGTAGTTGCTTCAGACTTAAAAAACTATGAGATTTTTATGAGAGAAGAGCTAACAAAAGTCAAGGGCATAGCTTCTATAGAAACAAATTTTGCGCTAGGTAGAGTTAAAACAAAAAATACCCTACCCTTAAATTAACAAACTAAATTAAAACTACTTTTAAAGTGAGATTGATTTATGGATAAGTTAAAAACTATAGAAGCTGGCGACCTTAATGTAGCTTACTTTGAAACTGGAGAATTGAATGGAACACCAGTCTTTCTTTTACATGGATTTCCCTACGACATAAATGCCTACAAGGATGTTGTCCCAAAGTTATCAGCTGAAGGTTGTAGAGTTATAGTTCCGTATCTAAGAGGTTTCGGACAAACTACTTTTATTAAAACCAAAAAACTCCGGTCTGGAGAACAAGCTGCATTAGGACATGATCTATTATCTCTAATGAACGCTTTAAAAATTCCTAAAGCGGTATTGGCTGGCTATGATTGGGGAGGACGAGCTGCTTGCGTTGTGGCTGCATTATGGCCTGAACGATGTATAGGCTTACTATCTTGTAATAGTTACAATATTCAAGATATAAAAAATTCGACAGAACCAAGCTTACCAAGTATGGAGCAAAAACTATGGTATCAATATTACTTTCATAGTGAAAGGGGGCGCGAAGGCCTTTTAAAAAACAGAGATGAATTAATTTCATTACTTTGGAAAACATGGTCTCCAACATGGAATTTTAGCAAAGAAACATATAATTTAAGTACAAAGTCATTCCAAAATCCAGATTTTGTTGAAGTTGTAATTCATAGCTATAGGCATAGATTTAATCTTGTAGATGGCGATCCAGCATACAGTATGATTGAAAATAGATTATCTAAGCTACCCATAATTAATGTACCAACCATAACGTTTGACGGAGAGGATGATGGAGTAAGACCCCCATCACCAGAGCTGACTGACAGTTTAAAATTCAAAGGATTTCGCCAACATCAAATCCTACCAAAAGTTGGGCATAATGTCCCTCAAGAAGCCCCAAATACTTTTGCAAAAGCTGTCCTGAAACTATGCCTAATTAATTAAGCCTCATTGATTTGCTATTTGGGGAGGAATACCAAATTCTTTTTTACATATCTCGGCCAAAAGTTTAACACCTTCGTCAATTTCTTGTTTAGTCGGATTTCCAAAACAAAGACGCATTTTATTTTTACCATTTGGGTTAATTGACCATTCAGCTCCTGGATTAATAGCAACACCATCCTTTAAAGCTAATTCATACAAACGTGATGTATCAACAGATTCAGGCATATTTACCCATATAAATATTCCACCACTTGGCTTTACATATTCAGCAGTGGAACCAAAGTATTTATCTAAAGCATTACATATAGTATCTGATTTTTCTTTTAATTCATTACTTAAAAATTTTACGTGATTATTAAAATTATTTATACAAAACTCTGCTAGTGCCATTTGTTCTAAAGAGCCACTTCCAGCGTCAGTTTTATAAGGCAATATTCTTGAAAGAACATCCCAATTAGCCACTAAATAACCAACACGAAGTGCTGGAGCTATAGACTTAGAAAATGAACCACAATATATTACCGAATCTTGGGTATCATATGATTTAATTGCTGGAGGCCTTTCACCTTCCCAAATCAAATCGGCATAGCAATCATCTTCAAAAATAGGAATTCCATATTGATTAGATAAAGCTAATAAACTTTTCCTTTTTTCAATAGACATTATTGTTCCTGTAGGATTTTGAATTGTTGGGATAGTATAAATATACCTTGGCTTAATGTGTTTGCTTTCAAGATCAATCAATATTTTTTTAAGAGCATTTATATTCATACCATCGCTCTCCAACGGTACCCCTACCATATTCACACCCAATCTATTTAACCTTGTAATAGTTCCACCATAATTTTCTTCTTCAATTATAACGGTATCACCTTTTTGCAATAAAGTTTGGTTAACTAAATCTAAAGCTTGCAAGGATCCAGAAACCACTAATATTTCTGTCTCTGTGCAGTGAATAGAAGCTCTACTCTTTAATGCACTAGCTATGAAATGTCTAAGGGGAAGGTAACCTTGTGGGCCACTTTCCAGTCCATATTTAGCTAAGGTTTTTCCTTCTTTTTCTAAAATTTTCTCTATAGATTCTTTAAGACCTTTTACCGGGATACTATCATTATCATTATGACCTCCTACAAAGTTATACTTTGGATACCCCTTCCATTCTTTAGCTGGAGCCAAAGCTCCTGAATGTAGAAAACTATTTATATCAAACAAATCTTTTCTCCCCATATTGATATGTTTTATATTAATTTTTTTTTGTATAATTACTATAAAACTTTATAGTAAATTATAAATAATTTTAAAAAGTTTTAATATGCAATCAACTGATAGTTGGATCAATAATGTTAACTCTAATTCACGTTTAGTTTACAAAGGTCGTTGGATAAACCTAACCTTTACGTTTGGTATTGGAAACGAAGATCATTTAATTAAGATCTCTAATGGTATAATTCAATCTATACATACCAGATTAATTTTGACTGAAAGTGGTACCTTTAGAATTCATGGACAATCTGAGTCTTGGGATAAACATTGGCTTAAAATACCACCGCGAGATTATCACGATATTTTTGCAATGTTAGCCAAAAAAATTATTACTATTGATGGGAATTTAACGCCTCTAATACAAAATCTACAATATTTCAAAGATCTAATTGCTTCTAATAGAAGTTTAGATTTTTAATAAAGGGTTTACTATGGAAAATAATGACATTCATTTTGAAGATATAATTGGTAGATATATATCTATAAACGTTAATAATGAGGTTTTTAGAATTTATGTTGAAGAAGCTGGTGAAGGAATTCCACTTATATGTCTTCATACAGCTGGATCAGATTCAAGACAGTTTCGTCATATTTTAAATGATAAAGAAATAACAAAAAAATATCGAGTAATTGCTTTTGACCTTCCTTGGCATGGAAAATCTAACCCTCCTAAGGATTATCATTTAAACGAATATAAACTAACTACTGATTTATATAAGAAAATAATAATGTCTTTTTGTAATACATATAAAGTTATTAACCCTGTTATCATGGGTTGCTCGATGGGTGGAAGAGTAGTGCTTCATTTAGCCTTAGAACAGTCTAATTTTCTTAGAGCGGTTATTGCACTTGAAGGCTCTGATAAACTAGATGCATATTATGATTTAGATTGGTTACATAGACCAGATGTCCATGGTGGAGAAGTTCAGGCTGCATTTGTTTCGTCACAAATTGCACCTCAAAGTCCTGAAATTTTTAAGCATGAAACCTTATGGCATTATATGCAAGGCGGCCCAGGGGTTTTCAAAGGTGACCTTTATTTTTATTGGCACGATGGTGATTTTGACGATCGCTCAAAATTAATTGATACTCAAAAATGCCCCGTGTATTTATTATCTGGTGAATATGATTGTTCGTGTACGCCAGAAAGAACTAAAGCCACTGCAAAGAGAATAAAAGGATCAAAAGCTACAATCATTCCTGGTATTGGACATTTCCCTATGTCTGAAAATCCTGAATTATTCAAATCCTATATACATCCTATTCTAAGAGAAATTTCAAGATTATAATTGGATTTTTATCCAGATTTTTCTATATTTCCACAAACACTAACGGCTTGCCCTGAAATATTCTTTCCTAATGGACTACATAGAAAATGAGCTTGCTCAGCTAAATCGTCGTGGGTAACAAATCTGTTAAGAGACGCTCCGGACAAAATTTCATTTTTCATTTCTTCAAATGATACATTTTTTACTTTAGCTTTTGCGTCTATTACTCGATTTTGTCTTTCACCTTCAACTATACCAGGCAAAAGTGCATTCGCTCGAATCCCTCTTGGCCCTAACTCTATAGCTAAACTCTTAACCATCCCAATCACAGCCCACTTTGTCGCGGCATAAGGAAGCCTATATGCAAAACCAACTCTACCGGCTACGGATGATACAGAAAGAATAGAACCTTCGTCATTCATTCTAGGAACAGCTAATCGCATAGTTTCAAAGTGACTTGTCATATTTACCTGAAGGCATTCTTGCCATCCACCCAATGTTTGCTCTCCAACACCTGCGGTTTCACCAGCTATACCTGCGTTATTAACTATAATATCTAACTCACCCAAATAATCAAAGCCCTCCTCAATCATAGCGGCAATTAATTGAGTTTGTCTTAAATCACATACTGAAGCTTTAATATTATCATCAGCTAAATTAGCTTTTTTAACAGCTTCATCATTAATATCACAGACGAACACTTTTGCTCCAGCTTTTTCAAATCGTTGAGCAATAGCGTAGCCTATTCCATCAGCACCTGCTGTTATAAGAGCTTTTTTACCTTCAAGTAATTTTTCATAATTCATAATATATCTTTTCTAATTTATATTAGTCTTATCTTTTCCTTTTAGACCTAGCATCTCCCTTGCTTCATCTGGAGTAGCTACTTCTAAAGATAAGCCATCTAAAATTTCTCTAACTCTTTTGACTTGGTCAGCATTAGTTTTAGCTAGGTTACCAGGACCGTCCCATAATGAGTCTTCCAGACCAACACGAACATGAGACCCCAAAGCTGCTCCTGTTGCATTTATTTTCATTTGAGCAGCTCCTGCTCCAACAACTGACCATTCATATCCATCACCAAATAATTTGTCTGCGGTTTTTTTTAAATGTAGAAGATTATCTGCGTCAGCTCCAATTCCACCCATTATACCCATGACAAACTGAATAAAATAAGGCCCTTTTAACAAACCTTCTTTATGAAAATAATGAAGGTTATACAAATGACCTACATCATAACACTCAAACTCAAATCTAGTACCGTTCTCATAACCAAGCATCATAATATTTTCAATATCTTCAAATGTATTCTTAAATAATGAACCCTTACTTCTTTCTAACATCTCCTTTTCCCAAGGAAACTTTAATTGATTATGTTTTTTTAACATTGGAAACAAACCAAAATTCATTGAACCCATATTTAATGAAGCCAATTCTGGCTTAAAATGCATCGCAGGTCGCATCCTGTCTTCCACAGTCATCTGCGGGCCACCACCCGTAGTAATATTAATAACTGCGTCACATGAATTTTGAATTATTGGAAGGAATTTTTGAAATTCTTCAGGATCTTGCGTTGGATGGCCATCGACTTCATCTCTTGCATGAAGGTGAAGAACAGCTGCACCAGCTTCATGAGCAGCTAAAGAATGTTCTATTACCTCTTCAGCAGTTATCGGTAAGTATTCAGACATAGATGGAGTATGTATTGCTCCAGTTACTGCACAACTTATAATTACCTTTTTAGATTTAGCCATTTTGGATATCCTCTCCTAGTTCAAGTTTAAGTTTTCTAATTAATGCTATCATTTTATTACGTTTTGCAATCCTATTCGGTCTATCTGAATGGGACAGTCTCTTTCTTTGTTCTTCTTCTAAACTATTTATATACTCATCAGAGTATTCAGGTACACTATTTTGTTCTTTAGCTAGATTTTGAATGCCTGTTTTATACCTAGTAAATGAATCTTTAATTCCATCAGGAGAATTTAAATCCATTATCTCAAAGGGACCCATAAACGCCCATCTAATTCCCAAAGCATGTCTCACTGCTATATCTATGTCATCCATAGAGGCATATCCACCCTCATGAAGCCTTACTGCTTCATTAAGCAAAGCTCCTTGTAATCGATTTAAAACAAATCCTTCGGTTTCTTTATTTACAACTATAGCTGCATAATTAGCTTCTTTATATAAAGACAAAGCTTTTTCAATAATTTCAGAAGTAGTTTCTAAGCTACCGCAAACTTCAACAAATGGAACAACATGAGGTGGCAATGCTGGATGTGCGCTTATACATCTATCTTTATATGTTACATTTTCAGAAATTTTTGAAATCAATAGATATGATGAGGAAGAAGCTAATATAGTGTTCTTTGGAGATAATCTATCTAGCTCTTGAAAAATATTTTTTTTAGCTTCTAAATCTTCTATTATACTTTCTTGTATTAATACAGAATTTTTACAAATATCTTCTATTGAGCAATTGAGTATTATATTTGATTTAATTTTCTCTACGTCTAAAACAGGATTGATAATTGTTAAATCTTTTAATAATTGATCTGAAACTATTTCAAATTTTTTAAAACTATCTTCGTTTGAATCATAAACTAATGATTTATAACCAGCATTTGCAAAGCCAATCGCCCAACTTGCTCCAATTAGACCTGCTCCACAAATACCAATATTATCCATAAAAAATAATCCTATAAAAAATAAAAAAAACCGCATCTCAAAGATGCGGTTTTATTATTTTATTAAATAAGCCTCGGAAGCCATAGGCCCATTTCTGGCTGATAGATTACTAATGCCAAACCTACTAACTGAATACACACAAATGGAATTACACCTCTATAAATACTTAGCGTTGCAACTTCTGGAGGGGCCACACCTTTCAAGTAAAACAAGGCAAAACCAAATGGTGGGGTAAGAAATGATGTTTGTAAGTTTATAGCCATCAAGACTAAAAACCAAATCATTGTTTCCTTTCTTCCATCAAGACCAGTTAACTGTGTTACATGATCTCCAAAATCAAGAAGAACAACAAGTGGCGCAAAGATTGGAAGAATAATTAATGTTATCTCCACCCAATCTAAAAAGAAACCTAGAATGAATGTCATACCCATTAATAAGAATAACAATCCCCATGATCCTAATCCAGCTTTTTCAATTAACTCTTCAACTATATAGTCTCCCCCTAGTGATCTAAACACATAAGCAAAACAGGTGGCGCTTATAATAATCAAAAACACCATTGAAATAGTAAGACCTGAAGAATGCATAACACTTCTGAGCATTGGGAAAGAGAATTTACCCCCTATAATTGCAAGCATAGTAGCACCAAAAGCTCCAACTGCTCCAGCTTCACTTGGAGTCGCCCAACCAAGAAGTATAGAACCTTTAATCAACGCTATTAATGTTACTGGAGGTAAAAATGCTTTAAGAACCATTATTGGTAATTTTCCTTTTTCATATTGCATATCTTCTTCTTTAATAGCAGGAGCAACTTTTGGATCTACTGAAGCCCATATGAAAATGAATATCAAATACATCAATGCAAGAGTTAATCCTGGCATTAGCGCACCCATAAACAAGTTACCAACTGAGACTTGCATAATATCAGCCATAATAATTAACATAATACTAGGTGGTATAAGAATACCTAAGGTACCAGAAGCCGCTATAACACCAGTTGCCAAAGCATGACTGTATTTTGCTTTAATCATTGGAGGCAAAGCCAAAGCGGTCATCATAGTTACCGAGGCACCAATTATACCAGTCATTGCAGCAAGAACAGTTCCCATAACTGTAACTGACATAGCCAAACCACCAGGAACTTTTCTTAGCATTATCTGAGTGGTTCTTAGTAAATCGTTGGCAATACCACTTCTTTCCATCATGGTTCCCATAAAGACAAAACTTGGTATAGCTACTAAAATTAGATTTTCTGCGGAAAAACCCCAAATTCTTGGTACAAAATTGAAAAACTCTGCAAATCTAAAAACTCCAAACAGATAACCTATGAAACCGTACGTTATAGCAACACCACCAAGTATAAAGCCAACAGGATATCCTATGAAAAGTAAGATTCCCATCGTCACAAACATAAAAATTGGTAAATACTCAATAATTATTTCAACAAAATGCATTACTGCCCCCACACTCTCTTTTTATTATTAATTTCATTATCTTCATTATATTTTTGCCAACCGACAATTTTAATAACTCTTAAACCATATTTGACTGACAAAAGAAAAAGGCAAACAAAAATAGTTAAAGGTAATACAGATGCATTAGCTATTAAAGCTTCATAAAAACTAATGGCGATTATAATAGATGGTCCAGCTGAAATTATATAAGACGAAATCAGGTCATTCTTCCTTACAACTCCAAAAATCGAACCTATAACTCCAACAGAGGCAACTATCCATAATAAATAGATTATATTATTGGTTTCGAAAAAAGTTAGAATAGCTGCTAGAGCTATAATTCCAAATAAGCTTCCAACAAAAATACCATACGCAACTAATTCGTATTGAGATTGAGCCAAAGTCAAATTTTTAGCTTTTGTTAAGTATGGAGTTTTTTGCTTATCAAACACATACCCTGGAACTTTTGAAAACCACATAATTTATCTCACAACAACTTGCTGAGTTGATTTATTTTTTTTCATCATAATCTAAGATCATAAGATTTAATTTCTTTTTATTGTCACCCCAAATTACAGCTACTAACTGTATCATAACTGACATCCCCCCTAAGAAAAGGAAGAAACAACCAACTGGTAGATATGTTTTAATAACCCATCTATTACTTAACCCAACTAAAGAAGCTGAAACTTCATTAATTTCATAAGAGTCCATTGTATAGATTATAGCAAAATACATACACACAAGTGTAAAAGGTAACATAAAGAATATATTACCAAAAAACTCAACCATAGCTTTGGTTTTAAATTTCATATTTTCTCGAATAAAGTCAACTCTAACATGCCTATTATGTGTATATCCCATACCTAGCACCAAACAGAAAACTGCTGTATGAAGGTGCCATTCCATTTCCTGCATTAAAGTAGATTCAAAAAAAGAGCCAAAATTTTCTACCATAAATATTTGAATCCAGACTAATTTTCTAGCTACCACATCCCACATTGTTATTAAAACTAGAGGAACTAAAAGCCATGTACCTGCTCGACCAACTCTATTAACAAGTTCTCGAAGCATTTCACTTATTGAGATAAGACCTTCCATATTTTTTTCTGTAAGACCCGCCATGATTTTCCCCCAGTCAAGATTTAATAAGTTTGTATTTCAAAACACTTAACTTATTAAATATAATAATTCAAATATATTTTTAGAAAAATAGAAAAAAGCACACCTATATTTAAATAGGTGCGCTTATTATTTTTTTAGTACTTCATTCCTTGCTTTAAATAAGCTTTACTGGACCAAATACTATAGTCTGCCCTGAAAGCGTCATAACTTGCAGTGATTTCCTTGAATAAAGGATCTGAAGCTGACTTTTCTACTACAACTTCATCCCAAGCTTTTTTAAACTTAGAAATTTCAGAATCAGGCCAAGTAACAAATGTTACGCCCTTCTTCTCAAGTTCACGCATGGCTGGAACTTGTTTAGCGTCAGATCTAACAAGAGCCCACCACATAGTGTCACGACATGCTGCGTCAATGACAGACTGTTGTGTTTTTGTTAAAGCACCCCAAGCCTTTTTATTCATTAACAATTCACCAATTGATGTCTGCTGATGCCATCCTGGGAAATAGTTAAACTTAGCTAATTGGTAGAAACCATAACTTAAGTCATGAGTAGGCATTGAAAATTCTGTTGCATCAATAACGCCTTTTTCAAGAGCTGGGTAAATATCTCCACCAGCTAATAGCTGAGTTGACACACCAAGCTTACTCATAACCATTGCACCAAGTCCAAAGAAACGCATTTTCATTCCTTTTAACTCTTCAACTTTGGTGATTTTCTTACGAAACCAACCTGAAGTCTCAGGAGCATGTGTTAAACAGTTAAGAGCTTGCAAACCATAATCGCCATAGATTCTGTCCTTTAATTGCTGACCGCCACCATATTCCATCCAACCATGGTACTCACTTGCACCAGGACCAAAAGGAACAGCTGTAAAGTAAGAAACTGCAGGAATTTTTCCAGCATGATAACCAGGTGTTGTATAACCTGCATCTACTGCACCATTCTTAACAGCATCCCAAACTTCCAATGAAGGAACAAGAGCGTTTGGCTCATGGAACCTTAATTGTACGTCACCACCTGAGATTGCTTTAACTTTATTTGAAAAGTAAACGGCAGCTTCACCATTAATGGCAACTTGACTACCCCAAGTACTTTGCATCTTCCAACGTAGTTTTTCACCAGCATTTGCTGAGATAGCTACTAAACTCGTTGCAGCAAGTGCTACAGCGCCTATAAATAGGCTAGATTTGAATTTCATAGAATTCCTCCCTAGTATTAAATTAAAGATTACATTTAGATTAATTAAAATTTCCCCAAATAATAATCCGACTAAAAGAAACTATTGTGTTTCTCAATTGGGTGTATCTTCTCAATTATTAAAATAAAATCAAGAAGTTTTAATTAAAAATGTGATTTTATTATTTTTTATATCAATATTTTTTTGATTATTCTGGGTCGTCATAATGACCAGCTGAGGCAAAATAACCACCATGCGTTCTAACAAGAGCATCTTTAGAATCAACAAAACCATGCTTCTCTTCTACCTTGCCTCTATACTCTTCAGCATTGTCTTTAGGCTTATAACCTATATGATTCGCAAATTTATTATCTATTAGAATGGAATCGTTATTAGACACTCCAAAAATAATAGAATGTTCTACATTTGAAGTTTCCATACACGCTTTAATCAATCTTCGTAAATCGTTATAACTTAACCATGTCGATAAAACTCTTTGATTTTCCGGTTCAGGTGTAGATGAATATATTCTAATAGAAACTGTCTCAATTTGATATTTATCCCAATAATATTGAGCTAATGATTCGCCAAACACTTTCGATAAACCATAATTACTATCTGGTCTTGGCATTACTTTATTATCTACAACTTGAGACCTAGGATAGAAACCAACGGTATGAACGGAACTAGCCCATATAACTCGTTTAACGTTATTTTTACGACATCCTTCGTATAAATTATACATACCTATAATATTAGAGTTTAAAACATTGCTCCATGAGCCTTCAATACTCTGACCTCCCATATGGACAACGCAATCAATATTTTTGGTTAAATCCAACATTTGATTTTCATTAGATAAATCTGCTTGAGTAACCTCTTCATTTTGAAACGTTTTCTTTAATATCTCTCTATCAGAAATCCTCAATGATTTACAAACTTTTGATAGAGGCTCTCTTAGCTGGTCACCTAAAGCTCCTGCGGCGCCAGTTAATAATATATTTTCATATTTAAAATTAGACATGTTTAACTCCTTTAATTTATTGCCTCTTTAAATGTTCTCTCCAAAACGTGAATAATCCAGCTGAAATGACAATCACAGATCCCAAAATGACTTCTGATTCTAATGTTTCATCAAATATCATTACACCTATAATTGAAACAAAAACTAAATGAAGATATGTAAATGGTTGTAATAAAGACGCTTCACTATATTTAAATGCATTTATCATTAAATAATGCCCTCCTGCACCCAAACAACAAACTATAAGTATCAAAATCCAATGAAAACTATCTACTGGTGTGTAAAAAAAAGGTCCCACAACAGTAAGTAAAACAAAACCAGTAAGACCAGTATAAAAGAGACTTGTATCTGTACTATCTTCACTTGATACATACCTAGTTAAAATTTGATAAACAGCAAAGGCAAACGCACAAGCTAAAGCAATTAATGATAATGGGTCAAAAACTTTCGTACCTGGCTTTAGCATGATTAAAATACCAATAAAGCCTATTAAAATAGCCGTCCACCTTCTCCAGCCTACTTTCTCATTTAAAAAGAATACTGATAAAACAGCAACGATAAGGGGACAACTAGCAAAAATAGCGTGCGTCTCTATCAAACCTACCTTTAAGAATAGATAATGCGCAAAACACATTTCAATAGCCAGAATGGACCCCCGAATAAGCTGTATTAATTTAAATTTGGTTCTAGAAACATAGATAATACTTTTATGTTTTTGACTACTTATTAGAATTACAAATGAAAATAAAAATAAATATCTGAACATATTAATTGTAATTACATTATAATAATCAGTTAAATACCTTGTGAAACCATCCATTAAAGAAAGGCAAAAAATTGCCGAAATCATATATGTAATGCCAGTAGAGTTTGATGATCTTGAGGAATTCATCTCTTTTTCTTTATAATAAATAAAATTAATAAAAGTTGATTGTACTTTGTATTCCATCGTTAAGACTTGTATATTGAAATTTTTCAAAAAATTCAGAAGGATGCTTACCTAAGATTTCATCCACAACAGCTAATCCTTCGCCCTTAATTGTTAAATTTGCAAGAGGTATATTTTTTTTAATTATCGCTGCAAAGGTTTCAACACTTGCCGTTATACCATTTATATTTATTACATTTGCTCCAAGAGGGGATTTCTCCATAGACATTTGAACTAAATTGGCAACATCAGCTATGTACACAAAACCTGCACTCCCTGAAAAATTAATATTATGTGGGTAGCCTTGTTTAGCTGCCTTACAAGCTAATGTTACCCCAGCCGTACCACCAATCTCTCTTCCAGGCCCATAAATCACAAATGGTCGTATACCTAAACTCGAAATTTTATTTTCATTAAAATATGCTCTAGCAACACCTTCAACTGCTAATTTATAGGCACCATAATGAGTTTCTGGTAAAGGATAGTATTGGTCTTCTTGACCAAAAATCCCAGCGCTACTTGCATAAATAAGAAATGATATACGCTTTTTCTTAACTGCTTCAAAAACATTAATTGAACCTATAATATTTACTTGTGCTCCTAAAACAGGATTTTTACTGCAATCCGGTGTCATCAAACCAGCAAGATTTATAACATATTTTATGTTATTTATAGAAGACAACACTTGATCATAATCAGTGATGTCACCAGAGATGAATTTAATCTTAGAAATTTCTTTACCTAGTAATTTAGTAAGTAAACTTTTATCAATATTTAAATCAAATATTGTAACTTTGTAACTAGACTTTATGAGTTTAGCAACAACCCAGCTTCCAAGAAAGCCTGAGCCGCCAAATATAATAACTTCCATTATTTCATTTCCTCTAACTAACCATCGACTTTGCTGCATTACCTATTTCTCTAATACAATCTAATGATTTAGGAAAGTGTTTAGAATTTGATAAAAATCCATGTATTTGTCCAGAGTACAATTTATAAGAAACTTTATTATCAAAATATTTTAATCTATTAGTATAAGCAATACCTTCATCTAACAGAGGATCTAATCCAGCGGCAAAAATATAAGTTTCTGGCATATTTTCTAAATTAGGCGCAAATAAAGGTGAAGCTTCCCAGTCTACTGATTGCATTTTATTTTCTAAATAATGATCAACAAAATAAGCCATAGTGTCATATGTTAGTGTCATGCCATCTAAGTAAATATCCATAGAACGCATTGAAAGTGTTAAATCAACACAAGGGTATATTAGAATTTGACCTTTAATTGGAATTGTTAAATTTTTGTTAGAATTAATAGCTAAAACTGTTGCTAAATTCCCACCTGCACTATCTCCACATACAAAAATATTACTAATATCTAGGTTAAATTTATCTTTAAACAGAGATAGTGATTGAAGAACATCTTTGGCCTCATTCAAGGCAATAGGAAATTTGCTTTCTGGAGACAAACTATAATCAACTGCTATAACAATCATTTCTGATTCAATACAAATAGAGCGGCAAGTAAAATCATGTGTATCTAAATTTCCCATTACAAAACCACCTCCATGAAAAAATAGGATTACAGGATTTTTAATATTTTTTTTATAGGATTTTGGAAAATAAAATCTTA
>Ga0209192_10001418_pt1 | contig 19136 bp, 18 predicted proteins | sample ArcticOcean_MG_C_11_FD_187433 | JGI IMG/M metagenome (GOLD analysis project Ga0209192, IMG submission 187433) | Marine microbial communities from western Arctic Ocean - ArcticOcean_MG_CB2_154 (SPAdes) (version 2) | ecosystem: Environmental > Aquatic > Marine > Oceanic | place: Arctic Ocean... | reverse complement strand
GATTACTTCTACCCGGCCGACGCTATTGGACTTGGACTCGACGTCGATGAAGCAACGGTCGAATCCGAAAAAGCCGTCACATTCGGGTAGCCTTGCCGCCGACAAGCCTTGGTGTCGTGGGGGGGGCAACAGTTGCCATGTAGTCGCTTGCGTGTCGTCACTTGTGTCGCAAAAACGTTCGGCATTTAGCCGGGAGCACAATAAGGCCAGTGTTTTGCACGAACTGAAGGCCTGTTTGGATTGCCTGTTCTGGCATCAGGTGGCTTAATCTTCACGGCTTGAAAGTGCTGGATTTTTCCCGCGTCCTGGCGGGTTCTTTCGCCGGCCGGATGATGTTCGACCTGGGGGCCGACGTGGTTAAAGTGGAACCGTGATATTCATTTTAGTTGAGAGCAAGACGCTAAAGTAGCTAGTTTACTTCAAGTTTAAATTTACACCCATTGATAAAGGAGGATGCCATGAGTTTGTTTGATCTGACCGGGAAGGTCGCGGTTATTACTGGTTCTACTAAAGGAATTGGTAAGTCCATTGCCGCACAATTGGCTGCACACGGTGCACAGGTTGTTATCTCTAGTAGAAAAGCTGCCGCCTGTGAAGCTGTTGCTGCGGAAATCAATGAAGACACAGGTCCGGGTAGCGCAGTTTCGATTCCCTGTCATATCGGTGACAAGACTCAGATCGAACAGCTAATTACTCAAACCAAGGAACATTTAGGTAAGGTCGATTTATTGGTGTGTAATGCAGCGGTAAATCCTTTTTATGGGTCCATGGCCGATATACCCGATACCGCGTTTGATAAGATTCTAGCTTCCAATATCAAATCTAATCACTGGTTATGCCAGATGGTGCTGCCGGAAATGGTAGAGCGCAAAGATGGTGTGATTATCATCATATCATCCGTCGGTGGATTGGACGGTAGCCCGGTTCTTGGTGCTTACGGAATCTCAAAAGCGGCAGATATGCAGATGGCAAGGAATATTGCCGTCGAATACGGTCCATCGAATATTCGGGCTAACTCTATTGCACCGGGTCTTATTCGAACAGATTTTGCCCGAGCACTTTGGGAAGATCCCGAAACTTTGAAAAATGCGACTGCTAATGCGAGTCTGCGACGCATTGGCGAGCCTGAGGAAATTGCCGGTTTGGCCGTGTATTTGTCTTCACGTGCTGGGAGTTTCACCACAGGGCAGACCATCGTTGTTGATGGTGGCAGGTGATTGAGAATAAGGCAAATAAACCACATATTCTAAAGAACGTTAAGAAACTACTGCGAGAGCCCTATGAGCGATTCGACCTATCCCCTTCACGGCCTGAAAGTACTGGATTTTTCCCGCGTCCTGGCGGGACCTTTCGCCGGCCGGATGATGTCCGACCTGGGGGCCGACGTGGTTAAAGTGGAACCGCCAGACAACGACGTCACCCGGCTGTGGGGCAAAGTCATCGCCGGTATTCCCGGCTACTATCACCAGCAGAATGCTGGGAAGCGCAATATCAGCATTGATCTGCGGGCGACGGGTGCGAAGGAGCTCGTCTTCGATCTGGTCAGGAACGCAGATATTCTGGTGGAAAATTACCGGCCAGATGTGATGGGGCGTCTGGGTCTCGACTATGAGAGCTTACGCGAGATCAATCCCCGCCTGATCATGCTGTCGATCTCTGGTTTCGGTTCCAATGGCCCGGAATCCTGGCGACCCGCCTATGCGCCAGTCATTCACGCCGAAGCGGGACTCATCGATCGCGCAGCACGCCGCGGTAAGCTGCCACCTCAGGACATGCCGGTGTCGATCGCGGACACCAATGCCTCTTTGCACGGGCTGATCGGCATCCTGTCTGCGGTGATCATGCGTGAGCGTGAGGGTACGGGTCAGCACATCGATATCGCCATGATCGATGCTACCGTCGCCACCGACGATCAGATACTGTACGAACTGGAAGGATCCGAACATACCGGCCCGGAACCCAGCCAGATCTGGGACACGCCAATCGGTCCAATTGTGATCTCGACCGACATCCGCCGGTTATGTCACTTGCTCAGCACCAAACATGGCGTAGCTGATCCCTGCACCCCAGAAATGGACTCTGACGCAAAGGTCGCAGCACGTCAGCAGGCCATCGTCGACTTTATGCAGACCCTCGAAACGAAGAAGCAGTTTGACGAAGTCATGCACGAGATGAATGTGCCCTGGGGGCAAGTTCGCACCTCTTCCTCGATCCGTGAACAGCCAACCATCGCCCACCGCGGAGCCGTCGTAGACATTGATGATCGGCAGGGCGGAACTCGACCGGTTACTCAATCGCCCTATCGCTTCTCCTCGGCGTCTTCCGGTGTGCGCGGCCCAGCGCCACATCGTGGCGAACACAATAGCTCGGTACTCAAAGAGTGGCTCGGCTATGACCACAGGGTCGTCAAGGGACTCTACACGGCAGGCTTACTCTCCCAATCCGAGGAAGCGCAGTGAGCGACTAAGCCTGCCAACTAGTCAAGATATCGAACGAGAAACCCAACAAACGAGAAACCCAACATGAGTGACAACGAAATTCTCGCAGGTGAACTGCGCGAGCCCAAACAGATGCTTGCTGAACAGGAATACAGCGGGCACCTGTCGATCCACGACGACGAAATGGCTGCAAAGCTGGGGTTCCAGGCTGGTCCTATCGAGGGACCTACCCACTTCAGCCAGTTTGTGCCTTTGCTTGTTGAGCTATGGGGTAACCAGTGGCTTGAACAGGGCTGTCTATCTTCACACTTTTTGAACATGTGCTTCGAAGGCGACCAGGTACGCCCCTTTGTGGAAATGCCGGATGCTGGCAAAAACATCACCCGTATCTGGGCTGAAAAAGCAGACGGCACTCCGGTGTTGGCAGGCACTGCGAGTATTCCCGATACCAATGGCGTCTACCCAGAATCTGAGCTCGACGCCAGAGTGGCCCGCCTGACATCACCAGGCCCACTGAAGATTCTGAAAAACCTGACGGTCGGCATGCGCGGCAAAGTGGCTGACACCATTCGCATGGATTTCGAACAGAACATGGGCAAACTTTATCCATTCAGCCTCAAACAGAAGCTCGATGTCATCACCGAGACCCTACCTGCTTACGATCCTGCTACCGCCGCTGACACAACCTGGACTCGAGCCATCATTCCCCTGGAGATGATCAGCGTGCTAGCCGAATACAGCAGCGATCAGGCAGCCTGGCCGGTAAACGGTCCCGCAGTGGGCTTGTTCGCCGATCTGGAAATCAAGGTGACGGACGGCCCGCTTCTGGTGGGTGAGGACTACATGATCGAAAGGGAAATCGCCTGCATCTCCGAAAGCCGTCGCACCGAATCTTACTGGGTGCGCTCGACGATCAAAGACCCTTCAACAGGCAAGGTCAAAGCAGAGGTGTTGCTAAATCACGCGAGTCTGAAGGATACCTACGCGGGCTAGCAGACCTGACGCCTATCGCCACTCAGCAAGGACTGCGCGGCGAAGAGGAAGCGCTGGCGCTGGGTATGATTAACCGGGTTTTTCCTGCAGATGAGTTAGTTGCAGAAACGAAAGCTTACATACAGAAGCTGGCGGATAGCAGTGCGCCAGCTTCTATGATGGTAATGAAACAGCAGGTCTACCGCCATTTGAATATGAGCCTTGGGGAATCGATGCGTGAGACCACGACAATGATGGATGCGAGTCTTGAAGATGAAGACTTCAACGAAGGTGTGAAATTCTATCTTGAGAAGCGGCCACCAAATTTCAGCAAAATTGATTGTTAGAAATTGTCCGCTTCAGTGGTGATTATGGTTGGGGTTACTCTATTATTCCAAAGTAATTTATTCGGAGGCTCGTAAGCAGAATTTTGTTTACTGGCGGTACAAAATTCTAAGGGGCAGAATGATGGCAGATTTGGAACTTGACCCAAATCCGGAAGGGTTTGACACCGGGGCGGTAAATAAGTGGGTCAGTGAAAATACTGACAAGTTAGAACCACCGTTCAAATGGTACCGACTCGAGGGTGGTCATTCAAACCTGACCTATCGAATTGTCGACGTTAACGGCAAGCAAGCCGTGATAAGGCGGCCACCACAGGGCGTGCTGCTACCCAAGGCTCACGATATGAGTCGCGAATGGGCTTTGATCTCATCGCTTGGTCCAACCCGCGTACCCGTTCCGGAAGCAATTGGTTTTTGCGAAGATTTCGATGTAACAGGCGCCAGGTTCTATATCATGGGGATGATTGACGGGCATCCACTTTGTAACTCGTATGATACGAATGAGTGGGTTCCCGAGGATAAGCGGATGACCGCCGCTCACTCATTTATCGATGTACTTGCCGATCTGCATTCGCTCGATCCCGATGAAATAGGCCTGGGTGAACTCGGGAAAAAAGAAAATTATGTCGGTCGCCAGCTAAAGACCTGGTATAGATCCTGGACATCTTCAATTGAGCCTGCGCAATACGATGATCCGAGAGCTCACGAACTCAAAGATTTCTTTCTTGAAAATCTGCCTGACCAGGGCATGGCAAGGGTCGTACACGGAGACTACGGTTTACACAATGTGCTGATTGGCGCGGACTGCACAATTGCAGCGGTTGTCGATTGGGAAATCTCCACCCTGGGTGACCCGCTGGCGGATCTTGCCTATGCACTGAACCCGTGGTCTGACCCTGGTGACCCGAAATCCCCTGAACCCGCGACGGCAACTGCACCGCCGGGCTTCCCGGGGCGACTGGCTCTGGCAGAACGCTATGGTAAGCGTACTGGTCGTGATCTATCGCAGCTTGACTATTATGTTGGGTTTAACCGCTGGAAAACTGCAGCGATTGTCCATGGTGTCTACGGTCGTTACATGGAAGGCCAAAAAAGCACAGAGGGTATTGATCTGGAGACCTTGCGCAATCGCATTGCGCTTTCTTTGGATTTGTCTGAGCAAGCAGTCAACCGACTTAATGCCAAGTAGCAATATCTTCTTCAAGCATGCTTAGCCATTAGGCCTATATGGCCAGGATGAAGCCGGACCTGCGAGTTCCATCGTGAGTTCGGCAACGCGCTTGCCCTGCGCCACACCAGATCATACCCATTTGCATCGCAAAGACAGAAAAGCCAGTAAACCATCTCAGTGCCATGGCATCTATGAACGACCTAGCTTGTTGAAGGATAGAAAGTATTAACGTAAGCGATCAGCGAACGACGTGTAGATTGGCTGGGTTTGTTGTGTTGTTTGTTGATGATTTCGTGATCGACGTTCCAGGGTAATGGCGCAGTGATGTCATCGTCTGTTGTTTTGGGTAACTCAGCAAATACCTAATTTAGATAAGCGTAGTCGTTGAGTCCGTTAGCCTTGGCGGTCTCGATCAGCGAGTAAAAATTGGCACTGGCACGGACGCCACTCTGGCTGTTCAAGAACAACCAGTTCTTTCTCTTATGCGAAGCTTCGCATAACCGAAATTATGTACAGTGCGTGATTGTGTGAAGTTCCCAAGGTTCTGCGTCGTATACCCCACTTCGCCGTGCTCAGTAGATAGCCAAAGCGATTCTCGACTTCACCGAATTAAGCAGGTCTTCTGTCGTGACCTTACCCACGACAGGACACAACATAGACGCTTTTATTCCGCGGACGCCGACTGTGCAGAGTTGGTTACAAGATGGTTCGCTTGAGAGGTGCGAAGCACCCTACGAAAGTTGGCTTAATGAGCGTGGCTATACTGCCAGCACCGCGCGCAACTACCTTGGGTGTCTTGTTCACTTCGCGAGTTGGGCAACGAATCAGCGTTTAATGCCGGAGGACTTATCGTTAGGACTAATCCGCTGTTTTGTTGATGAACACCTACCGCATTGCGACTGTCCATATCGGGTTCAACTTAGCCGAGCACAGGTCCGCGCTGCGTTAGCGCAGCCGTTACCGGCGCTCGGTGCTGCAGGCATTGCGTATGTGACGGAAACACCCAATGCTTAGGAGCGCGAGCTCAATCGCTTCGATGCCTACCTGAGGGAATACGTGGGTTAAGTGCAAATCCCCGACTGCAACGTTGCAAGATACTCACCGGCCTCCAGATGCTTTCGCCTCAAAAAAACGGCAGCCCGCGTGGCAGAATGCAACGCGCTTACGTCGATATACAAGTGCTTGCGGCGGTGGAGTCCTGCCAGTGCTTGCTTCGCCTGCGGTCTCGCGTTTGGCTGGCCTACCCCAGACGCTAACCAGTGATGAAGTTGAGCGCGTACTCAACTCGTTCGACGCCTCATAGCCCTCGTGGCGGCGCGGACGCGCGGTAGCGCACTGCGTTCGCCAGGTTGGGTCTGCGCTCAGCTGAAGTCGTCACACTCGAGCTTGAAGATCTAGACTGGTCTGCCGGCACAGTCCGTTTATGCGGCGGTAAACCACGCCGCGTCTATGTCCTGCCGATGCCGCGCTCGGTGGGACATGCCATCGTGGAGTACTTGCAGCATGAGCGTCCGGCGTGCCAGAGCCGAAAGGTTTTTGTCCGGCACGTGGCGCCAGTGGAGAAACCGCTTCTCCCCGGCTTGGTTAAGTGGGTTGTACTTGACGCCGGCCTTCGCCGCGGCATGTCCTATACCCGAGTTCACATCTTCCGGCATAGTCTTGTCGCTCGCGTGCTCGAAGGCGGCGGTACCCTGAAGGAAGTGGCAGACATGCTGCGACACCGCAATCTTGAGACCTCTCAGATATACGCCAAGGTGGATCTACAACGGCTATCGGAAGTGACCATGCCATGGCCCGGGAGTCACTCATGAGTCCCTAGGGTGCGGTTGGGCGTGCGGTGCCGGCTTATCTCGTTGAGCGACGGCGTCTCGGCTTTGCCATGCATGATACCGAGCTTCGTCGCTTCGCCTGTTACTTATACGAGCGCGGTCATACGGGCCCGTTAGATGAGCAATGCCAGATTGCGTGGGCCAGACTTTGTGTCACACAAACAACGGCTGGTACCGGCACACAGCGACTCGAAACACTGCGGCCGTTCGTGCGTTACTACCGTCAGTTCGAGCCAACCTCGGTTGTCGTTGAACCGTCGCTTCTGGACCGACGCGAGGACGTCCCACACCGCACATTTACACAGCTGAGGAACTCGATGCGTTGGTGCGTGTCGCATCCCGGTTGAAACCGGTCGATCCGTTACGTCCTTTAACCTACTCAAAGCTGTTCGGCCTGCTCGCCGCAACCGGCATGCGCCGATCTGAAGCGCTGAACCTACTCGACGACGATGTTGGCCCAGACGGACAACGACTGGTCATCCGATTAACCAAGTTCCGTAAATCCAGGCAACTACCACTGTATCCAAGCACTGCTTCAGCACTGCTGACGTACCGTGGACAACGAAACCAACAATGGCCGCGAACGCCAGCACGCCCCTTCTTTGTTAGCCACACTGGTATGCCACTGCCTGGCCCCACGTTACACTCGGTCTTCACCGGACTGAGACGCTCGCTTGGTTGGCGCGCCCGCGGCGACCATCCGAAGCGGCGCATCCACGATCTTCGTCATACCTTCGCGCTGCGCTGCGTGCAGCGCTGGTACGAAGAGGGCGTGCCGATCGAGCAGGCCATGTTCTGTCTGTGTACTTATCTTGGTCACGGCAAGATTACGGATACCTATTGGTATCTCACCGGCGTGCCAGAGCTAATCGCGGTTGCCGGGCACTGCTTCGAAGCTTTTGCAACTGAACCGGAGCTATGTTCATGAGCGCTGCCCCGACGTTCCAGCAATTAGTTCAGGAGTTCTTTACGCACCATCTGGTAGAGCAGCGTGCCGTGGGCCCGTGCACAATAGCCAGCTACCGCGATGCGTTCTCGCAGCTGCTCCACTATGCCGAGCACACTCTGGGCAAGACTCCGTCAGCGCTTGAACTTGGCGACCTCAACGAATCACTGCTTATAGGCTTCCTGCGTGAGTTAGAGACTGGCCGCGGCAACGCGGTACGTACGCGTAACGCTCGGCTTGCTGCCATCCGCTCGTTCCTACACTTTGCATCCCGTCGTGACGTGACACACCTTGCCACTGTAACTCAGACACTATCAGTACCGATGAAGCGCTTCGAGCGACCGATGCTCGGCTTCTTAACTCGCGAACAGATGCTTGCCGTTCTGGCCCTACCCGGGACCGACTGGCTCGCCGTGCGCGACCGACTACTGCTGCAGTTGTTGTACAATACGTGGGCACGCGTATCTGTGATGGTCGCGGTTCGCGTAGACGATGTTGTCACAGCCGATGGCGCCTGTGTGCATCTGCGTGGCAAAGGCCGCAAGCGACACTCAGTAACGCTGTGGAACCAGAGCGCCAAGCTGGTGCGTGCTTGGCTTGCGCTTGATGGCGCACCGATGGACTCAGCGCCACTACTGCCAACCCCGACAAGGGACGTTCATGACGCGAGCGAGCGCGTCACAGCGGCTTGCCATCGCGGTGAACACGCTACCGAGCGCTACCCAGAACTCGCAACGCTTGACATATCACCGCGCACAATCCTACGGCACACGACCGCAATGCACCTGCTGCAATCCGGAGTAGTTATCACCGTGATCGCGTTGTGGCTTGGCCACGAGAGCCCAGCAACAACTCACCATTACGTTTAAGCGGACTTAGCGATGAAGGAAAAGGCGTTGGCACGCCTGCAGGCACCGGCGCAAAGGGCGTTTCGGTATCAACCACCGGATAGCCTCATCGGCTTCCTGCAGACACTGTGATTATGCGAAGTACACGCCGAACTAATCGTGGTTAAGAATAAGACCAAAGAAGTACTGCGGTTCAAACACGAGTCGAACCTGTCAGGCCTGGCCGAAGGTAAAGATCATTGTGCGCGCTGACTCCGGCTTCTGCCGCTGGCGTATGCTCAGATGGTTCGACAAGCACGATGTCGGCTACATCATCGGTTTGGCGAAAAACACGCGACTACTGGATCACAGCTATGCCTTGCGACTGCTGGCCGAGATCCGGCATGAGCAGACGGGGCGCAAACAACCCCTGTTCGGGGAGTTCCGTTACGCGGCAGGCACGTGGGATACCGAACGCCGAGTGATTGCCAAGGCAGAACACAGTGACTATGGTTCGAACCCGCGCTTTATAGTTACCAACCTCTCGGGCAGTGGCCGACGTCTGTATGACAAGCTCTACTGTGCCCGCGGTGATATGGAAAACCGCATTAAAGTGCAGCAGTTGGATCTGTTCGCTGATCGCACCAGTTGTCATGGCTGGTGGGCCAATCAGTTCCGTTTGATGCTGTCGGGCTTGGCCTGCACGCTACTGGAAACCATGCGGCGTGTTGCGCTGAAAGGGACAGAACTGGCTAGGGCTCAGTGCGGCACGATCCGGTTGAAGCTGCTGCGCATAGGCGCCATCGTCATCCGCAATACGCGCCGGGTTCGACTTCTACTTCTACTGTCCAGTGCTGTTCCGCATCAGGCTTTGTTCAAACTCGTCGTAGCCCCACTCAATCCAGGGTAAATATCCGCTCGACCCACCGAATAACGTAGGTTCACAGGCGGAGCCAGCGCTTCGCTTGCGCCGAACTCTGAAAAAGGCACTGTAAACATCATAACTCGACGGCAAACCGTCCCACATACGAGTCAGCCATAACAAGGAACCCATGACCAGGTGAAAATGCCTCTCAGTCCCGGCTACGCACCCGAAATCGAATCACTCATGAAATATGCGGGCTAACGAGCTACCCAATGGGGACCATGGGAGATCATTGAGGTTACTCCTGGCCAGAGATGAGGGCAGTGACTCAGCCACCGTTGCATAGTTGCAAAGGCACAAGAAGTAGCACGCAAGATTGATGAGTCGAATTACCTTACCCGCCGGACCTTGTTGCGATAGCCGGTGACTTTGGACTTAATGTTGAAACTTCCACCAAACCCCCTAGAGACGATAACGCCATCCTCGATTGAGTATCGACTCCGACGTCGTGGTTCAATTTCTCGCCAAACCTGACCGTCGTCAAATGTAAGCAAAAACTGGCCAGCAGGTAACTTTCGTACTGCCGCAATCGTCGCATGCATCTCGCGCGCGGCACCTTCGATTGGATTATCCCAATCCGAGCGTGTTTCTTGAGGTTTAGCCGCCGCTACCGGACTCGGTCGTTCGGCTCGTTGCGAGACATCTTCTACCGGTGTGTCGACATTCGTGACCCTGGCGGTGACTGGTGGGACGACTGCAGGACGGTTGGTGTTGGACGGTAGTGGCATCGAGTCGGATGCTTCATCGACATCCTTATTCTGCGAGCGACCGACAATCTCTGACGTTTGGTTTTGGACGGCTGTCTCCTGCTGGCGAGAAGAGGCTTCTGGTAAAGTAGGCGGTGCGGCGTGTTTACTGGCAACTTTGTTGAAACACTGAAGACGCTTCGCTGGCTCAATGAGGGCATCACATAGTGAGAGCTCGGCGACGACGTCTGCCTGAAGCTGAGACACCCACAGACCGATTAAAACAACCCATACCCGCTTCATAAACGCAACCCATTGTTTCACCTTTAGACAATGCCATAAATCGATCTCAAGATCTACTGCCTGCACTTGATGCTGCAACCGCAATACACTTACGGCTTGACTTGACCTGTATGAAACTGGTTGCAGATCGGTTAGCATCCTCTTTTCTGCCGGCGGGCGTAGTGGGACATCCGCGAATCTTGTCGTCCCGAGATCTCGTTTTGTGCTGGTGAACCTTTGGTGCAGCGGCCCATACAAATTGTTATGACCAAATGGATTGGTCGATCGACCAAATGGAGTGAGAGATGGGTTCGGGCCGCAAAAAAGTCCTCTACTATCCGGACCGCAAACAACTAGTCTACTATGGGGAGAGGTATGGTCTTTATGCAGAACAGGGCATCGTCGATTTTGCCCTTCAGGCGGGGTGGTTGTTAACGATCGTATCTGATCATACCGGCCATCTCGCTCCGGCTCTGCAATCGGTCCGTCCCAGTCGGTACGATGGTATGATTACTATCGTACCTGAATCTGACTCGGCAATTGGCAAGATTGTAAGAAGTGCCACTGTGCCAACCCTTAATCTCTTCGATTCGGGGGGTGAGCTAAACCTGCCCAAGGTTCTGACGGATAACCATGCCATTGGTCGCATGGGAGCTGACCACCTCATGGACCAGGGCATTGAACACCTGGCCTTTATCAGAGCATCCGAGGGCAGGGAGACGAGAGACCGTGCCCGTGGCTTCGACGAGCAAGTCAAATCACGTGGTCGGACCCTGCACCGATTCGACCCGGTCGCGGCCGGATTGAGTGTGTTGGATCGCTCGGCAGATCAGGAACGCCAGCCGTGGTTGGAATCTCAGCTATTGAGACTGCCGAGGCCGCTGGGCGTGATGATCCCGACTGATACCCTGTACTGGCATATCATCGAGGTGTGTGCGTCGATGTCCTTGCGCATCCCCGAGGATCTTGCCGTCGTCTCAGTGGGCAATATTGAGCCGCTCTGCAAACTTTCCGAGCCAGCGCTGACGAGCGTTGACCCGCATCATCGTCGGCTGGGGTACGAAGCCGCGGCGCTTCTCGATCGATTGATGAACGGCGCATCGGCGCCGATCTCGCCCCTGCTCGTACGTCCGGGGCACGTTGAGATTCGGGGAAGCACCGACATCTACGCGGTTGATGACAAGACGCTGCGCGCCGCGCTGCAATTCATGCGCGAGAACTTTCAGGCCCCTTCCCTGTCCGTCGAAGACATCGTGAAGGCATCAGGGACATCCCGAAGAAACCTGTACTCGATTTTTAAACACCACTGGCCACGTTCCATCGCCGAAACGCTTGCCGAGTTCAGAGTTCTGGAGGCGAAGCGTCTGCTTGCGACGACCCATTTAAAACATTACACGGTTGCGGTGCAGTCCGGCTTCTCCAGTGAGACGCATATGTCCAGGGCGTTTTCCAAGCAGGTGGGCGTCACGCCGGGAAAATTTAGATTGGAAAACCCGCCTGTTCCCGATGTTGCGCAGCGGTAGTGTTGTGGCAGAACGCGCAAGGGCGGTTCATACAGGTCACCGGATTACGAGATAGAGGGCTGATCGCGGTCGAGCCTATGTCGGGACAGACTGACTGCTTCTGACGGCCTTGTGGTGATATAGCCCGGCGAGGTCTGGGAGACCGCCTTCGGGCTCCGTCTCGAATCTCCTGAAGGTTAGTATCCAAACGACAGGAATCAGGAGCGTGCAGCGAAGATAACCGACGTGAAGTCACGCCGGCTTACCGGGACGATGCCGTACCCGGGAGAATTGTGGAAAGAACGCGGCGCGAAGCCGACCGATATCTATCCGGCGTTTCGAAGGTTGGACGTTGGAGACTCGATGCTTCGCGCGTTCCCGCGGGTGGAAGGCGGCAGCCGCCGGGTGACGCAGGTGTCTCTCAACAACATGATTGCAATCAGTCACGCTGACTACGCCCTGTGGGGCATCAAGGAGAAGTGGCTCGATCAACCGGTCCTTCGGCTACTGGGTGACGGTGTACAAGACAGGATCCCCGCCTATGCGAGTACCGCTGGGTTTTCGCTGTCACCAGAGAATGCGGCGGAGCGTGGAACAATGATTTGCTAGCAGGGATTCATGGGTACCAAGTGGTTCTTTCGGCGCGGCGTCGGCGATGGTCTGGAAGGCGAACGGGCCACCATCGCGCTGATGGAGGCGCTACGAGATGCCGCGGGGCCCGACGTCAAGGTGATGATCGACGCCTGGGCCAACTGGGGTGTCGACTACACGCTATGTATGGCGAAGTTGCTCGAACCATTTGATCCGGCGTGGATTGAAGCGCCTGTGCAATACGCGCTCCGTGATAGCTACGCCTACCTCCAGCGTGCAAGTCCGATTCCGATAGCTGGCGGCGAGCACGACTTTACCTGCCGGTCAGCAAAAGAAATGCTCGATGCGGATATGTCGGACGTGTATCAGCTCGAACCGCTCTGGGCGGGCGGCCTCAGAGAGACGATCAAGATCAACGCGTTGGTGACCGCGTACGACGTGACCTTCGTCCCACATGTCTACCTGCCCGCCGCGAGCGTGCCGGTGTCATTCACATTGAACGCGATGAGGACGCCCATGTTGGAGTACTACCTCATTCTTGGCGAGATCTATCAGCACTTCCTGAAAACGCCTCTCAAGCCAAAGGCGGATTACTTCTACCCGGCCGACGCTATTGGACTTGGACTCGACGTCGATGAAGCAACGGTCGAATCCGAAAAAGCCGTCACATTCGGGTAGCCTTGCCGCCGACAAGCCCTGGTGTCGTGGGGGGGGCAACAGTTGCCATGTAGTCGCTTGCGTGTCGTCACTTGTGTCGCAAAAACGTTCGGCATTTAGCCGGGAGCACAATAAGGCTAGTATTTTGCACGAACTGAAGGCCTGTTTGGATTGCCTGTTCTGGCGTCAGGTGACTTAATTGCAACCAGTCAGCCGAATCCTTTTGATTCTATGGCTCTTGACACTCACTCTCTTATAAGGATTAATCAAAATCAAAGTAGTCCAGTCAGTTTCTTATAAAACTAAACTTGCTTTTGGTATTGGGGCCGTCGGCGAATCTAGCGCAAACTGGATTTTCAATGTCCTAACTTTCTTCTTTTATAATCAAGTGCTGGGGCTGTCGGGCACCTTGACGGCCGCGGCGGTCGCTATAGGAATTATTTCCGACGCGGTTACTGATCCAGTGATGGGGTCTGTTTCTGATAGATGGCGCTCGAAATTAGGTCGCCGACTTCCATTTATGTACGCTGCGCCTCTGCCGCTGATCGTTGCTATATATTTTATTTTCAACCCTCCAGAAAGTTTGGCCGGCTTTGACTTATTTCTATGGTTTGCCCTGTTTACTGTGTTAATGAGAATTTGTTCTACTCTTTTCGCAGTTCCTCATTTGGCTCTGGGAGCGGAATTAAGTGAGGGTTATATCGAGCGCACCCGCATTATGAGCTACAACACTTTATTCACATACTTTGGCGTGGTGATTATGCACGCGGCGGTTTGGTTCGTTATTTTTCCGTCCTATGACAACGGCAGAATGACGCAAGAAGCCTATAATCCTGCTGTCTATTTCGGAATCTCATTAATTTTTATCTGTATGCTTTTATCGGCGCGAGGGACTCAGGATCAAGTTCCCAAAATGGCGAAAGTTGCAGACGATTTACCGGTTTTTAGTTTTAAACAGGTGTTTTCGGAGATATATGAATCCTTCGGTAATAAAAATTATCGCTATCTATTATTAGGCCTTTTCTCTTTATCGATGACTATCGGCACTCACGAAACTCTCAGCCTCTATATAGACACGTTTTACTGGGAGTTTACGGACGAGCAAATTGGTTGGCGGATTCTCGGTACGGCGTTGGGCTATGGGTTTGGATTCTTAGTAGTTTCCAAAGTTCATCAAATAATCGGCAAGCGTCTCGCTATTGTTTGGTGTGCCGTCGGCCTAAGTATCGCGTGGTCTGCCGCTGTTACCCTGAGGTTATTCGACCTCGCGCCAGAAAATACCACTTGGGCGCTACTAATTTTCGTGGTTTTTTTCGGCACTATTCAGTCAACCTTTGGAGCTATCCTAAATGTCAGTGTTATGTCTGCCTTAGCGGATATTGTTGACGAACACGAACTTAATACTGGCCGTCGACAAGAGGGTGTTTTTTATTCGGCGCGCACGTTTTTTGCTAAGTTAACAAATAGCATCGGCGCTATTATTGCGGGGATTGCTCTAGATATTATCGAATTCCCTGTAGGCAAGGCGGCCGGTAAAATAGATCCGGACAAAATATATGCTTTGGGCTTACTTGATGGACCTTTCGCAATGGTTTGGGGACTTATTGCAGCGGCTATTTATGCAGGCTACCAACTCGATGAACGAAGACATTCGCAAATCAGAGCTCAACTGGCGGAAAGAAAGGTAATCAATCCTCATAAATCAATGGATAGGGAGTAAAGACGATCGCTATTAAGAAAATCCTCATAGCCAATAGAGGTGAAATTGCTATTCGCATTGCGAGAGCTGCAGCGGAACTAAATATTCAGACCGTCGCTATCTACTCAGAAGATGATGACGAAAGTTTACATATAAAAATTGCTGACGAATCAGTTTGCTTAGATGCGATGGGGACAAAAGCCTATTTGGATATAGAGAATATTATATCTATTGCCAGAGATACTAATTGCGACGCTCTCCACCCTGGGTATGGTTTCCTAGCTGAAAACAGTAATCTAGCGTCGGAATGTTCTAGTAACAACATTACATTTATTGGCCCAGATAAGAATTCACTCGAACTATTTGGAGACAAGGCAAAAGCGAGGCAGGCTGCCATTAAAGCTGGGGTGCCCGTAGTACTAGGCACAGACAAGCCTAGTACACTAGAAGAATGTGAAGATTTTTTTAAATCATTGGGAAACAACGCCGCAGTAATTATTAAGGCGCTCGCCGGAGGTGGAGGCAGAGGCAGTCGTATAGTTACCAATCTTAAAGACTTAAAAGACGCATACTCTCGTTGCCAGTCTGAAGCTAAAAATGCGTTTGGCAATGCAGAGCTATATATAGAGGAACTTATTCCGGCAGCGAGGCACATCGAAGTTCAAATCTTGGGAGACACAAAAGGAAATATCGTTGCAATCGGCGACAGAGAATGCAGCGTGCAAAGAAAACATCAAAAAATAATCGAAATTGCGCCCGCTTGCAATCTGCCTGAGAGAACTCGTCAGGCAATTACGGCAGCAGCTAAGACACTGGCCGAGGATGTAGGATATTTCAGCCTAGGCACCTTTGAGTTCTTAGTTGATGCAAAAAGCAAGAATCAAGAAAAATTTGCATTTATTGAAACCAACGCGCGATTACAAGTAGAACATACAGTAACCGAACAGGTCACGGGTGTAGATCTTGTGCAATCACAAATAGAAATTGCCAATGGTAAAACACTGCAAGACTTAAACCTTAGCGAAACACCAGAATCTAGAGGCGTTGCTATTCAAGCCCGAGTAAATATGGAAACCCTACAGGGGGATGGTTCGGTCAAACCCACGACGGGAAAAATTACGGCCTATGATCCACCCAGCGGCCCGGGCGTGAGGGTTGATGGTTTTGGATACGCAGGTTTTTTTCCAAGCACGAACTACGATTCCCTATTGGCAAAAGTCATTGTGCACTCTCCCAAATCTGGTCTAGAAGAGGCAGCAAAAAAATGCGCACGTGCTCTTTCAGAATTTCGCATCGAAGGACTAGATACCAATATTCCGCTTTTACGTTCGGTTTTGAAAAATCAGGATTTCTTAAACAGCGCTGTTACTACGCGTTGGATAGACGTCCATGCTGTCTCTTTAATAGAGATGAGCGAGTTTGATGTGCGGCATATCGCCAGCGAATATAAAGATCAGTTAGCCTCACGCTTAGCCGGCGCCCAAGTCGATAGCTCTGATCCACTAGCATTATTTGCCTACGATAAAGGGTCCGACCGCAAGAGTAAAAAGAAAGCCAAACAAAACATCGATTTGTCAGGCCCGAACGGATCTATAGGAGTCCCTGCACCCATGCAAGGGGCTATCGTAGCAATTCAGATTAAACCAGGAGACAAAGTAGCTACCGGAATGCCGCTGATTGTAATGGAGGCCATGAAAATGGAACACCAAATCAGGGCCGATCGAAATGGCATTATTCATTCAGTCTCCGTCTCAGTGGGTGAAATCATAATCGAAGGACATCCACTAGTATTTATCGAAGAAGGAGATATAGGCGACTTAAACTTTGAAGCCCATGATCAAATTAATCTCGATGAAATTCGCCCCGACCTGCAGGAAAATTTCGATCGTCACGCCCATTTATATGACGAAAATCGCCCTAAGGCTGTAGAACGTCGACGCCAGCATAATCAGCGCACCGCTAGAGAAAATATTGCTGATTTGTGCGATGCCGACACATTTATCGAGTACGGATCAATGGTTCTAGCCGCTCAGCGTAAAAGAAGAACCGTTGAATGGCTAAGAGAGAATACGCCTGCAGATGGTCTAATAATGGGTGTAGGGCATGTTAATGGCGCCCGTTTTCAAAAAACAGAATCGCGCTGCGCTGTGATCCACTACGACTATACCGTGCTTGCTGGTACTCAAGGCTTATGGAACCACAAAAAACAAGATCGTATATTTGAGCTAGCCCAGAGATTTCAACTACCGGTAGTTCTTTATTCAGAAGGCGGAGGCGGCAGACCTGGAGATACCGATGGCCCGGGTGCTTTGGGCATGGAGATAGAAACCTTTACTCTCTGGTCTAGACTTTCAGGTTTAGTGCCCTTAGTAGGCATCAACTCACGCTATTGTTTTGCTGGTAATACGGCCCTACTAGCTTGCTGCGACGTCATCATTGCGACTAAAAATTCCATCATAGGCATGGGTGGGCCGGCGATGATCGAAGCAGGAGGTCTGGGTATCTTCGCACCAGACGAAGTAGCACCCACAGAATCTCAAGTAACAAACGGTGTAATTGATATTTTAGTTGAGGACGAAGTCGAAGCTACCAAAGTTGCCAAACAATATCTATCTTATTTTCAAGGCGCAATAGACACTTGGGAGGCGCCAGATCAACGAATAATGCGCCATGTTGTTCCTGAAAATAGGAAAGAAATCTATAACGTTCGCGATGTCATCGAAACGTTAGCAGACATAGATTCAATCTTAGAAATACGTAAAAACTTCGGCATTGGAATGATCACTTGTCTAATTAGAGTAGAAGGTAAGCCCATGGGATTGATTGCAAACAATCCACATCACATTGGCGGCGCGATTGATTCAGACGGCGCAGATAAGGGCGCCCGTTTCTTACAATTGTGTGACGCTTTTGATCTACCTATAGTCTCAATCATGGATTGTCCTGGGGTTATGGTTGGTCCGGAAGTCGAAAAAACGGCCCTGGTGCGACATTGCGCACGCATGTTTAACACGGGAGCTAATTTATCCGTGCCTATGTTTGGTCTCATTATACGAAAGGCCTACGGCTTAGGAGTGCAGGCCATGTGCGGGGGAAGCTCAAAGGTCCCCTTCTTTACAGCTGCATGGCCGACGGCAGAATTCGCCGGCATGGCGATCGAAGGCAGCGTTAAGTTAGCTTACAGGAGTGAATTCCAAGAGATGAATAGCGCCGAAGAGCGCATAAGGGTTTTCAAAGAACAGGTAGATAAAGCTTATGATCGAGCGAAAGCGGTTAATTCGGCTGAGTTTTATGGCATCGAGGATGTTATTGACCCGGCAATTTCTCGCGACTGGATTGTCGCGGGGCTAAACGCTATCCCCCAAGCACCTACGAGAACAGGGAAAAAGCGACCATTCATTGACACTTGGTAAAACTGTTAGGTCGCTAGGCCTGAGTGTCGCATCAGTCAATTCAGGCGAAATGCCTCCATGGAACTCTGCGTTTCCTTACAGAGAGTTAATTGAGTCGCATTATGAGAAAAAGGTTTTCATGTCTAAGCAAAGCAAAGCAAAGCAAAGCAAAGCAAAGCAAAACAAAGAATTGGGATTGGAAGGTTCGGCTTACAGTCATATTGATGTGCTGCAAACTTTATGTGCTATATCGACAGGGTCAACATTTCGCTCGCGACAATCGCAATGGCAGAACAATACAACTGGGATCTTCAAACCTAAGGCACAGTACTTTCGTCTTATTATGTTGGTTATTTGCTTATGCAGGTAATGGGTGGATTTTTGGCCGATTGTTTCGGCGGAAAAATAGTCTTAGGTCTGGGGATCCTGCGTTGGTCGGTTTTTACTATCGTCACTCCCTGGGCCGCGTTATTTGGAATGCTTGGATTGCTAGTCGCTCGCGTTTGTATGGGCTGGGAGAGGCAGTCACCTTTTCATATTCTTATATAGCCTGGTCTTAAGATGGTTCCCCAGCAATGAGACGGCTAAAGCAGTCGCCTAAACGGCGGGAGAATAAGGTGAGTCAGCCCTGCTTCCCGCACGGCGATTCGAGCACGTCTTGCGTAGGGCGAGTTATCACTCACGCAAAGTTTCATAAATTGATCAGGGGAGACTTGAATGGATGATTTTAAAGACAAGGTAGTCATCGTCACGGGCGCCGGTGGTGGTATCGGTAGGGCTCATGCGCTGGAGTTTGCGAAAAGAGGGGCAAAGGTTGTCGTTAACGACCTGGGCGGTAGTGCTGCTGGTGAAGGTGCCAGCGATATGGCTGACCA
>Ga0209192_10001417_pt1 | contig 19141 bp, 7 predicted proteins | sample ArcticOcean_MG_C_11_FD_187433 | JGI IMG/M metagenome (GOLD analysis project Ga0209192, IMG submission 187433) | Marine microbial communities from western Arctic Ocean - ArcticOcean_MG_CB2_154 (SPAdes) (version 2) | ecosystem: Environmental > Aquatic > Marine > Oceanic | place: Arctic Ocean... | reverse complement strand
TGCGTCGGCTTTTTTATTATAGAATTTTCGAGGTGTGGTTGCCTGTTGTGTAATTCTATTTTGTTCTGTTCTTAAACATTAAGTAATATAAGAACGAGTTCCATTCGTGTTTTAGTCTTGCTATAAAGTTTTTCATTTTTTATTTTTGTTTTTAGTTAGCAGCCACCATTTATGTACGGTGTATCCGATACTAGTAGCTAACAATGTAAGTTTAAGAGCCATGTCTACCTGAGACATTGATATGGCAAAAGTGCCAAGGTTTAATAGGTAAATCTTCAAATCGCTTATATTCATTTTAGTTAGTTTATTTTAAAGAATCTTGTCTTGTTTGGTTTAGGTTTCTTGTTTCAATATAAAATTGTCTTTTGTTTTGTAGCTGTATTATTCGTTCTATTCTATCTATTTCTTTCATTTTATATAATTCTCTTTTTTCTTTTATTGTAACCCCTAAGGCATTTAAAGAATCAAGTTGCTGCTTTTTTGAAAGTACTTTAAGTATTTCCCTTCTTTCAGGCTCGCTCATCTTCATATCATAAGAAGAAATAGCCACTTCTTTTTTAGCTATCTTTTCCTTTTTTAATTGCTCTTTTCTCGCCGCTTTGTTTGTAGCAACTTCTTCTTCTGACATAAACGTAGGATCGTATAATCCTAAACTCCACTTGTCCCAACCCGCTGCCAAAGCTACACTTTGTATTGGCGTTAAAGTTTCGTCTGTAAAAGCAGAATAAAGGTTGTTTGCCTTTTGTATTAATCTATCCGCGGGAACATTACTAAGAGAAGAAAATACTTTGGCATTAGCCATTAGCATAGGATTATCAAAAGCGTATTGTCCGTATTCAGCCAATTCTTTTTGCCCTTTTTTAGTTGAAAAGTATTTATAACTTTTATAAGCAGAGTAAACCTTTTTACTTTTAGAAGACAACGGAGGTGATATAGAGAATGCGGCGTTTAGCACATCACCATAATCTGCTTTATACCCTTTTTCCTTTTGTTTATAATATTCTAGTATAGTATTCTTAGCAGTTATTGCTACTTTACCCGGGGATCCTGATCCAGATATAAAACTGTCAAACATACTATTTGCTATTTTAGTATTCTTCTTTTCGTTATTTGCTTTGTTAAAATCTTTTTCTTCTTGAGACATATCTTCGTCATCACCACCAAATAATCTTAAGAATTGAGATTGTTGTAATGCGTAAAATATATAACTTTGTACAGCACCATAGTAAAGCATTTTAGATATATTTGTTTTAGCATCTCCCCTGCCATTAGCTAAATCGAACATAGCTTTTTTAGTCATACGAGCCATCTGCATTGGAGTATTTGCAAACGCAAATATCAATCTTCCCGCAACACCTGTCTGTATATTAGACACTCTATCCTGTCTTGAAGACTGCTGGGATTCTTCTGAAACTTCTCTAAAATCTTCAAACGCTCTTTTTCTTGCAGCCTCTGCAGATAAACCTTGCTTAACGTAAGTTGCAGTTCTATTCATTAAAAATGGGGTTCCTCCAAATGCAATAGCAAAACTATCTGCCATTTGTGTAGGTTTAAACCCTATTTTTATCATGCTGTCATATAAATTTCTAGCATTACCTTTGCTTCTTTCTACAGCTTTAGCAATTTCTGCTTCTTCTACATTTATTTCAAGCCCCCCCCTTCTTTGCTTTAAGAAATCAGAGTTGTATATTTCCATAAACGTTTTACCCCATTCTTTTGGTTTAGCAACAGCTTTGCCTATCTGTAATGGGTTGTTATCACTCCAGTTAACATAGTTGACCGCAGATATTGTTTGCAGTACAGCTGATCTTGTGTTTAAAAACATTATAACGCCTACTGATCCATTAACATAATCCATTCCTGCTTGAACATCTTTACCTAAATCAGTAGATCTTGTTTTACCAGTTTTCATTCTGCTTAATATTTCTTTTAGGTTATTAGTATAGTTTTTTCCGTAAGCTGCTTCTATTCTGCTAAAGTTTTCTTCAGTAAACATTTCATCAGCATTTTTTTGCCAGTCTTTTAAGAAATGACTTCTGACTCCTTCGGTAGAATATTTAAACAATTCATAACGAATATTACTGGAGTACCATGTGTCACCTGGTCTAGGAAATATTTCTTTTGTTTTGGTTATACCCATAATGCCCTTTGCATAAGCAGAAAGTCTTGCATCTCCATTAACTATTTTAGATATGTTTGCTATTTCATTTTTTTCTAATCCTGGAATTTTATATCCTAGCTTGTTGTATATAAAAACACGAGTAGCTTGATCGGCATTCACATTAGCTTGCTCAAGGCTAGTTTTAGTTTCCTCAGACATGCTAACCTTGAGATCACTCATTTGAGATTCTAAAGCGGCATAATCATTACCTAATGTTTGTTTGTAGGTACTTATAGCGTTTTCAGCTCGGTTAAATGGCCTTATTAAAGTTTCTTTAATTAAAGCCATATCTTTATCACCCTGCTTTCCTTTGCCGTAAAACTTATACATTAATCCAGTGAAGTCTTCTGCGTTGGGTGGAATAAACCAATCATAACGCCCTTTCTTTTTACCTAAATTAGATGCTATTGCAGCAGACAAGGGTTCTTTAGAAGATATACCTTTCTTGCGCTCAATCATTTCAGCTAAGCCTTTTTCAAGAGTTATTTTTTTAGATGCCATTATGGCTTGTTGCACTTTGGACTTTACATCGAACAATCCTAAAGCATTGCGAACAGCTTCTACATTTTTAATGGCGTCATCCGCAAAGTAAAAATCGTTATATCCTTCAGCTACCTTGCCTATCATCCATTCAGCTTTAGCTTTAGCTGCACCATTGCCTAAACCTACGATGTTATCAATTGGAATTTCTAATCCTTCTGATTTTAAAAATTCGTATATAGCCTGTGCTGAATTAGCGGGTCTTGCGGTTAAAACAAATACATCCTTATTAGTATACTTGCCTTCTTTCTTTTTAGCTTCAGAAAACAACGGGCCTAACTTTCCTTGCATTACTTTGCTAAATTCACTAAAATCAAACGCAGCACCCTTGGCTTCTAAGGCTTCTGATTTTTTAGCAAACTCAGTTGCATTTAATTTTCCCTTAGTGCCGTCAGGCATCGTGTATAGCACGTTACTCTTTGTTCGAGCAAGCGTGTCATCAAAGTCAAAAACGCTAATGCCCTTTGGCTCTTTATTAGGATCCCGCCCTTTTTCAAAAGCTTGGTCAAGGTTTATTATTTTTTTAGAAGCGGAAGTTGTAGTTTTGCTGTCCGTAGTCATCATTCCTGACTCTAGCAAAATTTTATTGTTATTAGAAAGAGCTTCTGTTGCGCTGCGGAAAGGCATGTTTAATGCTTTCCTAGCTTGAGCCTCTATCATTTCTTGCAAAACAGATTTACCTGTTATTAAGTTTATAACCGAATCCAATTTAATTAAATCCGATGTAGAAAACTCTCTATTTGTTTCCCCTTTAACAAAATCTAGCATTTTTGCTTCTTTGTTATTTTCCGCGGTAGGTCCCATTAAAACATCTGCAGCTTTTTGCACCGCTCTTTCGCCAACTAGACTAACGTATTCGGAGGAAACTTCTTTTACTTCTTCTAATGTATTCAATCTTCCCTCATTAAATGCTACTAAAACCCTAGCAGCAAATTCTGCTTTAGATAATAAATGTTCGTTTTTAGAGTCTTTTATGCCACCATCTCTTATTTCGTAGTATATTTCAGGCGACAAATTTCTAAATCCTTTATCGTTATTTAAAAGCATAGTGCCTAAAGCCTTAAATATATTATTTCTACTAGCCTTTTGCTCTGCGGCAGTTCCTTTTACCATCTTAGAAGCTGCTCCGAATGTAAGTAAAACTGCATCTAATGTGGCTACTTGTAATTCCATGGCCTTTTTATAAGCATCGAAACCTTTTAGCTTGCTAATTTCAACTTTCTTTTGTTTTTTAGTTAAAGTTTCTGATTTATTTATTGCTTCAACACTATCTTGATACTCTTTTGCCTGCTTAAGTATGGTGATACCTCTTTGTACTTTAACACCTTTTTTAGTAATTTTTCGATCAATATTGTTTTCCCCCGCTAATTCAATTACCCTTTCCCACGCAACTCTAGCTTGCTTCATTTCAGGGGCATTATAGTTTGTACCTATTTTGCCTTTAATTTTTTCAGTAAAATTTTCCCTGTTAATTGTAGCTTTCTTTTTTGCAGCCTCTGCTGATAAACCTTGCTTAATGTAAAAAGCTTCTGTAGCCTTGTTTGTCCTAGAGTTTCCTGAAAAGATTTGAGATAAAAAACTGTTTTTTACACCAACATCTACAGTATCTAAAGAAAATTCAGAAAATTTTTCTGGAAATAAAGTTACTAAAAAGTCTGTTTGATCCTGAAAATTCTTGAAATCTTCTACTGACAATGTTCTTATTTCTTTTACCGCTTCACGCATTTCAGGGGTAAATAACTCAGGATTGTCTTTATAATATTTATCAAGTTTATCCACCGTGTTTATTTCCTGATCCTCTGCTCTATTTTGCAGTTGCCTTGTGAGCTCGGCTTGAGCTCCCCTGTATAATTCACCTAAAGCCTCAGGTCCGCCAGGCATCATTGCTATTTCATCTATAGGTCTTAGGTTATTGTTTTTATCAAAAAGCATGTTATAAGGATCTACTCCAAACTCATTAGCAATTTTTATTATCTTAGACGCCATAACCCCCGGGTTGCCGCGGTCTATCTCTTTAGCAATAACTGTTACAAAATTATCTAGTAGCTCAACACCAATATCTTCTTGTCTTGATTCTATTTGCTTTCTTATAGCCTCATTAGATAATGATTCCATTACAGAATCAAATACAAATTCTCCTGAAAACGCCTCTATTATAGATCGTCTACGCCCATCTATACGCTTGCTGCCATTTCCTAAAAAGTATCCTCTCCACTCAGCTAACTTTACATCTTTTTTTGTAAATACGGTTCCTCCTGCGGAAGTTTTTTTCTTAAGTATTTTACCTGTTTTTTTATCTATAACAGGTTCTTTGAAATCCGCGAATCTTTTGTTAATAGCAGATTGACTTAAATAATTTTTAAGTAAAGGGTACGCATTGTCTACAAAAGCCTCGTATTCAGGAGTAGCAGTATAGTTGTCTTTTAATCCTCCAACAGCTTTTTCTAACTTAGGGTATATTAAGTCAATGCCATCTCTATAAAGCTTTTCTTTGGTAGTAGGTCTTTTTATAAAAGACTTCTTTCCTGTTCCAAATTTTTCTTCTAAAATTTTAGGAGATCTAACTTTTATAGTTTCAGTAGCCTCCCCCTCTATCTTGATGGTAGCTTGCTCGCTTTTAGATATAACTATTTCAGCTGTCTTACCGCCTGGTAATTCTATACTACCTTCTTGCTTAGCTTCAAGATTTTTTAATGGAGTAGACATCAAAAGACGCTCTCCTATGCTGTTAATATCTTCTTTTAACTCAACAGGTAATTTAAGCGTAACTTCCGCTTTAATCCTGTTTATCCTAACATTTTGTTCTGGTGAAGATAAATCCACGTACCCATCAGAAATTCCACCTCCCCCTAAACCTTCTCCTTCGGCTAGTCTTTCAGCTTGACCAGGGTTTGCGTCTATTGAAAAAGTGTTGAATATATCGCGATATGCTGGTCGCTGTAACGCACCTAATATTTTATTATTTAATTGACCAAAAATATAGGAAGTTAAACTCGCTTCGCCACTTTCTTTGTATGATTTAACTAGCCCTGGTATATTTTGAGAGCCTCCTTTGCCGTCACCTAATGTAACGTCTGAAACAATGTCTTCTATTTGTTGTTCGGTAATCCCTGCATTTTCTAAACTCTTAACAGCAAGATAAGACCTTAGCTTAGATCTTACTAAAGGTTGAAATTGGTATCCAACATTTACTCCTATTTGATCCATGGTATCGCCTCTCTCCAGTCCAGTTTCGTAGGCTTTTGTTGCTTTAGAAAATATATCCTTTTTTTCTTCAGGCTTTATTTCCTTAGATGCTGAAATACCTTTTTGGATGTCCTTTGCAGTAGTGATGTCCGTATTGGTTTTCATGTCAACCAACTTAGTACCGTCAATTGCAAGGTTTTTAAACGCCGCAAAGTTTTTCTTCCCTCTTCCAGGACCCTGCGAAAAGTCTGATAAAGTATATAAGAAATCTAATGTTTGTTCGGCTGTCGTTAGGTTTTGATCAACATTTTGTTTACTGATACCTAAATCTATGGCAGTATTTTTTACAGCTTTATTAAGCTTACCCATTAAAGAGTTGTCTAGCAAGAGATTTCTGTATTTTTTATTGCCTAAAAATTCTATAACGTTGGCTACATATTCTTCATCTGTTTTAGCAGGGTCTTCTTTGTAGGCGTCTTCTATAGCCTCTTTAAATGTACCATTTTTAGTCCCCCCTTCTCCATCACTTATAACGAATCTTTCATTCTCTAAAGCTTTTTCCACGGCCGGCTCTATTTTTTCTCTTAACTTTTTAGCGACCTGCAAATCTAAACCTTTTTTAAGTCCCGATCCCTCTCCAAAAGCAAATTCCATTTGAGCATGAAAACCTTCCTGACTTAAAACACCGGGCTGGTATAAAGATAAATCTATTAATATAGAGGGTTTACCCTTAACTGTTTCAAACTGAAATTCGCCTTTATTACCAAGGCTCATTCCTTCGCCATTTTCTGTTATAATAACAGGCATATCAGGCTTGCCTATGCTCTCTTTGAAATTGTTAGCTTGCTCGTTTATTGACTTTCTAGCCGCCATTTTATTTGCTTCAACACGAGAAATTATATTTTCTAGCATTCCTCTTTCTGCCCACATTTCAAATTTAGCTACGGAAGACATCAGTCCACCTTCAAATGGATCACTTTTTAGTTGCGCATCTAGTTCATTTAATCTAGCTTTAGCGGCTTTAGCATTTTTCACCTGATCTCCTATAGCTAATTTACTAAACGCTTCGTTACTAAGTGCTAGATCTTGATCAATCTCAGCTTTTAATTCTTTCTTTTTACTAAGCTCTTTTGGTGTAAATGTAGAAGACATATCTTTAATCTCCCGATTTAGCTTTGAAGAAAGCTTTTGCTTAGTACTTTGCTTCATGAAGTCTATTTTTTTAGCGTGGTTCATACCTAATACACCAAAAACTATACCGTCAATTATTAATCTTTCAGTAACTTCATCAATATCGCCGTAATATTCCTGCATACTGGTTCTAAAAGCTTTGTCACCCATGAGATCTTCTGCCATTGATTCAGCTACTTTAGCGGTTTCGCTACCAGCAGTACCTCCGACAGCTCCTCCTAATATCTTTCTAGCTAGTACACCCATTCTTCCTTTTAGTAAAGCATTAGCAACTTGGCCACCTGCGAAAAATCCAGTACCACCTAATGTTTTAGCTTCTCCATAAGTAGCAGCTTCAAACTTTACTTCTTCCGCTAAGGCACCAAAAATTAGCCCCATTGCTTTTTGTCTTGGGCCACCCTTCATTAAAGTGCCAATCATTCTAGTCATTCCGGCAGCCCCCGCTGCTTTGTTAAGAAAGAAGAAGTTTATAAGCATAGGAGCAAAATCACCTAATTGCTCTACTGCCTTCATACCTATGCCCCTAGCGAAATTTTCTCTTTGCTCGTCAGTTATTTCAATACCAGCATTTATTAACATTTGTTCGGAAGCGTCTAACATCTCCCGCTGCGTTGAAGGCAACGCTTCTATATGGCTAGTAGACATAAAGTCCGGCAATAAATCTAATGTGCCAGCTGCAGCTTTTTTCGCAAAAGTTGCTAGTACATCCACTCCATCTAGCTTTACAGAACCAGGATCAATGTTATATAGATAAGCATTGTCTAGCGCATTACCCTCTATGGAATTACGCATTCTTTCTTCTGCTAAATTTTGTATAAACATAGCAGGTGTAACTAAGTCACCCTCTCGTGGGACAAACGCATCGTCTAATATGGAAATATTTTTTTCATCAAATAAGCCAAAAAACCTACCGGATAAATCATAATCTTTCAGGGGTAGTAAATCTTCAGCCGTTACATTTGTGTAAAGGCCGTTTTTATCAGGGGTGTATCCTTTGGACCTAAGATGGCTGCTTAAACGAGATTTATCCATCGTACCAAGACCTACCCCAGAAGCATATCGGCGTGCATAGGCTTCGCCTGGATTAAAGTCAAATGTTTTTTTAAGATCCCCGTTTATTTGGGTCTCTTTCAGAGCATTGTAGTAAAAAGCGGCTTTTAATGGTTCTCTAGGCAGCGCGGCTAATCTTTCTGCCTCGGTAAGCATTTCTGCAGGCGCAGCAATAAGCTTTTTATTGCTCAAAGCTGCTTTCGCTGGCATTACTTGTGCTCCTGTTTCTAAATCAAAAAATTGAGTTAATTTATTTTTTTTGGTTTCTTGGGCGTAAATACTAAACCCACCCCTATACGGGTTTTTGTAACTCGGGGGATTCATTTTTTCAAAAGCCTCAGCGGATGAAATAAGTAATGCTCTTCTTTCGTCTTCTAAAGCAATTCTTTCGTCATCCGGTAGAAGATTACCAGGTGCTAGTTTTCTGTCAATAGCATCAAGTCTTTGGCTTGTTGCACCAAATAGTCTCCGATTAGCAGGTGCGGCATCTATTCTATTCTGTATAACCGAAATTACTTCTTGTGTAGGGTTTTTAGCTACACCTCTACCTGCTTTTTGTTGTTCTTCTATTCTTTTATTCCTTTGATTTTCTTGAAGCGTTTGCAACTGATCCTCTACAATTTGATCAATAGCAAAATCAGTCGGCATTTGTTTAACGAGTGTTTGTTGGGAAGTAATGACGGGTCCAGTGGTAATAAAATTTTTATAATTATCTTTTATATACTTTCTATATTCTTCTTGAAGTCCGTTTTGCATTTTAGCTTGCAAAGAAACCCCTTTAACATTTAGCTGTTGCAATATGCCTGAGTTTAAACTGTTTTGTGAAAAGTCCTCAAATTTTTGTACTTCGGCTTGTTTTATAGGGTCTTTTTCTCCTGTTTCAGAATTTATTATTCCAAAATCTTTATTATAGTCGTACTCTTGTAACTTTTGAAGTTGTAAGCCATCTGTTGGCAAAGTGCCATCAGGTGATTTAGCTCTACGGTCTTTAAGCTCTTTAAACTTATCTAATTTGATTTGAAAATCATCCTCGGTTAAATCCGAAGAAGTATCTACCTGCGGTAATTCCGTATCTTCTTGTGCTGGAGTTTCCGACACCACATCCGCACTCTCTGCAGGGTCTTGTATAAAATTTTCTTGCGACGCTTCTATTCTTCCCGCAACACCACCACTAGCCTCTAGCTGAGTAGCTCTTAACTGCTCTTCTGGGGTAGGTCCCCCAAACACAAAGGTATCTTCTTTTTGAGGGTTGCCGAAAGCATAGGTGTCATCAGCCTTCTTTGACATGCTGTCATCTCTAACCAGCTCTATGCTATACTCAGCTTCTTCCGCCGCTTTAAGGCCTGCGAGCATATCTGTTTCGTTCTCAAAAATTACTGTTTGGTTGTTAATTAAGTACTCGTACATAAATATATATTTTAATTGTAGTAATTATTATCTAGCTTTGTTTGCTGCAACTATTTTTTTAGCCATATCTCTCGCTTGGGTAGCCGAAACATATCCTGCATCTTGAATAAAATTAGTTAATGTTTCAAAGTTGTTTAAATCAAAAGTTTTTGAGTTTAAGTTTTTAGCAGGTTTAACCGGGGTATTTGTTATAGGATCCAAAATAGTTTTGTTAGGATTTCTGTATTTTTCTATGCTTTGAGGCGTTTCAGTATCAGCAAACTTAGGTCTATCCCAATTTATCGTCATGACACCATTATTAAATACCGCGTTATTTATAGGTCTTCTTTTGCTATTTATAGTTAGCTTTTTTCCTGGTCCAACCGAAAAAAGTTTCATTACTGGTTCAATACCCACTGGGGTATCTCCCGCTGTAGTAACTAAAGATCCTAATCCCGCGTTAAAATCATTGTAATTGTCAAATTTGTCTTTGGCGGTAACACTATCACTTTTTACAGCAGGACCTCTACTCTCGCGGCGGTATTCCGTGGCTGTGCCTTCGTTTTCCAACTTTACTTCTACTGCTTTTATACCATATTTTTGCAATATGTTATCCCTAACCTGATTCCCAATCATTTTTTCTTGCTGGTCTTTGGTAAGAGCATCAAATTCATCTGGATCTATTAATAGATCATTTAAAGTTTGGTTTCTTTGAGTAATAGAGGGAGCAGTGCTTATTGTAGCATTAATTTCCATTATCTCCGTGTTCAATAACTTATCAAGCTTACCTGCATTGACTTCCTGCCTAACAATTTTATATCCTTTATCATCCACTTCTTCTGTGGTAATAGGAATGCTATCTGCTAGTGCCTGATTTAGCGCTAGACCGGATTCCCCTTCCTGTTCCACTAATATTTTGTCTTTAAGTGTCGCATCTAAATACTGGGAAGTAGTCTGGTTTCGTTTCCCAAAAAGCGTCCCCGCAGCTTCTAATTCAGCTTCGCTAAATCTAGCTTGTCCTCCGTCAGGGGTATTTATAAGAAGATAATTTATACCATCTTCTTGCATTATGTCATACTCATAACCTTCTGTAGCCATTAATCCTTTAAGAATAAGTTGAGCAGACTCGCCTTTATCTCCATTTATAGGGGTATAGTGCACAAGATCTTTTAACTGACTTGGTGTTAATTCTGATAGCTCAGCGGCTTCGGGCATTATGGAACCTACATTGCCCATAAAGCCATTTAAGTTATCCTGCTCTTCTTGTGTCTTTTTGATTTTAGCAACCATTTCAGGGCTTTTGTCCGTAACATTATCCATTTTTAGCTGGCCTAGTTCATTTACGGTTTTTTCCATTTTGCCGGTAAAATTTTTACCAACATTTTTCATTAAATTTTCCTGACGTTTGTATTGAGCGGTTCTATTTTTTGAATTTGATTCTATGGCATCAACCATTGCATCTGAGTCTCTATCTCTTTTTAGTTGAGCAGCTTTGGCTTTTTCTTCTTTTCGCTTTTGTGCTGCTTGGTATTGAGCTTCCATGCCTACAATACCTTTAGATATATTCTGTGCACCTAGTGCTATTGCTTGGCCAAGTATTTGCCCAGACTTGTCGTCGATTATTTTTGGATTTCTATAACTCATGTTTTATATTTTATTAGCTGGTTGTTTTTGGCGCTAAAGATCCCCCCTCTGCAAATGCTCCTGAACTCATTAGCCCGCCCACAGAAGATGTTATACCGCTTATCATACCCGAGGTAGCCTGTGCTTTTGCTGCATTAGCATTCGCTGCATTTTGATTTGCTTGGTCAATACCTCCTTGCATCCTGTCTAATGTCATCATATCCCTTTGCTCTTGAGCATTAAACATAAATTGTTTACCTTGAGCTTGAGCATTCTGAACACGTCCTTCCTCGCTAATTTCCATTTGCGTAAGTTGCATTTCTTTTGCTTGCAAATCCTGTGCTCCTTGAGCCTTCATTTTTTCATTAGCAGCTTCTTGCTGCTCTATGTTAGCAGCAACATCTTTTTTACTTGCTCTAGCGGCTTGAGCCAATGCTGTGGCGCCCCCTGCACTTGCGCCGGTTGCTTGTAGTGTATCTAAAGTGTTAGCTAGCGCTATATCTGTTTGTTCCATTTGGATTTCCGCAGCTCCCGTAGCAACACCTAGACTGGCAAAGGGGTTAGATAAATCGCCTCTCATATCGTCTATTAAACCAGATAAAGAGGTTACATCAGAAAAAGGGTTAGTTACGGCTTGCCTATTTGCTTCAAATTGGGCCATTTGCGCACTTATTCTTGCTTTTTCTGCGGCTGCAGCCTTCGCTGCTTTCTTAGCAGCTTTACCACCGATAATTCCACCGGCTACACTACCTAATACACCGATTCCCGCGGCTACTATTATTCCTGACATATTGTTTTTATTTTATTTATTACTTTTTGAGGCAGCTCTTTGTAGTTATCAGCATAGACATCTGCTTCTGCTTCCTCAAATGTTTTTGCATCCGTTTTGTATACACAGCACCATTGAGTGTCCTCATGCACAAAAATAACTCGCTGCGTGCCTATTTGTGTATGTATTATGTGAGGCCCAGTGATTGTCTTGACTTCCCCTGCATCTGTTAAGTAAGACACTTTTCCTTTTAGTAGAAACGAGGGGTGTTGTTGCTTATGTATCATACTAACCACAACTTGATTAGCAGGCATAAACAGCTCCCGAGTATAAAGGCCTCCTTCTAAAGTTTGTTTTAAAGGGAACATGTCCTTCATTTCTTCTGATTGAGGTGTACCTACTTTATGAATGATACTGTTGCTTTGTGCCTCCACTATTTCTCTAAAGGATGCTATCTTATCCCACATAACACCTCTAAATTGATTAATATCGTAAAGAATTTGCTCAGGAGGCATTACTTCTGTTTCTGATACTTCCATAATTTTTTTAATTTAATTAAGATGATTGCACAAATCCTGTGCTTACTGCAAACAATTCTTTTCTTTGACCACCACTTTGGGTGTACATAGTCACAGTGGCAAAGAACCCCTTTACCCCGGAGGAGGATCTTCCAAATACAACTTCCCCTCTTTGCGACGATGTATTATTTGTGATATCTGCGTAATACTTGTCTTCTTTTAGTTTAAAATTATTAATTAGTAACGAGTTTTGCATTTGATCTAAGGTGGTAGCAAAAATTGCTTGCGATATAGGTAAAGCTCTGTCGGTATTAGTTTGAAATTGAGACACGCTCCAGCCACTATCCCCTTCATAATTTATGGTTTGAAAGTTTTTAACCATTGAAGGACCCCCATTAAAAACAAAGGTTACTCTCGCGCTGTAAGTTACTCCATAAAATCGCACCATTGACGAGTTGTTTGGAGGTTTTTCATAATGCTTCCATAATTTACCTTCGTAAGCCGTAAAATAATTGTTGTTTAGACTAATAATTTTATTAGGTCTGTAACTAAAAAGGCTTACCCACCCTTTGGCTGTTTCATCAAAAGCTAATGTGTCATAGCTGCTTTCAGTGGCAAAAGAACTATCTGACTGGCGCATAGATAAAACGTATTGCTTGTTATGCGCATCCCAGCCGCCTATTAAATTATCTTTAGCAGTAGAAAGCTTATCTCTAAAAAAGTCTGTCATACCATAGCTAGATATAACTGTAATGCCGTCCCTAGATAATCTGCATACAACATTTTGGTTCCTATCAGTAAAGTACTTTCTGTATCCATTAACTGCAAATGATTCTGGATCTGTGCTTATACCATATTCGCCTGCATAAGCTACGTTCTGCCCAATAACTAGATTACGGCTAGTAACGCTAGCATTCCCTTCAGCTGAATATATTGCATCCTTATCAATCAAAGATCTACTTACTTTGCTTTCTTGAAAAATAATTAAGTTAGTGTCTTCCGCATATAATTTTTGTATAGAGCCATTAGCTGGGTCAACTGTACGGGTTATGTCTTCACCAACTGAAAATTGATTTGTTTGATTGACATTTGTTCTAGAGTTAAATATGCCGGAATGTATAAGTGAACTAAATCTATGTTTTTGCCTAGGATCTTCTTCCACTAGATAAGCCTTAACCCCAAGATCTACACTTGTATTATTATACCCGCCTCGTATTCTGGACTCTTCTAATAACCAATCCGTGTCTACATCTGCTGTAGCTATATACGCTTGAGGTATATTATCAAAATTAATAATTTTACCAAGCACTACATTCTGTGGCAATGACGGACCAATAGGTATAGGGGGAGAATCGTTTATTGTAATCTTGGTTGTTGCTCCACTATTGTCTAAAGCCACCACATAACTTAACCATTTATATGTGGTTCCGGCTATATCCCAAAAAACAGTAGTTTCCATCCCCACGTTAACCCTGTTAGTGGGCCAAAGGGTATTGAGAGTCATTACTTTAGTAGCGGTATCATAGGAACCTATTTCAGCCGCTTGTCCGGGAATAACGTCTGTAATTGATTTAATTTTTTTAAGCCAAAACGTATTAAAGTATTTTAATTCTATTATTGCTGCCATTTATGATTATGGGTTAAGTGGTTTAGCTACTCTTAAAGTTCCCTTATTTCTGTAGTTTTGTAAATGATTATATTCTGTGCTCGCTTCTTCAAATACCCTTATTCCAGCTACTCCTTGGTTACTAAGCAGACTAGGCTCCTTTTTGCCTGTTTCAGGTGAAAAAGCTACATTAAATTGCAGGTCTTGATATATAGTAGTTTGCCCTGGAATATTATTTCCGTATTTGTCGGTATCTACTAAGTTATTATACTGAAAAATATTTGATAAAGCACCTCTGTCTAATTTAATGTTTACGTACTTATTTGTTTCCTCTGTAGGTATAAACAACACATTATTTGAGGGACCCGTGTAAAGTTCGGTTGCATAGTCACCGTATGGGCTTCTGGCGTATCTGTAAGTGTGGGTTGAAACTGTATCATTATTTATGTATCTCCAAGCAGTGTCACTATTAGTCCCAACAGTGCTAGTGTCATACTTAAACAGTTTTCCAGGCACACTTCCGTTTGCAGTGTAAAGATTTTTATTTTGCCATACTGCGCATGTAGGAAAATTTAAGTCATCAGCTATCACATAAGATCTGCAGATACCCCCATTAGTGGTTTGAGCGTCTCCAGAAGAATTGTTTGGGCTGCATTGTTGTTGCCCAGTAAGAACTATTGCGTACTCAATACCCGCAGCCGAACTAGCACCGGCTAGAGTAGAATCATATAAATCGTCAAAATCAAATGCCCTCATGGTCTGCACCCATACGTTCTGGAGATCTTCTGAATTGCTTACAGCCCTAAACACACCTTCATTAGGAGGTAGAGGCACGGTGTTGGTGCCTGCCCCCCAGGTAAAGGTAGTTTCTAATGCAGGTGCGTCATTATAGCGTCCAAAATTCGTGTTTGTTGTGCTTCCAACCTGATTCATTTCTGAACTTCTTCCTAATAAAGTCCAATTAGGATTTTCATTTCCTTCTGTGGGCTGCCTATAGTAAAACCTTGCATTTGGTACAAGAAATACATTAGGTACTTGCTGAAATCTAGAAGGAGAGAAAGTATTAATTGTAAAATGTATCACGCCGCTTTGGTGCGAACCAGTTCCTATCTTGTGATAAAAAACGGGGGTGTTAGAGCTAGCGCTAAAATCTGTATTAAGCCCCTTGGCCATACTAAGTATTTGATTTCCAGCTCCAGACCCCTCGCCAGCAGCCATTGGGTCGCTGCTTCCTATATAATAAATACAACCCGTTGTATGGCTACCTAATCTTTCTGAAGGGCCATAAGGATAAGGTATACCCCATTTCCAATGCCCAAAAGAGCCATCCGGAAAAGCAGGAGGAGCTCCATTAACTGCGGCATTAATTTGCGCAGAAAAATTAGATGATATAATTTTAGCAGGTATTCCAGAGTTACTATTATCTACTACACAAATCCTTCCGATTGTTATTTCGTCGTTTAGCGGGGTAGGGTTTAACGTTATAGTAAAATTCCTGAAGGTACTAAGAGGTTCATATCCTTCGGATAAACCTACTGCAGTATCGTCTCCTTCGGCATCAACTACTATTAGTCTTACATTGTATGTAGCTAATCCGTTACCCTCAAACTCATTGCTTGGGGTAAGTTGTGTTAATTCCCCCGTAGTCTCATTCATGTCCCAGTTACTAGGGAGCTCGTTACCAGGTACACTTGTGTTTCTTTTTATGTAATACCTAAGTCCTTCTTTTTCCCCAGCTGCTGTAGCACTACCGTTTTTAGCTTGTAAGTTAGTAATATCACCCGCAGGTATTAATGTCTCCGTGGAAGGCGTAGCGTTGGTTACATTACCAGGCTGGTTTACCGTTGGTTGTACGTTTTTTAAAGCTCCAAAGCCTCCTTCCACACCATTAAGCTGCACTACAAAAGGATCTCCAGTTGTAGGCTCAAGAGTCACCTCAAAAGAATAAACATCTCTTGTAGGGCTAGCTGCTTCATATATAGGAGAAGAGCTTTTTGTATATATAATTTGGAATTTTCCTTCATTGATAGTACCTACAGCTCCTTTTACAATATCAAAATCAGTGTTAGTTACATTATTTCCGTTTACTATGCCACTTAAAGAAGGTGTTAAATCCCCTACGTAAGGATCTCCTTCATTGTTTATAGCACTAAAATACGAAGGAGTAACAGCCTGATTCTGTGTAGTATCCTCTTTAAATTCCCAATTGAGGTTTTCAAAACCAACCACCCCAACATTTGTTGAAGCTACATCTTGATTTAGATCAACTATCAATCCAGATGAAGTAGTTTCCCAATAAATATCCAGAAGAGATTCCACTGCTTCTGTTTCATAAATAGCTAAATAAGGAAGCATATTGTATGGAGCTGAGGGTGGAGATGGAGGGCCTGTTGTGGTGTTTTGTTGCCCTATTGGCTTATCTGTGGTAGATATTCTTGCTATTAATGGCTTTGTATCTATTTGATAAAAAACTAGATTTCCATTATCACCCCCTACGGTACCAGTGGTCCCGCTTATTGAAGAAAGATCTCCAAAAGCCATATCAAATTCATTCGCCGCAGCAATAGCTGTTGATGTATGTGAAATAGCATTTGGACCCATAGACTGAAGCCTTGGGTAATATTGTGCGTTAGAAGGAATAGCAGGGCTTGAGGGGCTAATCATTGTATTAGATACAATACCGTAAAGAGTCACGGAGCTTCTAAATTGTTTTTGATCAGGGCCTACTTCGGCTAGGTCTCTAGGAATTTTATTTATGTTATCATTAAATAAAACAGTATGCGCAGTAAGATTCACTTCGTCTGCTGGAAAAGGACCATTATCTGCTCCCGCGGAGCTCTGCCCGGGGTAACCATTAAGTATTCCTGGCAAGTAAACATTATAATAATCTTGTTCGGTTTGCTTTACAACTATTTTATAACTGTACCAACCTAAGTCATTTATAGTATAAGCAAATTTTAAGTCCGGGGTATTAGAAGGTAAATTTAAAGATCTTAGATAAGTATCACTTACTCTACCGTCCGTAGTAACAATATATTTACTAGAGACAGGATTTGTTATAGCTGTAACTTTAACAAAGTCTTGACGAGCACCTCTTAAATAATCTCCCACAACGGGTATATTAATGTTGTTGCCGTAGGTAGCATTGTTTAAGAAAAACTCCCAAGTACTGTTTGTTATAGGTGAAACACCTGAAGCCACAAACCCTACTGTTATAGCAAACCCTTCTCCGGTGGAAGCATTTTGCTGCTTTAAAGCATAAAGACCAGGTGTTCCTGCTGCGCTATTTATTTCTGATTCAATGGGTGAATTTACTAATACCTGTATTGCATCTCCAAACCAGGTGTCTACATCTGTGTCTGTTTTTAGCAAATCATAAGGACTATATATTGTGGACCCAGAATAAAATGTACCGCTGTTTTCACTACCTGCTCCTACGGACGAAAGCAAAACCGGGGATTGTCTTCCAAACTTGTCTGCTAAAACGAAGCCTACCTGATAATTTCTATTTCTTTTTACAGAATGATTAGGGTACTCTATCCAGTTATTATACGCTCCAGTTACAGATTTTTTAGTTATTCTGCAGTTGTAATTTATGTTTGCAGGAGGAGTGTGTTGATCTCTAAAATTACCATATATAATTCTATTACCCGCTGATTCTTGAGAAAATGCCCTAACAGGCACCTTATCGTAAACCCTTACTGTTTGGGCTTCAGGTAAAGTTCTGTATGGCTTTCTTGATTGGTATTCGTATGTGTAATAACTATCTATACCACTTGCCCCCGCAATTTCATTTGCTGAAATTTTTTCAAGTACTTTTACAGCAAGACCATTGCTTTCTCTAAATAATATTTCTATACCACTAATTTTATAATCAGCTATCATTTTATTTGCAGACGTAGGCAAAGGTATGACCAAACCTATATTTTGGACCATGTTTTCCATAAATCCAACTATAGTAGATTGATAAGCCGCATCCTCGTCTCCGTTAATAAAATACCCTTTTTGTTTTGGTATATACGCTATCTGCGTAAAAGGTGCCATTAAGGAATACTCGTTATCGTCAAATTTAAGCCTATAACTAAATCTAACAAATCTATCCTCTAAATAATCTGGATCACCAGGCCACTGTGGATCGTCGTTTTCATTAGTCATTGTGGACTTTATTAGAGTAACAAAATCGCCTGTTGATGGGGCTGCTTGCATTGCTGGCGAAACAGTTACAGTTACAATATTAGGCGGGGTGAAAGAATCAGTAATACTAACAACCTCAACAAAGTCAACACCCTGCGTTGGTGGGTTTGTTTCTGTGCAAACAACTGTTGCTCCTATAAATTCAATAAGTTCTGCTCTGCTTGTGCCTTCTAAAGTAAAAGTAGTAGTTGTAGCACCTGCTCTTGCCTTTAAATCAACTCTATTATAAAGACTTATGGGTTGATATGGATTGTACTTTGCAACAGATATTTGGTGTTCTTCTGTATAATAATCTCCAACGGTGGTTGATAATCCACCGGATTCAAAAGCTCTTGCTACATTAATATTTATTTTTCTAGGCTGATTTCTATTGTCTGTCCAAAATAATAAATTTTCAATTAAGTTTATACCTACTATTCTATTTGTAGTGGAAAAATTTAAAAATTCACCTTGCACTAATTTAGTGTATGTTCCTGTTGTATTATTATATGAATAAATATAATGCTTTGAAGTAGAAGGCGCATTAGTAGGGTTAAGAGGGTTTGGGTCTGTGTAGTCTGTTAAAAACACAAAAAGTTGATTTAAAGAATTACTTTCTTTAATTCCTATAATAGTTAATCCAACTCCAATATCAGTGCCAGCAACTAAATTGTTTCCAATTACATTTTCTAAAGCACCGACATCGCTATCTTCAGATCTACCAACTGATATATTCCGAGCATCCCTATATTCGCCGTTAGGCAATATTCTATCATCAAGATCTTTATTCATCTTGGATTTTAGAAATGTATTTTTGATTTCTTGTGCCATTTATTTTAATTTTTTACTTTTCCGTCAGGAGCTATTTTTTTGTAAAAATCTAATATTTTCTCGCTAGTGTTTCTTGAGAAAACAGAAGCTAGTGATCCCGCTAAATT
>Ga0209192_10001416_pt1 | contig 19145 bp, 20 predicted proteins | sample ArcticOcean_MG_C_11_FD_187433 | JGI IMG/M metagenome (GOLD analysis project Ga0209192, IMG submission 187433) | Marine microbial communities from western Arctic Ocean - ArcticOcean_MG_CB2_154 (SPAdes) (version 2) | ecosystem: Environmental > Aquatic > Marine > Oceanic | place: Arctic Ocean... | reverse complement strand
TGGTAGGGCCGCCAATGTCTATATTTTCAATAGCCATATCCAAGGTGCAGTCTTCACGTTCGATAGTCGCTTTAAAGGGGTATAAATTAACGACAACTAGATCAATTTCTGTAATACCATGTTTTGACATTATTTCATCGTCTTGCCCGCGACGACCTAAAATACCACCGTGGATTTTAGGGTGTAAAGTTTTTACCCGTCCGTCCATCATTTCTGGAAAACCAGTGTAATCAGACACTTCGATAGCAGCGATGCCAGACTCGCTTAATAATTTAAAAGTGCCCCCAGTAGATAAAATTTCTACTCCAGATTGGCTCAGTTTTTGGGCGAATTCTACAATGCCCTGTTTGTCTGAAACGCTTATAAGGGCGCGGCGAATGGCGTGTGCTTGTGGCATGGTCATATCCTGTTAACTGCTGAAATGGATGCTGCTTAAAGTAAGTCGTACTGTTTTAATTTTTTACGTAAGGTGCCTCGGTTAAGTCCAAGTACCGCAGCCGCTTTAGACTGGTTGTCATGTGTATGTTGCATCACACATTCAAATAAAGGGGCTTCCACTTGATGCATAAATAGTTCATATAATGCAGTGGTTTGTTGTCCATCCAACTCGCTAAAATATTGTGTTAGAGACTCCTCCACACTTTGTCGTAACGACCTAGGCACTTGTTGTGTATCTTGTGCATTATGAGTCACATCATTTAGATGGGCGTTTTGAGTGCTGTTAGTCATCGTATTTTTCACTAAGGTTGGGGTTGTTGTGTTCACAATGTTTTTGTTGCTATAGCTGATGAGGTTAGGCTGCCTGCTCATCAGTGTTGGCAAAATAATAGTTTAAAAAATCAATTTGTTGTACTTGGTTGGGTAGTTGGTTAAATAACTTACGCTGAGTTGGTTCTTGTTTTAAATACCAGCCTACATGTTTGCGGGCAATGCGTGGCCCCATCACTTCCCCATATAGGCTATACAAGCCATAAAGATGTTGTCTTAATATATCCCAGATCATGGCATTACTAGGTTTTTCAAGTAAGCTGCCATGTTTAAGATAGTGGTGCATCTGCTGAAATAACCAAGGGTTGCCTTGTGCTCCACGGCCAATCATAAGGCCATCGGCACCTGTGTAAGAAAGCACTTTAGCGGCGTCTTCTATAGTGTTGATATCGCCATTCGCGATCACAGGAATATCGAGGGCTTGCTTTATCGCAGCGATAGTGTCGTACTCTACTTCACCTTTGAAGCCGCATGCACGTGTTCGTCCGTGCACTGCCAGAGCCAGTATTCCAGCGTCTTGAGCGATATTAGCGATGTCTAGACCATTGCGTTGATCAGTGCTCCAACCTGTGCGTATTTTTAGTGTTACCGGCACATCCACAGCATCAACTACAGCCATAAGAATGTCTTTTACTAGTCTAGGGTCTTTAAGCAATGCTGAGCCAGCTGCTTTTTTGAGCACCTTTTTAGCAGGGCAACCCATGTTAATGTCTATTATTTGAGCCCCAAGAGCTACATTAGCTTGGGCGGCATGGGCCATTTGCGCAGGGTCACTACCTGCAATTTGTACACTAATTGGCGTGCCATCATCTGCATGGGGGAGGCGTCGTTGAGATTTTTGTGTATGCCACAAAGACGTATCACTAGTGAGCATTTCTGCAACGGCTAAACCTGCGCCTAATTGACGGCATAAATGCCTAAAAGGACGGTCAGTAATGCCTGCCATAGGGGCCAAGATCAACCCGTTTTCAAGTTGATGAGGACCGATGGCAAAGCCGTGAATAACAGTAGAGTAATTCATTACAAGTTAAAAAAACGCCTAAAATTGATCAAGATGAGCCTTAAAATTAAGTCATCTATTGTACGTTTTGTACGTTTTTTGTTCAACTCAATTATGAGCATAAGGCTATACTCATTAAATGATTTTTGGTGCTTGTCAGCCCTTTGAAGAGGAAAACAACGTCCCTTTATTGTGTACCCCATCGATTAAAAACTCTTCTGCTGAGGTCAGATCATACCCATTACAAAGAAACATTTGGCGCCCTTGATCTAGCATAAACTGGGCAGCTTTTAATTTGGTGACTATGCCACCCGTAGCAAACTCATGATTAGAAGTGTCTGGTTTTTGAAGTTCTGATGGTGGTATTTTAGTCACATTTTTGAATAAAGCGGCGTCATCGTGTTCGTTAGGGTTTTTATCATAATAGCCGTCGATGTCACTAAGGATTACTAGTGTTTCAGAATTGCTGTGATGGGCAACGTGGGCAGAGAGTTGATCGTTGTCACCAAATACTTGCTCAGAAATAGTAGTAATGTCATTTTCGTTCACGATAGGTAGTATTTCGTGTTCAATCTGTGAATCTATAATTTGACGAAAAATTTCAATATGGGCTAATGAATCAAAATCTTCTTCGGTCATTAATACTTGGCTAGTATCTACATCATAAATATCAAATAAAGCTTTATAGTTACTCATTAAAATAGGCTGGCCTACAGCTGCGAGTACTTTTTTACTGATATGTTTTTTTCGGTCTAATTTTAATGCGGTGTAACCAAAAGAAACGGCCCCTGAAGAAACTAAAATGACATCGTAAACTTTTTTCAACTTAACAATAAACGTAACTAAATTTAGCATCCTTTCCTTGGCAACAGCGTTATTTTCAGTTAAAACGCCACTTCCTACTTTTAGTGTAATTCGCTTCATTTAGTACTCACCACTGGTGTAATTAATAAGATTCTTTTCCCCTTGTTTGATTAATGCGAGACATATTGTAACACAGATAGCCTGAAGCTATTGCCACAGAGCAATAACAACTATTGCTAACAAACCGATCCCCAACCATTGTCGTACTATTTGGGCATCATGCTTTAACATAAAATGATGAAATCTAAGCCCCAAAAGATGTCCTAAAGCGGTAGGTAATAAAAGCATGAGAGACCACTGCCATTGCAAATCTACTCCAGCAATAGCAAAAGCGCAGATCTTGATCGTCACCAGAATAAACCAAAGCACAAACAAGGTATCACGATACGACTCTAGTGGTATTTTTCGCACTGCTACAGCAACGATTAGAGGCGCCCCAATAAGTGATACACCACTAAAATAGCCTCCAATTATGAACAACAGGCGGTCTGCCCAAGGAGACTGGCTGCGTATTTCCCACTTTATAATCCATGTGAAGGCATAGCCTGCGGTGATGGCATATATGATCCAAACCATCCATTGATTGGGTAGGCTTAATAGGCCTATTACGCCAGCTAACTTGGGGATAATCATCCAGCTTAGTGATTCTTTTAGAAAGACGCCATCAACGTTTTTGAAGCCTTTACCCATGGTTAGGCTAGAGAAAATTAATAAATGCAAAGCAATAATGGGCAAAAAGAATAGCGGCTGATTTGCCACCATTAACAGCAATGGTAGCGCAAGGGCTGCGCCACCAAAACCAAGGCCTGCACGGACAAAACCAGACCAAACAAAAATGCAGCTGATCGCGACAAGCTGTGCAGTGCTAAAGTCCATAAGTTTTATAATACATATGTATTCCCTTTTATGAAATTTAGCGTTTTTGCCCGTCTATACGCACCCATTCGTCTTTAGACACTACGCTATGCATGTCAAACCATGGTGTATAAGCAGCTATCACAGCATCGGCTTGATGATCCAGAATGCCAGACAAAGCGATTAAACCTTTGGGTTTGGTAAGTGCTGCAAGGCGCGCTGCCATATCTATTAATGGGCCTGCTAATATATTGGCTAGCATTACATCAACTGCCTTGTTAGGGGCGTTTTCAGGTAAAAATACCGGAATGGTATCGGCGCTAATACCGTTACGCTTGGCGTTATCAATTGTTGAGGTTAATGCTTGGGTATCGTTGTCTACGCCTACAACATGCTCAGCTCCCATCAGAATGGCGCCAATGGCTAGGATGCCTGAGCCACAGCCGTAATCTATGACAGTTTTGCCTTCCCAGTTTTGCTGTGCAATCCACTGTAAGCATAGAGCAGTAGTAGGGTGGCTGCCTGTGCCAAAAGCTAAGCCTGGATCTAACATAAGGTTTGCAGCACTTGGGTCTGGCGCTGGTTTCCAGCTAGGGCAAACCCACAGGCGTTCACCAAACTGAATAGGTTCAAAGCGATCCATCCACTGCCTTTCCCAATCTTTATCTTCTAAAATTTCTAGCTTGTAGGTGGGGAAGTGAGTGCTAGGAAAAGCCTCTTGCCAGCCGTTTCTAAGGTGATCTAATAGAGCGTCACTATCGGTATCTGCTTCAAACAAACCCATAACTTGGGTGTCTTGCCATAAAGGGGTGGTGCCTTTGATAGGCTCAAAGACAGGTTGGTCTGCACCATCTAGCATGCTCACCGCCCCTGCGCCGCATAGTAATAGCATGTCCTCTAAAAATTCAGAATTTTCAGGTGTAGAAGATAAGGTAATTTGAACCCAAGGCATAAAGATCTCTGGAAGCGGTTAGGCTTAATATATGGGGTTAAAAAAAAGGGCCAGTACCCAGTATCTGCATCAAATAATGCAGGTGCTGGGTTTAAGCCCTTTTGCCTTAACTTAATAGAGGTTATAAACGCTTCTATTAAGTTAAGGCGAGTATGTCAAAACGAAGGTTTAGAGGCCTAGTTTCTTTTCTAAGTAGTGGATATTAACCCCACCTTCAGCAAAAAGTGCATCACGTACAATTTCTTGTTGTAAAGCGATGTTAGTCTTGATGCCATCAATGATCATTTCATCCAAAGCCACTTCCATACGTTTTAATGCTTGTTTGCGTGTAGGCGCATGGGTGATGATTTTCGCAATCATAGAATCATAAAAGGGTGGCACTGTGTAACCACTATAAAGGTGGGAGTCCACCCTTACACCTAAGCCACCTGGAGCGTGAAACTGTGTCACTTTTCCTGGGCATGGCATGAAGGTTTTAGCATCTTCTGCGTTGATGCGACACTCAAAGGCATGGCCATTGATGACGATGTCTTCTTGCTTCACAGATAGTGGTAAACCACTAGCAACAAGCAGCTGTTCTTTGATGATGTCTATGCCAGTAATCATTTCTGATACAGGGTGCTCTACCTGAACACGAGTGTTCATTTCAATGAAATAGAAACCACCGTCCTCATATAAAAATTCGAATGTACCAGCGCCTCTGTAACCAATTTCAAGACAAGCATCGGTGCAGCTTTTAAGTACTTGCGCACGAGCAGCTTGATCCATGTGAGGTGCTGGAGCTTCTTCTACTACTTTTTGATGACGGCGCTGCATGGAGCAATCACGGTCGTAAAGGTGGATAACACCACCTTGGCCGTCAGCCAAAATCTGCACTTCTACATGGCGCGGATTTTGTAAAAACTTTTCCATGTAAACCGTATCATTACCAAAAGCACCTTTGGCTTCGCCTTTGGTGACTGCAATAGAGGTAATTAGAGATTCTTCATTCTCTACCACACGCATTCCGCGACCACCGCCACCTGCAGAGGCTTTAATGATAACAGGGTAGCCAATGCCTCTTGCGATGCGTTTGGTACGTTCTTCATCATCATCTAAAGGGCCGTCAGAGCCTGGTACTGTTGGTACGCCTGCTTTTTGCATAGCTTTAATCGCTGCTACCTTATCGCCCATAATGCGAATAGTTGCAGCAGTAGGTCCGATAAAGGTAAAGCCACTAGTTTCTACCATTTCTGCGAAGTCTGCATTTTCTGCCAAGAAACCATAGCCAGGATGGATGCCTGTGGCGTGTGTCACTTCTGCCGCTGATAAAATGCGTGGAATGTTTAAATAGCTTTCGGTTGACGAGTTGGGGCCAATGCACACCGCCTCATCAGCCAAACGCACGTGCATTAGGTCTTTGTCTACTTTGGAGTGCACGGCTACGGTTTTAATGCCTAATTCTTTACAGGCACGTAAAATACGTAGGGCGATTTCTCCACGGTTAGCAATAACAACTTTTTCTAACATAGGAAACTCCGGTATTAGGCAATAGTGACCAGAGGTTGATCAAATTCAACGGCTTCACCATCTTCGACCAATATCGCGGTAATAGTACCGGATTTGTCGGCTTCAATTTGGTTCATCATTTTCATCGCTTCGATGATACAAATAACGTCACCTTCTTTAACTTTTTGGCCTACTTCAGAAAACGCCGGTGCGCCAGGAGACGGGCAGCGGTAAAATGTTCCAACCATAGGTGAGGCTACTGCATGGCCATTCACAGTAGGTGCGCTTGCAGCAGCAGGTTCAGCTGCTACAGCAGGTGGTGCAGCAGCAATCGCGGCTACTGGAGCGGCTTGCATTACTGGTGCAGCAGCAGCCATCATTGCTGAAGAGGCGCGACTAATGCGCACAGACTCTTCACCTTCTTTAATTTCAATTTCGTTAATGTCAGACTCTTCTAGTAACTCGATGAGTTTTTTTACTTTACGAATATCCACATGATCTCCTGTGTATCTTTTTAAAATGAAAATTAACTGCTCAAACGTCCAATGGCGGCGTCCATAGCAAAATGATAACCGTCAGCACCTAGGCCACAAATAACGCCTTGAGCAATATCGGATAAATAAGAATGATGGCGAAATTTTTCGCGTTGATGCACATTGCTTAGATGCACTTCAATAAAGGGAATGTTTACTGCAAGCAATGCGTCGCGCAGGGCCACGCTTGTGTGTGTGTATGCTGCTGGGTTAATAACGATGTATTGGACGCCATCTTCTTGGGCTTGATGAACTGCCTCTATGAGCTCGTGCTCGGCGTTACTTTGTTTACAATGTAAAATAACATCAGCTTGCTGGCATTGTAGTTGGCACTGTGATTCTATCTGCGCCAAGGTGAGCGTGCCGTAGATTCCAGGCTCACGTTTACCAAGTAGGTTGAGGTTTGGACCATTAAGTAGCAGGATATGTGCCATTAAATACTTTCCATTGCGCCAGCGAGTTAATGAAGATGATGGAAGATGATAGCAGGTTGGCAGGATTTTGCCGAAGTTTTTATACTTTATTTAACCCTAGAGGAGTCTGCGCTCCTGTGCCACTGTTATGTTACTCTTGTAGGGGTAAACTATATTGGATGCTTTTTATGACTTTGACAGCTTTCCGTCTATACCTGCGCCTTAACACTGTTGTTTTTAGTAGTGTATTTTTCATGCTCACAGGGTGTGCCACGCAACTCCCTATAAAAGCGCAGGGGCAACAAGTCACTAATGATCAAAGTGTTGGGCTTGCCCAATCATCACCTGTGTCAAAGGCTTTGGCGCCGATAGAGCCGAGCGCAAACCTAGTTCCTATCGTTAAGGACATTACTGAACAGAAGTCTGGTGTGGTTAAAAATGACACTGCTAAGACTCAGGTGTCTGAGGTTGAGGTTGAGGTTAATAATACTCAGCCTTCTGACGGTGTTGCTTTCTTATTAGGCGAAGCTGGGTGGGCTTTTTCGAATGATAAGTTAACGACGCCCAAAGGAGAAAGTGCATATTATTTTCTAACTCAGGTGCTAGACAAAAATCCAGACAACCCACAGGCACTTGACGCTTTAGAAAAAATTGTCCAACGATATTATGAGTTGTTACGGAATAGCTTAAAAAAGGGCAAGCTGGAACAGGCTCGTGTATTTTGGTCTAGAGCTAAGAAAGTGAAACCTCAACATCAAAAACTCAATGAAATGAAGGCTTTGATAGACGATTATGCAGTTACTAAAAAACTTACAGCAGCGCCTGAGCTAGTCACAAAAAAGCTACTGAAGCCAGTATCTGGTCCGGTGACTAAAACACCAACCATGAGAACTCAAAGGCTGCCATTGCCCGCTAAATTGATTGGCCAGCAAGATGAACATTTGGCCAAGTGGTTGATCACTGTGGCACAACAGGCTCAAAAATTACAGGCCACTATATTAATTGTTGCCCCTAAAGATAATCAAGCACGGTGGGTCTATAAAGTAATGAATGGTGCTGATCCAGAGCAGCGCATACGAGCTAATATAAAGCATAGCAAGCCAGTGCGGCTAGAAGTTACTTACCTAGCGCGCAAAGATGAGCTTGAAATTTACTCGAACTAACAGCATATAAACATAGATTGTAGTTGTTAATATATAAAGGTATTCATAAGGAAGTAAAAAATGCTGAGCATTAAGCAGGGATTTCGTAACATTAAAGAAGATTATGTGGATGGCAGCCACTGGATACTTAAGTCAGTGGCTGCCTTTGTGCTGGTGTATGTGTTGATAGCCATGGTGCTGGGTTTTTATTGGAATAGTGAGCCTGACGTTTTGCCGCCCAGTAACAATCAGTCCGTGACGGGTGCAGCGACCACAACAGCCTTGTTAAATGTAGCGACTACTTTACTGGACAAGCCAGGTGGATACCTCTCTAACGATGTCTCCTTGCCTGGCGTGTGGATGGATAATATTCCTAATTGGGAATATGGTGTTTTAATTCAAGTGCGTGATTTATCTCGAGCATTGCGTAAAGATTTTAGTAGATCGCAATCGCAGTCTACTGAAGATGTTGACTTAGCTGTGGCAGAACCGCAATTCAATTTTGATAGCCAAAGCTGGATGTTGCCATCAAGCGAGGGAGAGTATCGTACTGGTATAAATGCACTTGGACGTTATCTTGAGCGGTTGTCTGATCAGCAGCAAAGCCAAGCTCAATTTTATGCCCGCGCAGATAATTTAACTAGATGGTTAGGTGACGTAGAAACACGATTGGGTAGTTTGTCTCAGCGACTTAGTGCCAGTGTAGGCCAGAAGCGCTTAAACACAGATTTGGCAGGAGATGCTTCAGCCACGCAATCCACCACCACGTCGTCAGAGCTAGAAATTAAAACACCTTGGTCTCAAATTGATGATGTATTTTATGAGGCCCGCGGAGCAAGTTGGGCATTAATACAACTATTGCACGCGATTGAAGTGGACTTTAGTTCAGTGCTAGAAAAGAAAAATGCACTAGTGAGTTTGCGTCAAATTATTCGTGAGTTAGAAGCCACCCAAGAAACCTTATGGAGCCCGATGATAATGAATGGTTCTGGATTTGGTTTGATGGCCAATCATTCATTGGTGATGGCATCTTATATATCCCGCGCTAATGCAGGCATCATAGATCTAAGAGAGTTGTTAACTCAAGGGTAGGGTAGCACACGATCTCATTGCCTGCGCAAAGAGATCGTGTATTGTTGCTGCTTTAGCCTTTGTAGGCTGCGGCTGCAACTTGGATTTTAGCTTTTGCAGACTCTACGCCTTCCCAGCTCTCAACCTTAACCCATTTGCCTTTTTCTAGGTTTTTGTAGTTTTCAAAAAACTCTTTGATTTGATTGCGCAGCATTTCTGGTAAATCGGTGATGTCTTGCACATCATTATAGGCTTGAGTTAGCTTTTCATGAGGTACTGCTAAAAGCTTGGCGTCTTCACCTGCTTCATCAGTCATGTTTAAAACGCCTACTGGACGGCATCGAATCACACTTCCAGGTACAACAGGGTAAGGGGTAACAACTAATACATCTAGCGCGTCGCCATCATCGGCTAAGGTGTTGTTAATATAGCCATAGTTGGCTGGATAAAACATTGGCGAAGCCATGAAGCGGTCAACAAATAAAGCGTCAGCGTCTTTGTCAATTTCGTACTTAACAGGGCTGCTGTTAGCTGGAATTTCAATGACAACGTAAATGTCGTGGGGTAAGTCTTTACCGGCTGGGATGTTTTGATAGCTCATGATCTAGTTTGATCCTAATAATAGTTAATAATACTGTGATGATTAATGCGCTGAGTTAGCTAATTTTTTGACTAATATAGTTAGTCGCACAGTTAGCCTTTATGGTAGCGATTAATGCGTTCAACTTCCTCTTTAGAACCTAAAATCACAGGCACTCGCTGGTGAATATGGTGAGGTTCTACGTCCATAATAGGTTGTAAGGTGTTACTTGCAGCGCCGCCTGCTTGTTCAATTAGAAAGCTCATAGGGTTACCCTCATACATTAAGCGCAGTTTGCCAGCCTTACTTGGATCGCGACTGTCGTAGGGGTACATGAATATACCGCCGCGGGTCAAAATGCGGTGTACTTCAGCCACCATTGAAGCGATCCAGCGCATGTTGAAGCGTTTCCCCAAGGGGCCTTCTTCACCCAGTAGTAAGTCGTTAACATAGGCTTGCATTGGGGCTTGCCAAAAGCGCTGGTTAGAGATGTTAATAGCAAACTCTGCAGTGGTTGTAGGCACTTGCACTTGATCTTGTGTTTGGTAAAACACGCCGTCTGCACCTAAGTTGTACATTGCCACACCTTTGCCTGTGGTGATAGCAAGAATGACAGAGGGTCCATATAACACATAGCCTGCGGCGATTTGTTTATTACCTGCCTGTAAAAAAGTGTCCGCAGTAACTTCTGTGCAATCTTTAGGTAGTGCAAGTATAGAAAAAATAGTGCCTACGGTGACGTTTACATCAATGTTTGAGCTGCCATCTAAAGGGTCGAAAGTGACAAGATATTGTCCTTCTTCGTTGCCTGCAATAACGTCTTCCTCTTCTTCAGATGCAATGCCTGCCACACTTCTATTAGCTAGAAGCACTTGCTTGAGCAAGTCGTTGGAAATGACGTCCAAATTTTTCTGTACTTCACCTTGAATATTTTCTTGCTCAGCAGAGCCATAAAGGCCACTTAAAGCGCCTCCACGTAAACGCTCGGCAATATTTTTGCAGGTGATAGTGATTGAGTCGACTACTGATACAAGTTGGGGGTCAACTTGGGCTTGCTCAAGGGCTTGATCGAGGCTCAGCATTAGATTTTTATATGTCCATTATAGCGCGTAAAAGTTGGGCGTTATTGTACGACACTTACTCTAAAAAGTCTTGCGGCTTAAGTCTAATTGTGAGCTCTTTTATGTTGTTTTGATGCGCTGTGTATCATCTTCAAGCGCCATAATGATGAGAACGAGGTATTGCTGTTGGTGCGGGTATTAGCTAATGGCCTGTTAGCTGGTACAATGATGTTTAAATTCACTGCGTAATTAATTTTATGAATACTACGTTTGCTCATCTCTCATCCCATGGTGAGGCGCCTTTTAAGGTGACTTTGGCGATCACTGGTGCTTCAGGTGCCCAATATGGTTTGCGGTTGTTGCAATGCCTGCTGGTTGCTAAATGTGATGTATCGTTGATGGTGTCTGCAGCTGCACAAGTAGTGCTAGCCACAGAAACAGACCTAAAGGTGCCGTCAGCAACGGCAGCAATGCAGGCTTTTTTTACTGATTTATATGGTGCTAGTGAAGGCCAGCTTCGCGTATTTGCAAAGCAGCAGTGGATGGCCCCGGTCGCATCAGGCTCCGGTGGCGGCGACGCTATGGTAGTGTGCCCATGTAGCACAGGGAGTTTGTCAGCAATAGCATGCGGGGCAAGTAATAACCTTATTGAGCGTGCGGCTGATGTGCATTTAAAGGAGCGTAGAAAGTTGATTCTGGTGCCAAGAGAAGCTCCGTATTCGGAAATTCATCTAGAGCATATGCTTAAATTAACACGCATGGGGGCGGTAGTTATTCCTGCAAGCCCTGGGTTTTATAATAGACCCCAAAGTGTGGCAGATATGATTGATTTTGTGGTGGCTAGAATACTCTCCCAGCTTGGGTTGCCCCAGACTTTAGTGCCAGCTTGGGGTGAATAGATAAATTCGATTAATTAATTTCGCTTTTGCTCTATTTGGCTTAGATTCAGGCTATAATGTGCGCGCTAGTATTTTCATTAAAATTTAAGAGTTCATTGCCATGTCTGTCGTCAATTATATGCAAAAACTAGGAGTTCAAGCAAAAGCTGCAAGTTCAGTTTTGGCTATAGCGCCGACTATGGCCAAAAACAAGGCTCTTTTGGCCATGGCCAGCGCTTTAAACGCATCCAGGTCAAACCTAATTGCAGCTAACGAGAAAGATTTAGCCGCAGGCAAAGCGCGCGGTTTAGATGACGCCATGCTTGATCGCCTTAAAGTAACCAACGAAGGCATTGACGCCATGATGGTAGGGCTGCAGCAGGTTGCAGCGCTAGCAGATCCTGTTGGAGAAATTTCAGAAATGAGCTTTCGCCCCTCCGGTATACAGCTTGGTAAAATGCGTGTCCCTTTAGGTGTTGTTGGTATTATTTATGAGTCTCGGCCCAACGTTACTGTAGATGCAGCCAGTTTATGTATTAAGTCGGGTAATGCTGCCATTTTAAGAGGTGGCTCAGAAGCCGCTCATTCAAATCAAGCTATTGCTCAATGTGTAAAGCAAGGCCTACTAGAAGCTGGATTGCCTTCAGCATCAGTGCAGGTGGTAGAAACCACAGACCGTGCTGCTGTAGGTGAGCTGATCACCATGGCAGAGTATGTTGATGTCATTGTGCCTCGTGGCGGCAAAAGCTTAATTAAGCGGGTGAGTGCCGAAGCGCGCATACCTGTGATTAAACACCTGGATGGTAATTGCCATGTGTATATTGATGATGAAGCTAACGCCAGCAAGGCTATTAACATAGCCATTAATGCTAAAACTCGACGTTATGGTGTATGTAACGCGATGGAGTCTTTGTTAATCGCTGAGTCTCGTGTGGCTGAAATATTGCCCCAACTTGCGCAAAGTCTACAAGAGTTTAATATTGAGCTGCGCTTATGTCCGCAAGCGATGGCCCAAATTGGCAGTTACCACAGCACTATTGTTGCGGCCACAGAAGATGACTGGTATACAGAGTACCTTGCGCCTGTATTGTCTATTAAAGTAGTGGCTAATATGGATGCCGCTATTAAGCACATTAACGTTTATGGCTCCCATCATACCGATGTAATTGTGAGCGAAAACTACACCAAAGCACGTGAGTTTATAGCGCGGGTAGATTCAAGTTCGGTTATGATCAATGCATCCTCGGCTTTTGCAGACGGTTTTGAATATGGCCTTGGTGCAGAAATAGGTATTTCTACTGACAAGATACATGCGCGTGGGCCTGTTGGGCTGCAAGGTTTAACGTCTCAAAAATATGTAGTTTTTGGTGATGGACATATCCGCACCTAATGGAAGCCCAGCAGCCAGAGTGCTGTGGGGTGGTACCTTTGACCCTATCCATGAAGGCCATGTGTCTTTGGCTATTGAGCTAAGTAACTATTTAGGTGTTCAACCCCTATATCTTTTACCTAATAGCCAGCCTGCCCATAGGCATGCGCCTGTTGCAACGGCGAAGCAAAGGGCAAAAATGTTGACTTTGGCGATTCAAAGTCATGAGCAGTTAGCTATAGATATGCGCGAAATTGAGCGCCAAGGACCAAGCTATAGTGTGTTAACTATGGCTGAAGTAAGGCAAGAAATAGGCCCAATGATGCCGTTGATATGGTGCTTGGGTGTGGATGCTTTTGCGCAATTAACACAATGGCACCGCTGGCAAGAATTATTAACATACGGGCACCTGTTGGTGCTTACAAGGCCACAAGTAAGTTGGCCTAAAGATCCTGAGTTGCTTACTTGGTATACAGCTCACAAAGTGGATGAAGCTAAACAGTTATTAGCATCACCATCTGGTCAGGTGGCCCACCTGAAATTAGGGCAACATGACGTATCTGCAACACAGATACGTCAGCAGCTGTGCTTAGGTTATCAACCAAGTGCAACAGAATTAGCGCCTGCAGTGGCACACTACATTGCAAGCCAAAGCCTTTACGGCATTAATTAGATTTTTGGAACACAAATTATGGCTATGCCAATTGAAGACTTATTAAAATTGATCACCAGTGCCTTAGAAGATATGAAAGGCAAAGACATTGTACTTCTAGACGTACGTGGTTTATCAAATGTTACTGATTACATGGTAATCGCAACGGGAACCTCTAATCGCCATGTAAAGTCCCTAGCAGACGAAGTTTCTTTCCAAGCTAAGCAAAATGGCGTTGCTCCTTTGGGTATTGAAGGTGAAATGAGTGGCGATTGGGTGTTGTCAGATCTAGGTGATGTTGTGGTTCATGTGATGCAAGCTGAAGCTCGTGATTTTTATGACCTAGAGCGTTTGTGGAACCCAGCACTTAAAGAAAATTTATCTAGTGATGTAGAGCCTCGCCTATAAATGAAAATTAAGTTGCTAGCAGTAGGCACCAAAATGCCTGCTTGGGTGACGCAAGGTTATGATGAGTATGCTCGCCGTATGCCCAGCGATATGCAATTGCAGTTACAAGAGCTAGGCGTAGGATTTCGGGGTAAAGGTGCGGATTTAAAACGTGCCATTGCTAAAGAAGGAGAACAGATGTTGTCATCTATCCCAGCACAAGATTATGTTATTGCGCTAGATGTGCTTGGTAAGCCTTGGAGTACACAAGAGCTAGCTAAGCAGTGTGGTGATTGGCGTATGGGTGGAAAAAATGTCACTCTACTTATCGGTGGGCCAGACGGATTAGCCGATTCTTGTTTGGCAAGGGCTGACCAACGTTGGTCTTTATCACCTCTTACACTACCTCATCCATTGGTGCGTGTGTTACTTGCTGAGCAAATCTACCGCGCCTGGAGTTTGCTCAATAATCACCCTTATCATAAGTAGCTGAGCAGATTATGCCCTGGTTAAAGATGGATTCTCAGCGCCAAGAAGTCAGCCAATTTAAAGCCCGCCTTTGGTGGGCTTTGCTGCTTATAGTGTTGGTTTTTGTTGGTTTAATTTCCCGCTTGATTTATTTGCAAGTCATTCAGCATGAACATTATGTGACGCAGTCAGATAATAATCGTCAGCAGTTACAGGCCCTTGCGCCAACTCGGGGCTTAATTTACGACACCAACGGTGTTTTGTTAGCAGGCAATCGTGCCAGCCATAGTTTAACCGTAGTGCCAGAGCGATTAATCAAGGGGCACAAAGGCATCGATTCTATGCTTACTGAGCTAGCTGAAGTGGTTACCATTGATCAAGATGACATTAAACGTTTTAAACGTCGGTTAAATCAGCCCCGTAGGCCTTTTAGTCCAGTAACATTACGTTTTCAATTGAACCCTACAGAAATTGCTCAAATTACTGTTAATCAACACCGTCTTCCAGGCGTTAGAATCGTACCAGAGTTAGTGCGTTACTACCCCATGGATGATGGTTTTGTGCATGCTTTGGGTTATGTGGGGCGCATTAATGATCGAGAATTAGCCAAGCTGGATAGTGTTAATTACAGTGCCACCCATCATGTTGGAAAATTGGGTGTTGAACGCTTTTACGAAAATGAATTGCATGGCACTGTGGGGCACCAAACAGTAGAAACTAATGCTAGAGGCAGAGTTTTACAGGTATTAGAGCGCTTTGAACCAGTGCCTGGTAAAGATATTACTCTATTTTTAAATGCTCAATTACAACAAGCTGCTGTGAAATTGTTAGAGGGAAAGCGTGGTGCAATTGTAGCAATAGACCCCAGCACTGGTGGGGTGTTAGCCATGGCTAGTGCACCAACTTATGGCGCTAATCAATTCGTGACTGGCATTAGCAATGCCAATTACCAAGCGCTACGCAATTCTGACGACCTGCCGCTATTCAATCGAGCATTAAGAGGTCGATATCCTCCAGCGTCTACGGTTAAACCTGTGATTGCTCTTGCAGGCATGGATACTGGCATAGTACCTCGTAACTATTCCCTTTGGGACCCAGGCTACTATCAGCTTACAGAAGGTGGGCGCTTTTATCGTGACTGGAAAGAAGGGGGTCACGGACGTGTCGATATGCATAAATCTATCGTTGAGTCTGTAGACACCTATTATTATGCAATTGCCCATTTGATGGGCAATGATCCAATGACAAAATATCTTGCCAAATTTGGGTTTGGGCAAGTGACCATTGCAGATCAGCCAGAAGCTACTAAGGCTGTGTTACCCACCAAGCAATGGAAACGCATTAATCGGAATGCGTCTTGGTTTCCAGGAGATTCTTTAAACCTTGGTATTGGACAAGGGTTTTTATCAGCCACACCCACTCAGATAGCAAGTATGACTATGGTGTTGGCTAATAAAGGCCAATGGCACCAAGTGCGTATGATTAAGGCTATTAATGGCCAAGCGGTTACTAAGGTGAGTGACATAGGTCGTAATGATCCAAAGCAACCAATTGATATTAAGCTCAAACGAAATAGCGATTGGGACGGTGTACATAACGCCATGATAGACGTGATGCATGGGGCAAAAGGCACTGGGCGTCGCAGTGGCGCCAATAGTAGTTATAAAATGGCTGGAAAAACAGGCACCGCTCAAGTGTTGGGGATAAAGCAAGACAGCACCTATGATGCAGATAAAATTGCTGAACGTTTTCGTGACCATGGCTTGTACATAGGCTGGGCTCCTGTTAATAATCCAAAAATTGCCATTGCAGTGATTATTGAAAATGGCGGAGGCGGAAGCTCTGCAGCAGCACCTTTGGCCCGTAAGCTTTTCGACTTATACGTTTTAGAGCCCAAACCTGAGGTGAAATCAGAAGACAATGTGGGAGGCTCATAATTATGGCGGACTTCCAGCGCAGCGCCCCAGATGCAAAAGGACACTTAAGAAAGGGCCCAGGGCTCTGGGTAAAGCTTAGGCTAGATCCATTCTTATTGATATTGATATTTGCCATTATGTCTTTTGGCTTATTAGTACTTTACTCTGGCTCTGGTGCGAGTGACGCTGCGGTGCAAAGACAATCAATACGCTATAGCGTAGCCTTGCTAGTGGTTATTTTCATCACGCAAATGAACCTACGTCATGTGCAACGTTGGATTCCTTTGGTATATATTGCTGGGCTTTTATTGCTGCTTGCTGTGCTCTTTTTTGGCGTGGGCGCTAAAGGTGCTCAGCGTTGGCTGGAGCTACCAGGCTTACCGCGATTTCAGCCATCAGAAATGATGAAGCTGGCTGTACCTCTAATGGTCTCATGGTATTTGGCTAGTAGGCCCAGACCCCCTTCGCTAGCACATGTATTTGTGGCTATATTATTAGTTGCGATACCTGTATTACTCATTGCAAAGCAACCTGATCTTGGCACTGCATTACTTGTGGGAAGCTCTGGTGTTTTTGTGATCTTCTTTGCGGGGTTATTGTGGCGTTATTTAATCGCTGCAATGGTAATAGGCGCTGCAGGTATGCCGCTTTTATGGATGGGGATGCGCGAATACCAAAAACAGCGGGTGCTGACATTTTTAGACCCAGAAAGCGACCCTTTGGGTGCAGGTTGGAATATTATCCAGTCTAAAATTGCGATCGGTTCAGGTGGTATTAATGGGAAGGGTTGGTTGCAAGGTACGCAATCACACCTAGACTTTTTACCAGAGACCCATACTGACTTTATCGTTGCTGTACTTGCTGAAGAGTTTGGTTTAATGGGTGTTTGTTTATTACTTGCCCTCTATTTTCTAGTGTTACTTAGAGGTCTAGTGATCGCTGGATCTGCAGCGCATCCGTTTGATCGAATGTTAGCGGCAAGTTTAACCCTCACTTTCTTCGTATATGTAGTGGTTAATATCGGTATGGTTAGCGGTTTGTTACCCGTGGTTGGTGTCCCATTGCCTATGGTAAGCTATGGAGGTACATCGGCTGTCACTTTGATGGCAAGTTTGGGTTTATTAATGTCGATACATGCCCGCAGGCCTCAACGTACTTAGAGATAGCGCACTTAGATTAGCGGATATACTTAATGGGTAGGCGCTGTGTCACTCTGGTCATTAATTCATAACCTATAGTGCTTGAGTGTCTTGCAACTTCATTGATATTCAAATCTTTGCCCCATAAACACACCGGATCACCTATTTTAACCCCCGGAAGATCTGTCACATCTAAAGTAATCATGTCCATAGATACGCGGCCAACAAGGCTAGCACGCTGGCCGTTTACCAACACTGGTGTGCCAGAAGCAGCATTACGAGGGTAACCATCTCCATAGCCAATGGATACAGTGGCGATGACTGAAGTGCGCTTAGCGGTCCATGTTTGTGCATAACCCACTGTTTGTCCAGCCTCAATTTCACGCAAAGACGTTATGGCAGAATACATCCCCATAACGGGCTGTAAACCCTGACTTGAAGGGTGATCTGCATCTAGGGGTGAATTACCATAAAGCATGAACCCCGCTCGGTTCCAATCAGCGTGGGCTTTTGGCCACGCCATAATAGCGGGTGAGTTGGCCAAACTTAAAGGCGTATTAAAAGGCTCAACGGTGTCCATAAAAAGCTTTAGCTGATGCTTAGTGAAGTCGTTATTAATTTCATCAGCACTGGCAAAGTGAGTAGCAAATACGATGCCTTGGGCTACGTTATCACTTGCCCGTAACTGTTGATAATAGCGATCCACATTGCTTGGGCTTAAGCCTAAACGGTGCATGCCAGTATCTACTTTAATCCATACTGTAATAGGTTTGGCTAAATTGGCATTCAATATAGCACTAACTTGCGTAGGATCTTCTACCATGACCCAAAAACCTTGCTCAGCAGCAACAGCCACTTCGTCAGCGCTAAAGAGCCCCTCTAGTAATACGATGGGCTTATGGATGCCTGCTTTGCGCAATACTAAAGCTTCTTCAATACAGGCCACGCCAAATATAGGGGCATAGGGTTGTAAAGCCATAGCGCACTCTATTGCTCCATGACCGTATGCATTAGCTTTAACTACAGCCATAGTCTGTGAGTGAGGAGCTAGGCTGCAGGCCCATTGATAATTATGAACCAATGCAGACAGGTCTACGGCCATATAACTTGGACGGGCCATGATGAAGTCTCTAGTAGTTAAATTTGCCAGCGCTGTATAGTTGAGCAGCTTTTTCCCATACAGGGCCAGGCTTACCATCACCTACCAATTGACCGTCAATTTGAGTCACTGGCGCAATTTCTTTACTAGAGCTGGAAATCCAAATTTCGTCAGCATCAAACACTTCTTCTCTTGTGACATTTCGTTCTTCTACAGCAATGCTGCCGTCTTCACGCAATACGCCTAAAGCAATCAGGCGAGTGATGCCTGGTAAAATTTGATTATCCAACACGGGTGTAATTACGGTGCCGTTTTTAACAATATATGCATTGCAGGCGCCGCATTCAGTTAGTTCACCTTGTTCATTAAATAACAAAACTTCGTCACTACCTTGGCTGTAGCCTTGCTGATAATGCATTACATTACCAAGCAAAGAAATAGACTTAATGTTGCACTTCTTCCAGCGATGATCTTGCATGGTGGTTACTTTGTAGGCATTAACTTTATCTC
>Ga0209192_10001413_pt1 | contig 19165 bp, 20 predicted proteins | sample ArcticOcean_MG_C_11_FD_187433 | JGI IMG/M metagenome (GOLD analysis project Ga0209192, IMG submission 187433) | Marine microbial communities from western Arctic Ocean - ArcticOcean_MG_CB2_154 (SPAdes) (version 2) | ecosystem: Environmental > Aquatic > Marine > Oceanic | place: Arctic Ocean... | reverse complement strand
GAGCTATGCATGACACCTTTTATATTGATGATGAGCATGTGCTAAGAACTCACACCTCGCCTGTGCAGGTAAGGTATATGAAGAATAATAAACCGCCATTAAAGATCATATCCCCAGGAAGGGTTTACCGTGTAGATTCTGATGCCACACACTCCCCGATGTTTCACCAGGTTGAAGGTCTTTGGATTGATAAGAAGGTCAGTTTTGCTAATCTAAAGGGGGTAGTCCAAGATTTTCTTCAACAATTTTTTGAAGATGAAACATTAAGCATTCGCTTCAGACCTTCTTTTTTCCCTTTTACAGAACCGTCTGCCGAAATTGATATGAGCTGGAATGGGGGTTGGCTTGAGATCGGTGGTTGCGGTATGGTTCACCCAGAGGTGCTAAGGCAAGTGGGTATTGATACCAATGAATACCAAGGTTTTGCCTTTGGTTTGGGCGTTGAACGTTTAGCTATGCTGAAATTTCAACTAAATGATTTAAGACCATTTTTTACGAATGACTTACGATTCCTTCAGCAATTTAGGGCCTAAATAATGCAATTTTCTAAATCATGGCTCCAAGAATTCTTTGACTCATCACTGGATGCGATTGATCTTGCCCAAACCCTGACGATAGCAGGGATTGAAGTTGAAGATATTCAAGACTTATCCGGCTTATCGGATCAAATTGTAGTGGGTGAAATTGTTGCTATGGAAAAGCACCCAGATGCCGATCGATTAAATGTTTGCCAAGTTGATGTAGGGGCTAATGATTTACTGCAGATAGTTTGCGGCGCACCCAATGCGCGCATAGGGATAAAAATTCCTTGCGCCATGGTGGGGGCAAAGCTACCGGGGTTTGATATAAAAAAAGCTAAGTTAAGAGGGGTTGAATCATTTGGTATGCTCTGTTCGGCAAAAGAATTAGGGCTGAGTCAGGAAGCCGATGGATTGTATGAACTTAGTTCTAGCATGGTGCTCGGACAAACCATTATTGATGCATTAGCATTAAACGACTCTATTTACCATTTATCTATTACTCCTAACCGAGCCGATTGCCTCAGCATAAAGGGTATTGCTCGGGAGGTAGCGGCTTTATCTGACCTTACGCTCAAAAATAAGGATACGGTTCAAAATTTACAATATAAAAAAAATAATACCCAAGAGGTTGTCATTGAGGATCCCGTGTTATGCCCAAGGTATGTCGGTATGCTTATTCAGGGTGTAGATAATAAGAAAAAATTACCGGAATTTATCACCCATTACCTGGAGAGAGGGGGGGTATCATCGATTAACCCTATCGTGGATATTACGAATTACGTCCTACTAGAGACTGGACAACCATTGCATGCCTTTGATCATGACAAGATTGACGGAAATATTCGTGTACGCAAAGCTTTAAATGGCGAGGCGGTATTGACAATCAATCAACTGGAAATTGTTTTTGATGGAGGTGAGCTTATCATCGCAGATAACTCGGGGCCGTTGGCCTTGGCAGGTATCATGGGAGGTCACCTATCATCCACACAAGAAGGTTCCACCAATATATTTCTTGAAAGCGCCTATTTCGATCCAGCAGCTATCTCCGGAAGGGCCAGATCCTTCGGACTAAATACCGACTCATCCCATCGATTTGAACGCGGCGTCGACTTTGGTTACACACGGAATGCAGCAGAGTATGCTGCAGCGTTAATTATGCAGTATTGTGGTGGTACGATCGAGGGATCTGCAGATATCACTGGTAGCTTACCTGGGCGTCCTGCGATCATCCTGAGAGTGAAAAAAGTGACCGACGTCATGGGTGTCAGGATATCTGACATAGAAATAAAAGCCATTTTAAAAAAATTACGGTTTGAATTTACTTACGACGAAAGTATATTTACAGTGATCCCACCTACCTATCGATTTGATATGTCGATTGAAGAAGATTTGGTTGAAGAGATCATCCGCTTGTACGGTTACGACAATATCCCAGCATTAGCTCCCAGCACAGAAGCAAAAATATTGCCAGTAGACAGCCAAAAGAAGGACGTAAAAACGATCAAGAATGCATTAGCCAATCTCGGATACAACGAAGTTATCAGTTATAGTTTTATTGGAAAAGAGGTAGAAATTGGTCTTCATGGCAACACCACACCCATTGCATTAAAAAATCCGATCGCCTCACATTTAGATGTCATGCGATCCCATTTATGGGGCAGCCATTTAGAAGTTCTCGTATATAACCTTAATCGCAATCAAAAAAATGTCAAAATCTTTGAAGTCGCATCGGTTTATGCAAAGCATAAAGGGGACTACACTGAGGCCAAGGTACTGTCCGGGCTGGTGTATGGCGATCATCTCCCTGAGCAATGGTCAGAAAAAAATAGAGAAATAAATTATTATGATATCAAGGGTGATATAGAAACTATCTCAAGTAATACATTAAGTTTTAGGAAGTCTGCTACAGATCTCCCTGCCGCCTTTCATCCTGGTAAGGTTGCTGAGGTGATGTTGAGTAACACCCGTATCGGCTGGGTGGGGCAGCTCCATCCCTCATGGCAACAGAAGTATGAGTTACCCAGAAAGGCGTATCTCTTTGAAATCGATATAGAAAAATTGGCGGAGGTTAAAGGGGTGTCGTACACGATCCCGAGTAAATTCATTCCTATACGCCGAGATATCTCACTGGTTATGAACAAGGATGTGGTGGTGGGTGAGGCGATTGAGAGTGTATATGCTAAGCAAATCCCTGGCCTCATTGAGCTCCAAGCATTTGATATTTATGAGGGCGAAGGTATAGAAAAGGGTAAAAAAAGTATTGCATTTCTGATACTTATCCAAGATACTTATAAAACACTTGAGGATAGCGATATAACTAATGTAGTTGATCAAGTGATCAAGGTAATGGAAAGTAATTACGAAGCTAAATTACGATAATAAATCTTATAAGAAAATGTTATGACCTTAACCAAAGCAGAGCTATCCGAGATTTTATTTGACCAAGTGGGTTTAAATAAAAGCGAAGCCAAAGAGATGGTCGAAGCCTTCTTTGAAGAGATTCGATCTGCTCTTGAGAATGGCGATAGCGTCAAGCTATCTGGGTTTGGTAATTTTGATCTTAGAACCAAAGCAGAGCGACCTGGAAGAAATCCTAAAACAGGAGAAGAGATTCCTATCAAAGCCCGTCGCGTTGTCACTTTTCATTCCAGTCAGAAGCTTAAAACTAGCGTAGAAGAGAAGACAGCTGGAAAACAAACATAAAAAACAATTACCCCTAATCCCCAATAAAAGATATTTTGCTATTGGTGAGGTGAGCACACTTTGTGATTTAAAGCCGCATGTGCTGAGATATTGGGAGCAAGAATTTAGCCAGCTTAAGCCGACCACACGTCGGGGTAATCGAAGGTATTATCAGCAAGCGGAAATTCTGCTAATACGAAAAATCAGGGAGTTGCTTTACTTTGATGGTTTTACAATTCAAGGGGCCAAAGGAAAGCTTTCTGACCGTCAGTTTGTTAAGGATACGACTTCAAAAGAAGCCATAGAAAAAGCTCAGGCAGAACTGCCGTTGGACGATTCAGTGGTTTCCCAAAGCTCTATGGACCTAAATAACTTTAAGGCACAGCTAAGCGACATCCTCAAGGTTCTAAAGTAGATAAAAAAACAGGTTTAATTAATTCGGGGCGTAGCGCAGCCTGGTAGCGTACATGCATGGGGTGCATGGGGTCGTGAGTTCGAATCTCACCGTCCCGACCAATTAAATCATTTTGTATGGTTTGTATTTCTTTTATCATTCTATTAACCCACCGTACGGTTAACTTTTTTTGGACCAACAAAGTGTATCTACCCACCAACCATGACGTATTTTTATATAAAGGATTCCAGAGGGCTGTTTATTTATAATTTTTTTTATAGAGCCTCTTGGTGATTTGCCCGCTCAACTATCTGGGGTAAACTAATTTGATGAAAAATAAAAGTACCCTTTACTCTAACTACAACCGCATTTAACAATTGAATACTACCTCAGCAATAAACCTAGCGGTAACACACTCAAGATACCTGGCGTCGTTATTTGATGCCAAGCCTGAGCTATGCAAGGCCATAAAGCAACTAATACTTAGCCCAATCCACGCAGACGATATCCTCAGGTACGCAAAAGGTTTTTCTTTAAGCGACACCAACAGCTTAAATACCAACCTCAGATTGATGCGGCATCATTTCTTCGCCTTAAGCCTTATTCGTGATTTAAATGGTTTGAGTGACATTGCCGAGACATTTAATACCCACACCATCCTTGCCGAGACGGCTTTGCGTGAAGCGGAAAAATTTCATTGGGATTCGCTAACGACCGTGCATGGGTGCCCAGCCAATAGTCATGGGGAGATCCAGAGGCTTATTATCGTGGCGATGGGCAAGATGGGTGGCCATGAGCTGAACCCCTCGTCTGATATTGATTTGGTATTCTTCTATGAGGATGATGGCCTGACCACAGGCAAAGACCCAATCAGCAACCACGATTTTTTTAACAAGCTCGGGAAGCTTATCATCACCTCACTGAACGACTATACCGAGGAGGGTATTGTCTTTAGGGTGGACATGAGATTAAGGCCCTTTGGATCGCAAGGGCTGTTGGTTACCCCCTTAGAGTCGTTTGAAGATTACTTAGTGACCCACGGATTAGACTGGGAAAGGTATGCTTGGCAAAAGAGTAGGGTGGTTCTTGGCCCCGCTGTATGGATTAATTCGTTAATTGAGCCCTTTGTCTATAGAAAATATCTGGACTTTAATATCTTTGCATCTCTCAGAAATATTAAAAAAAAGATTGGTCAGGATATGCAAAAAAAAATCAATGCAGGCGATATCAAGGTAGGAAGAGGAGGTATTAGAACACTTGAATTTATTGTTCAATCTTTTCAGTTAGTGCGGGGCGGTAAAGACAGATCATTGCGGTGCAGGGGTTTTATGGAGACCTTAACGCAACTGAAAAATCATAAGCTCATACCGAACAAAACCGCGAAAACCTTACATGATAGCTACATATTTTTTAGGCATCTAGAGCACCGGTTACAGTATGTCGACGATGCGCAAACACACAAACTGCCGGTAAAAATAGAGGACAAAGCGTTGTTAGCAGGGGCTATGAACTGTAAAAGTTGGACAGTGCTTGAAAAAAACATACACCAACACCAAGACAGAGTGGAGCAGATTTTTGATGAGATGTTCAGCCAAGACTCACAACCTTTGTCCCCTATGCAAGAAGACCTAAAGGATCTGTGGAGTCTCGAGGTGACGGAAGATTTTGCCGTTCATTGCCTAGACAATTTAGGGTATAAAAAACCGTTAGATACCTATCATTTTATGCAAAATTTAAAATCGATGGGACATTACCCTACCTTCCCAGCCAGCACAAAAGAAAAGCTCAACACGCTTATCCCCGTCGTATTACATGAGGTTGCCTTAGTAGACAACCCTGATAAAACCTTGGTGCATATACTTAATGCGCTTGATAGCATCGCCCATCGCTCGAGTTACTTGGCTTTGTTAAATGAGAACATAGCCGCCCTAAAGTTGTTAATTAAAATTGCCAGTTTTGACCAAGAGTTTATTCAGAATATTGTTAAATTTCCCGCGATGATTGATGACCTAATGGATAGCTCGGAATTTACCAAGCCCTTTGATTTGGCTGAACCCAGTAAAAAATTAACCGATCAGCTCAATAGGAGCCAGGGGGACACCGAGCTACAGATGAATTTATTACGTGACTTTAAAAACTCCACGATCTTTAAATTGGCGGTACAGGAATTGATGCAGATATATCCTGTTGAACATATTTCAGATGCCCTAGCAGATATTGCCGATCTTATTACGCAACAAGCACTGCGCTGTGTTTGGGAAACCCTTTACCCAAAACTACCCTTTCCTGCCTTAGGCATCATTGCCTACGGAAAATTTGGCGGTAAAGAAATGAGCTACCTATCTGATTTAGACCTGGTGTTTGTTTTTGATGAGAAAAAATCGAAGGACAGGGATAAATACATAAAATTAGTGCAGCGCTTCAATAGCTGGGTTACTTCCTATACCGCCTCGGGAATACTGTACGACATCGATTTACGATTAAGGCCTGACGGGGGGAGTGGTTTATTGATTTCGGGTTGGGACGCCTACAGTGAGTACCAACTTAATCGATCATTAATATGGGAACACCAAGCCCTTACAAGAGCAAGATTTGTTTCAGAAAACAAAACCCTTAAGCGAAAATTCAATCATCTCAGGCAGTCCATCCTGCAGGAAAAAAGGGATATTCTGCGGCTTAAAACCGATATCATTGAAATGAGAGAAAGGATAGATCGTGAGAAAAAGCCCATCGGAGATCTGTTTGATTTAAAACTTAGTCGCGGAGGGTTGGTCGACATTGAATTCTTAACGCAATTTTATGTTTTAGGGTATAGCCATCAATATGCTGAACTTTGTGAGAATGTCGGGAATATTGCATTGATAAAGAAATTATCAGAGATGAATTTACTAGCGACAAAGGATGCTTCAAGCCTTATCTCTGCCTATAAAATATATCGCACAAAACAACATCAGCAGGGGCTAAATCCTAAAAATCCTGGTAAAGTTGAACTGAGGTCTGTTGAGCTTCAACAAAAAGCTGTTCAAGCAATATGGCAAGAATTTGCGAAACCATAAGTAGTTGAGATTATTTAAAGGATAGAGCGATGACACAGGCATTTATTTTTGATACAGAAACGACCGGTAGGAATGATCCTGTATTGATTGAGGCAGCATGGTTAGAGATCCTTGATATAGCAACCTTTGAGTTAGGAACAAGCTTTTGTAAACGATTTAATCCAGGAAAACCAATCGAGTTGGGGGCATTAGCTACTCATCATATTTATGATGAAGAGTTGGTTGACTGCCCTCCCGCTAGCACGTTTGCACTCCCCCCTCATTGTGAGTATCTGATAGGACACAATATTGATTATGATTGGAATGTAGTGAGTCAGCCAAGCTTGAAAAGAATTTGTACTTTAGCTCTGGCTCGCAAAGTTTGGCCAAACATCGATGCTTATTCGCAAAGTGCTCTGGTCTACTACCTTGATCGAAATAATGCCAAAAGCATACTAAAAAATGCTCACTCTGCCGAAGCAGACGTGATGATCTGTGCGTCCATTCTAAAGCAACTATGCCTGACTCTTAAGGTCACGTCTGTGGAGCAACTCTGGACCCTAAGTGAGGAGGCAAGAATACCTTCGGTCATGCCCTTTGGTAAACATAAAGGTGAGCCGATCGCCGAGATACCGATGGACTATAAGCGGTGGTTGTTAAATCAAGATAACATTGACCCATACCTCAAGAATGCTCTCCTAGGAGGATCGTAAGAACGATATGGAAAAAGTACGCATATCTAAAATATTATCTGAGCAGGGCCTATGTTCTAGAAGAGAGGCCGATAAATTTATTGAGCTTGGTTTAGTTCTGCTTGACGGAAAAACGGTCAGTGAGCTGGGAACTAAGGCTTGCAGGACACAAAAAGTCGAATTAAAAGATAGGGCTCAAATCGCACAATCGGCTAAAGCCACCGTCATCTTAAATAAACCGGTCGGCTTCATTTCTCATCTTGATGATGACAAAGAGTTTACTCCGGCCGCCTCCTTAGTGACGCCAGATAAATTTTACCAAACCAGCGACACAAGAAGGCCGACCTTTAATACTGACGGCCTCGCTCCTGCCGGAAGGTTAGACATTGATTCATCAGGGTTATTGGTATTAACGCAAGACGGTCGGATTGCCAAACAGATTATTGGCGAGAATGTGATTGTGGAAAAAGAGTACTTGGTTCGCATTGAAGGTGAATTAACCGATGAGGCGCTCTCTTTACTGAATCATGGCTTAACGCTTGATGGGTATGAGTTAAAACCAGCAAAGGTGCTGTGGCAAAATGATGCCCAATTAAGCTTTACATTGATCGAGGGGCGTAACCGTCAAATTCGTAAAATGTGCCAATTAGTCGGGGTGAAGGTAACGGCTCTTAAGCGGGTGCGCATAGGGAATGTGCGGCTAGGAAATATCCCTTCTGGCTCCTGGCGATTTTTGGGAGCCGACGAACACTTTTAACCTTCGGCATTAAATAAACCTTATGCATAAAATCATTTTATTATTACTTGTTCATGTGCTTTCTGCTCAAGCGGATGCATTTGGTGACTTTGCGAAGACAAATTATTTTTCTGAAATTGACCCATCGTTTCTTCAGTTAACCGCAGAATGTAGAAAAAATTTTGATGAAAAAAAGAATAAAAAAGCCTTTGAGATACTTTTTTACAGCAAAGGAAAGCACGTGTTTGATCTCAACAAACACTACAGTTCGCACCATGAGGGCCACAAGAATTTAAAGGCCCCCTTTTATTCGATTACGTTTTGGAACTGGTTTAACGCCATAGCCATAGAGACGGAAAGTCAGCAATTTGTCAGCAACACAACGCAAAAAACCATGCGAAGGAATGAGCTGATTCCGCAGGAGCTATTTGACGATATTGTTACGACAGGGACGTTTACGGTGTACTTTCATTACCTAATGGATAATGCAAAGAGTATGGGGAAGTTTGCTATTGGGAATAGTGATGACGTTAGAAGTTGTTTTCGCTAGGAATAATGGACCTCTTAATTAATGATTACGTAACTGCAGTCTTCATTTTTTTGGGTGCCATACTTTACTCATCGGTTGGGCATGGCGGGGCGTCATCATATATCGCCATTATGTCGTTGATGGGAACCCCCATAAATATCATAAAACCCATAGGCTTAATTCTTAATATCATCGTCTCATCAGTCGGGAGCTTTCGATTTATCCGGCACAAATTCTTTAATTTTAAGGTGTTCTTACCAGTAGCGATAGGCTCTGTCCCAGCAGCTTTTTTAGGGGGATACCTTGAGTTAACGGCAAGCATATATCGGCCCTTAGTGGGATGTATGTTGCTTGTTGCGGGCTTTCAATTTATCTTTAACATTCTTGATCAGCTCAAACCAAGTAAAGCAGAAATTAATTGGGTAGTAGCACTCATGCTTGGGGCGGTGATAGGATTGTTGTCAGGATTAACAGGGACCGGTGGAGGTATTTTTCTCTCCCCGTTAATTGTCTTTTTTGGATGGACCTCCATTAAAGAAGCGTCAGGAACCGCCTCTGCTTTTATCTTTTTTAATTCATTGTCGGGTTTAATGGGTAATATGGCATCTATCCAAGAGTTGCCAACCACTGTATTGTTATTTTCTTCTGCAGCGCTCTTGGGTGTTATTATCGGTACGCAGCTAGGGATTAAGCACCTAAATGTTGGTGGTTTGAAAAAAGTTTTGGGATGCGTGCTCATCCTTGCCGGTTTAAAATTTATTATCACGTAACTGTTCACACTAAGGAGTTATCATTTTGTTAGTTAGAGAGTCGCAAAAACCTTTTTTTTGGTTATTTTTTAGCATAGGATTTTTCCTGTGCATCTTCTTAACGATTAATGAATATTTTTCCCATCAGATCTTTACCAAGGAGCTCCACACACAAATTACTTACTGTGAAACATTAAGCACAGACTGTGGGTTTGATGTCTTGAAACAAAGTGACTTAAAAGACCTAAACGCGAATCAGAAACGCATCATTGAATTAACATCATTGGTGCAAAGTTATGGCTCTAGCATGCTAAAAAATCTATATATCTTTTTGATATTTTTGTTGATTGGAATCTTGCCGGTACTCGGAAATCTCTATCAAGAGATACGGTCAAATTTGCGATTGAGTAGATAAATACTGGACTAGATACTAATGTCTTTAGTAAATCCATTCCCCTTAGTGTCTCTTACCATAATATTAATGGATTCTTTTGTACCTGAATTAATCTTAAACTTGAGATAAGGATCTTGGCTCATAGATATCTTGTTCTTTGCGACCAAGAGCACCTCTTTATTACTCACATAAATAATTTCCTCTACTATCCATCTCGGAATATACCCCCCTGAATCGAGATCTTTTTGAAGGCCGGTAAAGTTTGGATGTTTAATTCTTGTGGTGATGAATTGGTCCTTAGTTTTGGCAAGAATTTTTCCAAGATCGGATGTGAGCTCTGGGTCGTGCACGTCCATATATCCGCTGCAGCCGCCTGATGCCCTTATAGCAATTGCGCTCATATAGAGCTTACCGTTTCCGTCTTCACCTACAACACGAACAAAAGAGTCCGTTTCCATCCGGATTCTTGTCGAGAGATCGAGCTCTTGAGAATGTTTGGATAGCAGGTAGGTTGCAGCTAGCTGGGTAGGGTTTGCATCAATAATTAAGAATACGTTCTTCATCTCGATGTTTTTGGGGGTGTCGAGCTTTATCGTTACGGGTACCTGAGCTCCGCTTGAGGCCCTTCTTGGACCAGAGATAGTTAAAAAGTCCGCCTCATTAATGACTCGGTCTTGAAAGAGTCTTTCTTTGACATAGGGCCACAATTCCGGATTAGCTTCCGCCGAAGCCGTGAAAGGACTGAACATCAACAAAAAGAAAAAAATGCGCAAAATCATAGAAACAATTTAACCTAAATAAAATCTATAGTGTTAATTTAATACAAATTACCTTAAAAGTCTATGTAACTATTATGTTTAGAATCCTCATCTGTCTTTCACTAACTCTCATTTATAGCGCATTTGCGGGAGATGTATTACAAATGGCACAGGACGGCCATCCCCCCTCACAGTTTGAGCAAGGCATGCGAGAAATAAGCAGTCATAGCAATCAACCCTCTAACTGGCTTTTTATAGCCGCGCTTCAAGATCATCAGCAAGCCACTCATTACCTCAAGAAAATAGCACGAGAAACCAGCCCCATACATAAGGAGTTGCTGGTCGTTAATCCTGACAATAGATTATTTATTAATATCTATGGACCCATAGCTAAGGTCGCAAAAAATGATCTTAATGCCTTGAGAAAGAAGGGCAACCAAGGAGATATTGAGGCGCAATATTTGATGTGGAAGCTGTATGCTAATGACAAAGGGGTTAGTAAAGCGGAGGCTTGGCCATGGCTTAAGCAGGCTGCGGGTAATCATCATCCTCGCGCCAACTTCTCCCTAGGTCTGCTTTATTATTATGGCTACATCGTTCCTGAAGAAAAAAAACGTGCCTATCAGTTGATTCTCAAATCCAGTGAATTAGGCTTTAATTTAGCGACGGTTTTCTTAAAAGAGTATGAGAAATAATTCCTACCCCTCAAATCTTGACAAAATTGGTTAATGAACTAATAATAAATTAATTGTTTGAGCCATGAGGTTAACTTCAATGGTTAAAATGACGGCACTATCTATAAGAAGTTACCTTTAATTTTACAGGAGAGATTAAATGAAACATTTGTTAGTAGGCGTACTCGGAGCATTTTTATTGGCTGGTTGTGTTCAGCCTGAACCAGAAAAAGAATTCCACCCAACAGATGCATTGCTGATTGGTGGTAATGGAGGATTTAATCCTTCACCAGATGAAACCGATATGGTTGATCTGTTCCCAGAAGACGAGGGCCCAGACCTTACCGGATCAACTGAAAAGGCATTTCACCCAACCGATGCATTGCTGATTGGAGGAAACGGCCCATTTAACGCATCACCTGATGCTGATGACGTTGTGGATCTTGGTCTAGACTAAGAAGGATTTATGCCATAAAAAAGGGCCTAAGTAGGCCCTTTTTTATGGCCTATACTCACGGGGGATCTCATGATTTTACTTAGCAAATCTTCATGTAGATCTTCATATACATTAATTCGCAAAGGTCTAATATAGTTTTTGTAAATCTCAAGTTGAACCTTACATTTGGGTTATTAAAATGTATCTTCAATGATCTGGTTTATGTTTAATGATCTTATTAACCATAAACAAGGAGAAATACTATGTGGACAACACCTCAAGCGACTGAAATGCGTTTTGGTTTTGAAGTAACTATGTATGTAATGAACAAGTAATTGATCATGTATACAGAAATTACTGATTGGCCGTTTCATATGTGGCAATGTACTTGCCCTATATGTTCAGCCAAGTCTTAATTATTAACTTTTCTTTAAGGAGAAATATTATGTGGACAACACCATCAGCAACTGAAATGCGTTTTGGTTTTGAAGTAACCATGTACGTAATGAACAAGTAATTTTATTTGTTCTAATGAAAAAGCCTGGCAGTAATGCCGGGCTTTTTTTATGTCTGTTATATAATGAAATTATGAAAATTTTTCCTCTCTTGCTCTGTTTAGCCGTTCCCATTCATGCCGCCGCTCAAAATTGGGTACTAATGCATGATGACATGCAGCAAAAAAAACGCTTTTATGTTCAGTTAGCAGATTTTCGTTTGATTGAAGGAAAAACCCGCATGTGGGTGATGGAAACCTACGGTATGGCCGAGACAACGATGAACCTTAAATACCAATCGATTAAAAGCTTGATTCAGTTTGACTGCAATAACAATGCAATGCGAATTATGGGTTACGCGTTATATGCATCTGAAGACGCCACAGGAAAATCACTATTTAGTAAGAGCTCAGCATTAGAGTGGGAAAACATCAAAGCTAATACGGTCAACTCCGAATACCATGGTATTGCCTGTCAAGAGGCAATGGCTACTCAACCGTAATTGTAATTTTTTTTGATATGACCGGTGGGTTGTGCGGGATGTGAAAATGATCCCCTAGCATCAGTTGTAGGGTATTTTTGCCCAGAGGCAATGTCAAAGACACCTCTGTTTGCCCTTTACCAAAATGCTGATGGTGGTCATCGCTTGGAATGGGTTGATTAATTTTTGGTATCTGGCCTGCATTAATAAGCAAATGGTGATGGCCGGTATGTGGTTTTTTGATCCCAGCGGGAGCAACACCCATATTTTTTAAGCCAAAAATAACTGTTACGGGGTTGGAAACTGTTTCACCGTTGACTGGGCTAATAATATAAGTCGTGGCATTGTCGGTTGAAGGGCTCCGCTCGACAGCCATCACAGAGGTTGTGCAAGGTATGGTGAGCATTAGTAAAAATTGAGAAATTTTCATATCAGAAAGGAATTCTATCTTTCTCTATATATTTTTCAAGGCATACTTTAAAATCTTTTTGTATGGTGGCTAATTCGGCCGCACTTTCAGCCTCAAACCTAAGAACAATAACGGGCGTTGTATTCGATGCTCGCATTAAACCAAAGCCGCTTTCATACTCCACCCTTAACCCATCGATCTTGATAACATTAATGGCGTCGACAAAAATTGCTTCCTCTTGTAAGGCTTGGATGATCTGATGTTGCTGCCCCTCATCCAGCTGGATATTTAATTCGGGGGTGCTGACGCTTTTTGGCAATGATTCTAGGACGGCTGAAGGGTCATCAAACTGACTCAAGATCTCAAGCATTCGTGCCCCTGCATATAACCCATCATCGAAACCATACCATTTGTCATTAAAGAATGTATGGCCACTCATTTCTCCTGCTAGGATTGCGTTACTTTCCTTCATTTTTTTCTTAATGAGGGAATGGCCGGTTTTCCATATAAGAGGAACCCCCCCCTTATCCCTTATCCACTGAAAAAGATGCTTGGTCGACTTCACATCAAAAATAACGGTAGCACCGGGGTGATTTTTTAATACCGATTCCGCAAATAACAATAACTGTCGATCAGGATAGATGATTTCACCGGACTTTGTGACAACACCTAGCCGGTCTGCATCCCCATCAAATGCTAACCCTAATTCGCTATCAGTGGTGGCTAGATTATGTTGGAGGTCGATTAAGTTATCTGGATTAGAGGGGTCGGGATGGTGGTTGGGAAAGTTCCCATCGACATCACAATACAATGCTTTCACCTCCGCCCCCAAGCCCCGAAAAAGCTCTTCGGCACAAATACCACCCGCTCCATTACCACAATCAATGGTGATTTTTATGGGCCGATGGATGTTGATGTCCTGGTAAATAGCTGCTAAATAGTGGTCTTGAATATTTGTTTGGGTAGAGCTACCCAAACCTGTTAAAAACCGTTGATTGATAATTCGCTCATACAGCGACTGAATTTGATCGGAGGAAATAGTCTCACCTGCAATCATCATTTTAAAGCCGTTGTAATTAGGGGGGTTATGACTCCCGGTAATCATGACACCCGAACGGGTTTCTAGAAAGTGGGTACTAAAGTACAGCATAGGGGTGGTAACCAAACCAATGTCAATCACCTTAATACCGGTTGAGAGCAAGCCCTTAATTAGGGCTTCGCATAATTCCGGGCTAGACAGTCGCCCGTCGTAACCGACACAAATCGTCTGTTGCTTTTGGGATACCGCCTCACTACCGATAGAGCGGCCGATAAGCTCTACCGAAAAGGCATCTAGGGATTCCCCGACAATACCTCTAATGTCGTAAGCTTTAAAAATATTTTTTTCAATACCAGACTTACTCATACTCCTCAATCCAAGCTAGCTGTATAGCCTCTAAAATTCTCTCCCCACATTTATCGGGATCCCCATCAAAATCATCAAGATTAAGAATCCATTGGAGTAAATCGGTGAAACGAATAGTTTTAGGATCTATATCGGGATTGTTATCATATAGTTTTTCAGCAATTTCTTGGGTATCTGTCCACCTCATAATCTTCCTCAATTTAAAACGTAAAAACAAATAATAAACTAAGATCTATTGTTTTTTTTAAAAAATATTGGCTTGCGGATAATAGATTAATATTAATAAAAAAGAAATTACGAGATTTTAAATAAAAATTTTCAATAACATTTGTTATTAAAGCCTTGGGCAGTGTCTATTAATGCTTAAAAGGAGTATTCTACGCCAATAATAAAGCCTTGTCTTTGGCTGTAAAGCTGACGTACTGGCCAAGCGCTAGTAAAATCGGGTCCAAATGTGTTCACTACATTCCTGTCTTCAAATCGCCAAAATCTGTAGCCAAGTTCAAAGCCAAGATTGTTGTTGTATGCATATTTACCAATCAAGTCAATCATCCAGCCGCGCCCACCACCTGTAGAGATTACATTGGGGGTTGGTCCCAAATCAGCCCTTAGAACATGACTGTCTTCATTGCGGACTTCGACATTCTCAAGATATGCTACATTTGCTAAGAAACTAGTTTTTGGATTCACTTCCCAGTCAATCTCAACTCCAAATCTACTTCCACTCCAAAAAATTTCATTTTGCAGCACTAATACACCATCCAAGGCCTCACTCCATCCAGTACCAGCACTAAAATCATCAGGAAGATCATAAATGCCGTAAGCTTTAGCTCTTTCATTGTACCTAACGTAACCAATAAAAGGAGTTATCGAAAAATTTGCCCCTTTAAAATATTTCCTCATATCTACTTTATAGCCTACGTCAAAAATTGAGTAGTTTAGGTCTACGTCCTTAACTGGGCTAATAGTATCACTGAACTCATAAGTTACTCCTGTGGCGTCATGGGTAATCCAATCGAAATCTCTAAATTTACCAGTGTCCCCATTGCTCTTAAGTCCTATTTTTGCTTGTAAAAAAATATTATGTACTTCAAAGTCGCTTGTAAGCTCAAAGACCCGATTTCTCATTGAGGTATATTCAAGCTTCGAAGTTGGGTCGCCAAGCGAACCTGTAATTGCACCAATAGTATAAACACCACCACCACAGCCAACGCTTGCACAATGCGCAAACTCAGTTTCTCCTTCGCTAATCCAAAGCCTTGTACCGATATTAAAAGTGTAATCAGTTTTGATTGGAATATTTAATGGTGATTTTCTTTTCTTTGGCCTAACTTTATATTCATCAGTATTTATTGAGCTATTAGGTAATAAATCTTTTAATGAGATAGTCTTTTTCTCAGATTTTCTTTCTGTATTAACTGCTAACTTCTCAGCCAATTTCACTCCGTTGTTTTCAGAATCTTTAAATACCCTTGCTGATGTCCGATTACTACCAACAGCTGTTCTTTTTTTCGGCTTAATTTTAGCCAGACCTACTTTAGCTGAAGTTTCAGTTATTTTATTGCCAACAATTTCGTAATACCTTTTTTTACCATGCTTATTAGTAAACTCAAATTTTTTATTGCCGGTTTTCTTAGCATTATCTAACGCGATTTTATAAGGCGATGGCTGACCAAAATTATTCGTAGTAATCTCACTTATTTCCCCATCATTAATTTCGTAATACCTCGTTTTTCCTCGTTTATTAGTAAAATAAAATTTTTTATTGCCGGTTTTCTTAGCATTATCTAATGCTACTTTAAATGACGAGGGTAGATTTTTTGATTTATCTTTTGAGTCTACTGAAAAGGAAAAACATATCAGTGTGAAAAATAATATTAAGGTTTTGTTCCAATTAATATTTTGGGCGTACATTTTTTTTTTGCATAATCCTTTGAACTTGTTGATTAATTTTTAATCTACGTAGGAAGACATGATAAAGTATTACTGTAATAAAAACAATTACATAAGAAGGGCTTAATAAAAATATGTTTAAAAAAACTGATTACTTAAAAGATACTGATCCGGAAATCTGGGAGCAGATTGTAAACGAAACCAATCGCCAGGAAGAGCACATCGAGTTAATTGCTTCGGAAAACTATACGAGTCCAGCAGTCATGGAGGCACAAGGTTCACAATTAACAAATAAGTATGCTGAAGGATATATTTCTAAGAGATTTTATGGTGGATGCGAGCATGTTGACCAGGTAGAGCAATTATGTATCGATCGTTTAAAACAATTGTACGGAGCAGAGTATGTCAATGTCCAACCTCATTCAGGAAGCCAAGCAAACCAAGCGGTCTATTTTGCAGTATTAAAACCCGGCGACACCATTATGGGTATGAACCTTGGTCACGGAGGACACTTAACCCATGGCTCGCCCGCTAATTTATCCGGTAAGTTATTCAATGTTGTTCCTTATGGTCTAAACGAAGACGAGGAAATTGATTACGACGAAATGGAAAAACTGGCTATTGAAAGTAAGCCTAAATTAATTATTGGGGGCGCATCTGCGTATGCCTTAAGGTTTGACTGGGAGAGGATGTCAGAAATCGCCAAAAAAGTGGGAGCGTATTTTATGGTGGATATGGCGCATTACTCCGGCCTCATTGCAGGAAAAGTCTACCCCAATCCGGTTCCTTACGCAGATTTTGTTACGTCCACTACGCATAAGTCCTTAAGGGGTCCACGTGGGGGGTTTATTATTGCTAAGCCCGAATTTGAAAAAATTATTAACTCTTTTGTTTTTCCTGGAATCCAAGGGGGCCCTCTGATGCATGTGATTGCTGGAAAAGCGACTGCATTTTTAGAGGCATTAAAACCGGAGTTTCAGGACTACCAGGCGCAGGTCATTAAAAATGCCCAAGCGATGGCAAGTCAACTGCAAACAAGAGGCTACCGCATCATATCCGGAAGAACCGAATCGCATGTATTTTTGGTGGACCTAAGGCCAAAAAATCTGACAGGAAAGGCGGCGGATATCTTGTTAAGCAAGGCACATATTACGGTGAATAAAAACTCTATTCCTAATGACCCTGAAAGTCCGTTTGTAACCTCGGGGATAAGGCTAGGAACGCCTGCCATCACTACGAGAGGCTTTGTTGAAACCGAAGCCACCATGGTCGCAAACTTTATAGCGGATATCTTGGATGACCCCACGAACGAGGGAAGCATCGCTAAGGTAAAAGAACAGGTTGTTGCGCTAACCTCGCGTTTCCCCGTGTATGAGAAGTAGGCCGATATGAAATGTCCTTTTTGCATAACCGACGATACCCAAGTCATTGACTCGCGAGTGAATGAGCAGGGAAATTCTATTAGAAGAAGAAGGCGTTGCGTTGCCTGTGAAAAACGCTTTACGACTTATGAGCATATCGAGCTAACCTTACCGCAAGTGGTTAAGCAAGATGGAAAAAGAGAAGAGTTTCATCGAGAGAAATTATTACACTCACTGACTCGAGCGCTTCATAAAAGACCGGTCCCGGTAGAGTTCATTGACCAAGCGGTAGAAAGAATAGTGATAAAGATTTTGGCCAATGGAGAGCGAGAGATTTATTCCCGCGATTTAGGGGAGGATGTCATGCAGGAATTAAAAAAATTAGATAAAGTCGCTTACATCAGATTTGCCTCAGTTTATCGAAGCTTTACCGACATAGCGGATTTTAATAACGCTATAAAAGACTTGGATTAGATTAATTCCATGAGTCATGATTTACATACCGAATTTATGGCGCTAGCCATCAGTTTAGCAAAAAAAGGGCTGGGTAAAACGCAACCTAATCCTGTGGTGGGTGCCTTAGCGGTGAAGGATAGTGTAGTCATAGGTAGCGGTTTTCATGCCAAGGCCGGCAAAGATCACGCGGAAGTATTAGCCTTAAAAGAAGCAGGGGCGGGTGCTAAAGGATCAACCTTATACATTACCCTTGAGCCGTGTGGGCACGTTGGCAAAACGCCACCATGTGTTGATCTTATCCTGTCCAGTGGGGTAACAAAGGTGGTTGTGGCCTCCTCAGACCCTAATCCCCTAGTGAATGGCAAAGGATTGGCGGTATTAAGAAGTCATGGCATCGAAGTGGTTGAGGGTGTATTAAGGCTTCAAGCAGAAGCGCTAAACACCGGCTTTTTTTCTAGAATGACGAAAAATCTTCCCTATGTCCGATCAAAAATTGCATCCTCAATAGACGGAAGAACGGCACTGGCTAATGGGGATAGTCAATGGATCACGTCGGAAGCTTCCAGACAAGATGTGCAGCGATGGAGGGCAAGGGCTTGTGCCATTCTCACTGGCGTCGGAACTATTCATAAAGACAATCCCCGGTTAAATGTACGGGATCTTGACGAGAGCGATCAACCGTTTAGGGTTGTTGCGGATACCCACCTGTCGATTGACCCTGAGGCCCAGATACTCAAGCAGAAAAATATTATACTGATGTTTTGCAATGATCCCCACAACAAAGCGAGTCAGCTCGAAGCTCAGGGTGTGCGTTTAATCCCCATTGCCAGCAAAGACAATCGTATAGACCTTGAAGTGCTTATGAAGCAGTTGGCTTCTTTGGCATTTAATGAGGTTTTAGTCGAAAGCGGACCCACCCTCAACGGACAGTTATTAGAGCTTGGTTTGGTTGATGAGCTCATCATTTATCAGGCCCCGATTATTATGGGAGGCAATGCTAACCCCTTATTCCATCATCCCATCATGACTTCGATGGAGCAAAAGATTAGATTAAAACAAATAGATA
>Ga0209192_10001411_pt1 | contig 19172 bp, 18 predicted proteins | sample ArcticOcean_MG_C_11_FD_187433 | JGI IMG/M metagenome (GOLD analysis project Ga0209192, IMG submission 187433) | Marine microbial communities from western Arctic Ocean - ArcticOcean_MG_CB2_154 (SPAdes) (version 2) | ecosystem: Environmental > Aquatic > Marine > Oceanic | place: Arctic Ocean... | reverse complement strand
TGCACAAAAGAAAGCAGAACGTGCCGCAATGATGAAGGGCGAACAGCCCAGTGGTTGCAACTATTGCTGGAAGATTGAAGCAATGGGCAAAGACTATGTTAGCGATCGTAAACAGCGCAATCAAACAATCTTCTTTAAGGAGAGACTAGAAGCAGTTAAAATTGGTGGCGCTGAGTTTGATGTAAACCCAGAATACTTAGAAGTTTCGTTTGGCAACGAATGTAACTTCCGTTGCGGATACTGTCACCCTAAAGCTAGTAGCCGTTATTACAACGAAATCAAACAACACGGTCCTTACACAAATGTAAAGAATCACAGATGCGATATTGATTACTTTGAAATCTTTGAAGAAGAAACCAATCCGCATTTAGATGCATTTTGGAAATGGTGGCCTGAGCTTAGTAAAGACTTGCATATTTTACGCATCACAGGTGGCGAGCCAACTATTCAGCAAAGTACATATCGCTTGTTTGATATGCTGTCAGCCGACCCTAAGCCGCATTTAGAACTTAACTGTAATAGTAACTTGGGTAGTAAGCCACGCCAAATGGAAAAGTTTACTGACAAAGTAAACGACTTGTTAACAAACAATAAGATTAGACGCTTTAAGTTGTTTAGTAGTATTGACACATGGGGGAAACGTGCTGAATACATTCGCGACGGACTTGACATTGAAGTATTTGAACGTAACTTAGATTATTGGATGCGTAATACTACAGCACCAATGACGCTAATGATTACATTTAATATTTTTAGTGTAACTACATTTCGCACATTGCTTGAAAAGATTTTAGAATGGCGTGCAAAATATAATGACGTTGAAACATACAGATGGCAGCGACTAGGATTTGACACTCCGCACTTAAAAGAACCGTTGCAATATGACATTAATATTCTTCCTAGCAACTATATGAGTTATATGCACGATCATTTACAGTTTATAAAAGAAAACACAGACGACACCCGCAAGGATGCGTTTAGTACTATTGAGTACGAAAAGTTTCGCCGCGTAGTTGATTACATGGATACAACGGAATATCCGTTAGATAAAGTAATTCAGGGACGTAGAGACTTTCATAACTTCTTTGTAGAGCAAGGTCGTCGCCGCGGAGTTAATCACGAAGAAGTGTTTCCTGAAATGACAGACTTCTTCGATCTATGTAAGAAATATATCTAAAGCAGCTTTAGCTTCAGGCCATTGTACTGGGGCTAAAGTTTCTAAAATACGATCTGTATCAACACGCCAAAATGTTTGAAAACTACCTTTGTATTCTAGTTCCATTGGATTCTTAAGTAACCCAAGGTCATTCCAAACTCTAGTAAAAATTTTATGAACAGCATTTTGTTTTCCAACACCGCCTGGGTGTGTGCTTATATACATAGGCACATTGCCTAATAATTTAAAGCAAGCGGGTATTAAAAATTGACTAGTAGGATGATCGTGAGGAACATCCTTGATCCTTCTTAGAGTTGTATGCTGTCGATGGCCAGTAATCAAGTGTGTTAGTATACAAGTTCTAGCAGCAATTCGGTAAGCATTTTTCCCTAGTATTCCTAAATCTGCTAAACTGTGTACAACAACAGTTCCGACTACTTGTTGATTAAAATAAAGCAATATTAATGTAGAATCTTTGTGCTTGGCAATATAGTCAATTAGCATATTATGGTTACTATTATTGTAATACTTGCGCTGTTCGGCTTGTTTGTAAAATTCTGTTAGATCTTGTGTTCCGTTATAAACTTCGAGTTTAAACATAGTCATCCTTGCGCGGCATTTTAAACTCTTTCTCATTGCCAACCGCAGGAATAACATAACTAATACGATCAATATACTTGTTGATGTATGGTTGTTGACGATACGGCATCCACGGCAACTCTTGTAGATTGCTGTAATCGTATTGATAACGCAAACACAATCTGTTGTCTGTGCTGCCTAAACGTCTATGTTGTGTAATACTATTATCAAACAAGCATAAATCACCGTCTTGTTGGTACCAGTGATCGTAAATATATTCTTCTACTTCTAGTTCTGATCGTATTTGAGCAAGTAATTTTTCTGCTTCGTGTTGATGCATTCCTTTAATACCAGTTACTGTATTAAAGCTGTAATGCAACCCTGTATGTCCGCCCGGACTTGTAATCACCATAGGTATCTCTGCATTTTCTTCTGGCGCCATGTTTTTATACATGATATTATCTTGATAGCTATTTAGACCGGGATTGATTTTTCCAGGAGAAAAATTATGTATTAATACCATTTCGTTGAGTTCACTGCGAAAACTTTCGCTTACATTTTCGTAATAGTCAACTGTTGTAAGAAATCCTGTAGCACTGTTTGTAGTGCCTTCTATGCCTAATAATGCCACACCTGGCGCAAACACAATATTGCCGCTTTCGTTGCTGTGCCAAAGTAGTTCTCCCTCGGCAAACATACCTACTGGATTATTGTTTTCATCTTTTTTTCCACTAACACGAATAACATGACCTTTTTGTCTTCCGTGTCCTTCGATTATTCGACTAAACCCAATTACACAATCTAAATCGGTTTTATCCCAATCTGTTTGCGCAGCAATACTATCCATTTTTCCGTCCCAGTTGGGATACTTTTGTTTAAGCATTGCCCAGAATGTCATTCTATCACTGCCCCATTTTTTCATCCAGGAAACGTAATTATTTCTATTAATATTGCTTCCGCGAATAATAGTTACCAGTTCTTTAACATGTAACTTGCCTATCTCCATCCATTCATCATCGGTGAGATTGTTGAAATCTACATCGTCGATAAAAACACCAAACCTACCACAACCTGGAATTTTAGAAACTCTCATTTAAACGCTCCTTTGTTCTATGCAGCCATGTAAAGTAATAACTTAATTGTTTTTCGTTACGTAGGCCGTTAATTTGTTCTATATTACTAATATAGTTATCGGGTGTCAAAAAAGTTGACACATCTATTGATATATCTGTATCTGGATAAAAGCTGAATGGAACTTTTTTATCCCACTTTTCTTTATCAGAATGATAACGTACATTCATTTTTACGTTGTATTCTTCTTTGCTTGTAGCATCAGAAATGCCGTAGTATGTTAACACATTTTCTAGTATTAGATCTCTGCTTCTCGGATTGTACGATAATCCAACAGTTGTTACATTGTCGCCAAAGTGCTTTTTAATGACTTGTGCTTGTTTGTTGTGAAAGTTGCCAATCCAAACTTTACGATGGCCAACTCTATTTAATAACGCTTCAATATCTCCTAAACGATCAGTCCAGTCGATATCTCTAAACGTCATTGGTTTGTTATCTGTTAAATCTAATACGTATTGTTCGTGATTACGATGAATCAAATGACCGGTAGCATTAATTTCTGGCGTACAAGGTTGTACCCAATCTTCGCTCCAGCCTGCTAATGTATTAATAAAAAGATCTGCTATTGTGCCGTAAGGACACACCCCAAAATATAATTTACTCATGTTATTATTATAACATATATTTTAACCTAAGTCAACCCAAGAAGTGCCGTTAAATCCTTGAAACGTATTATTACTTGTATTAAAGATAATCATTCCAGGTTCTGCTGTCATGCTGTCTCTGTTAGCAAAGTTAGTTCCTTTTGCTTTGAATACAGGAACTTCTAAAACACCTTTGTTTGTAAACGTAAGTCCTTTGTCGGCATTGGTTACAAACGTTGACGTCTCGTTGCTTAATATAACTCTAAATGATGATGGTATACTAGTTCCGGATGGATTAGGAGTTCCGTCTACTTGAAATCCTATAAGCCCGGCTCTTGCATAGTTAGTGCCGTTATACCCCCATGAATCAATGCCCAGCACCTGATCATTGTTTGTAAGAGATTGCTTTGCTGCAAGTGTATTATTATATGTTTGCACACAGAATGTTTCGTCGGCAGGTGTTTCAAATGTTATTCCGTCACCATTAAATTTTAATTCGTCAACTTCGCTTGTACCGATTTGTATCTTATTATTAACAGCACTAATCTTTGTGCCACCTTCGTCGCCTGATAACATCTGTGCCGAAGGTGTCTCGTTATCTTTGCGATAATAAAACACGCCATAATGTTTACCGGTGATATCTGCACCATCTTCTCTAAGAGTAATAACTGGAGTTCCGTCCCAGTTTGTAACATGTGCTCTTAATGCTGCATCGGCTCTTGTAGACCCCACTTCAACAATAGGGCCTGTTGCATACTCGCCTTCGCTTGGTTGTAAAGGATGTGCTAATCCTCCAATAAAGTCCCATTGCTGAACCGCACCGACATCGCGATAATGAATCAACGGCGTAGGTAGAGGCTGACCAGGTCTTACACCAAGTAATATTCCTGTTAGGCTACCTATTACATTGCCAACTACATCGCCTTCTACATCGCCTAATAAATCACCTGTATGTGTACCGGTACTATTACCAAAATGCTCGCCATACGAGTTACCAGTAAACTCGCCATTAAATGTTCCATACACTGCACTTTCGGCAGTTATTGTTCCAGTTAAATCACCATAAAAAGAACCTTCAAAAATATCAGCAGAAATAGTTTTAGTTGACGAGTTAACCATAATCTCGCCATCTGTATCTAGTATGTTGCCTGTTACATCAGCAGTAAGTTGTCCTGTAAATCCATCAAATGCTACTGCACCTGCATCGTTATAGACAGTGCCTCTAAGACTTCCTACTAAGTTTCCGTCTTCATCTAGTAAAACATTATCATCAGCATTTTTAAAGTTACCTATTAAAGAACCGTACAGTTTGCCAGTAGAAACATCAACAAGTATTGCACCTGCTGTATCTATAATATCACCTTTAATAGTTCCTTGTAAACTATCTACTATTACTGTGTTATCTTCTGTGACAATATCTAAACGATATGCTTCACCTGGTATAAAATCTGGCATGTTTATGGCTTCCTCTTCTCTAGTATTTATCACATTCTGTTCTTGACTTGTTGATTTAAATATGTTATAACTACTGTATGTATGATATAATCTTTATTGGCAAAAAAAATCTATATTGGAAAGAGCTAAAGCAACGTTTTCCAACACTAAAAGTTGCATCAACAGTTGAGGATGCAAAGCGTAAATGTATTACAAAGATGTTTTGGGTAGTATGGCCTGACATTATAGTAAATGATGATTTTAACTTTGATTACGAGCCTGACGCATGGAGCACTGACTATGTTCATGTATTTAAAAATAATGAGTTTTATGACGGTGTTAGTTTAATACCTAAAAATGCAACAATAGCAGATAGAGAGTTGCAGCATAGATTTTTTGTTAACAAAAAAGAAATTGATGTGCAGGCAAGTTGTCCTTGTCCTTATGATATATTTAATGTTGATACATACGAAGATTATGTGCAAGCACTCGAAACTAGTACAACTGAGATGTTTTATATTATTCCTCCAACTGTAACAGTTTGTAAAGATTTTATGTTTGATGATTATTTTGAGCATTCTAATACTTTTGACAAGCGTATTAATCATGTATTTTTAAATGGTGAATATCATGACGGTGTTGTACTGTGTAGTAAGCAAGCAAAAATTAGCAAACGAGAGTGGCACTTTAAATTTATTGCTAATAAAAAAGAAAATAACACAGTTGCAAGTATGCCCAACCCTTATGACGTAGTTTTTATTAGTTACCAAGAACCAGATGCAGACGATAACTATGCTAACTTACTTAAAAAAGTTCCTGACGCAAAGCGTATACACGGTGTAAAAGGAATTCATCAAGCGCACATTCAAGCAGCTATGTTGTGTAATACTCCGATGTTTTGGATTGTTGATGGCGATGCTAAAATTGTAGATGATTTTAACTTTGATTATCAAGTACCGGCTTGGCAATACAATCACGTACATGTATGGCGTAGTAAAAATCCAGTCAATGGATTAGTATACGGATACGGAGGAATTAAACTGTTTCCGAGACAAGAAACTATCGACATGGATACTAGCAAGCCTGACATGACTACAAGTATTAGTGACAAGTTTGTAGCAGTTAAAACAGTTTCAAATATCACTGGGTTTAATACCGGCGAGTTTGAAACTTGGAAAAGCGCATTTAGAGAATGTTGTAAATTAAGCAGTAAAGTTATCGATCGTCAAAAAGATGTTGAAACTAACAAACGTTTAAAAATATGGACTAGTATTGGCCGTGACAAGCCATTTGGAGAATATGCATTACGTGGCGCAAAGGCAGGAATGTTGTATGGCACCACACACAAAGGCGACTTTGCTGCCTTAAAAAAGATAAACGATTTTGAATGGTTAGAGGAGCAGTTTAATGGAAATCTATAAAATACTAGACAGATTTGAACTAATGTACCCTAACGATAGTCGGATGTCAGACTTGCGTAGAGCATACATTGACCAAGATTTAGCAAGTATTTTTAGACTTTGCGACCAAGAAGAATTACGAAAAGCAATATTAGATCAAAACATACACAGTATTTTTAGATGCATAGATAATGTTCGAGCATTAGGTGACATTGAAGATTTTCGTAAAGCAGTTTTAGAACAAAATCTTCACAGTTTATTTAGATTGCTTCCGGGCAACGATGAACTTCGTAAAGCCGTACTAGATCAGAATATGCACAGCATTTTTAGATTACTAGAAAATGAAGATTTAAAAAAACTGATACTAGACAATAATGTTCATAGCCTATGGAGAATACTAGAAGAATATACTAATAGTAATTTTGTATATGCACTTAAATATATGGATAGAGAACAAATTAACTTTGATGAAGATTGTTTGAGTAGAGGTCAACTTCAAAGTAAACTTTGGTTAGTAGACGAACTTAAAAACATTGGAGTAGATTTAGGCGTAGTATTTTTATGCGCAGGATGGTACGGAACTCTTGCTACATTAATATTTGAATCCGGAATACATTTTGAAAAAATACGCAGCTTTGATATTGATCCAACTGTAGATACTATTGCTGAAATATTTAATAAACCCTATGTAATGGACAACTGGAAGTTTAAATCTTCCTGTCAAGATATTCATGATATAGACTTTAAAGAAAATCACGGATATAGAGTTTATAAAACAAACGGCGAACCAGAAATACTATGGGATACTCCAGATACGATTATTAACACAAGTTGTGAGCATATAAATAACTTTGAAGAATGGTATGCTAAGATTCCTAATGGAAAACTAGTTATACTACAATGCAATGATTATGTTGAAATTGAAGAACACGTAAACTGTCACGAAACGCTGCAAGGGTTTGAAAAACAAACACCACTAGAAGTTGAACTGTTTAGCGGAGAAATACAGCTGGACAAATATAAAAGGTATATGAGAATTGGATACAAGTAAACGTCTTAGAGACGAAAGTATTGATGTATTGTTAGATCAGTTTACAGTTAGAAGATTGCAACTTGAAAGTGCAAGAGCACTTGCTACAATGCAGGCTACTAACAACAACATACACCAGTTTAACAAGCAAGCCCATCATGATAGTCAAAAATGGTATCGTGCAGTAATCAAGTGGTATATGGCAGAATACTTTTTCTTACCAAGTGTAGGCGGCCCTGGCAAAGATATAAAGTTGGTATTAGATGTATAACTACAATACCATAAAAACTATACACTTAGAAAATACACAAAACTGTCAAGCTAGTTGTCCGATGTGTGATCGTAATCAAAATGGTGGCGCAATAAATCCTCACATAGATTTGAGTGAACTTACTGTAGACGATTGCAAGCGTATGTTTGAGCCTGAGTTTATTGCACAACTTAATACAATGTACATGTGTGGCAACTTAGGCGATCCTATTGTAGCACGAGATACATTGGAAATATTCAAATACTTTAGAGAGCATAACCCTACAATGTGGTTGAGCATGAATACCAACGCTGGAGCAAAGAGTGTTGAATGGTGGGCAGAGCTTGCAGATGTTATTAATAACAAAGGCGCAGTTATATTCAGCGTAGATGGGTTGCGTGATACTAATCATCTTTATCGCCAAGGAGTAAACTGGGACAACATAGAGCGTAACATGCAAGCGTTTATTAATGCTGGAGGCAGAGCACGTTGGGACTTTTTAATATTTGAACACAACCAGCACCAGGTAGACGAAGCAGAAGCACTTGCAACCAAATGGGGTTGTGAAAAGTTTATGAAAAAGAAAACAGGCCGCTTTGTTACAGCACAAAGTGAAAAGAAAGAATCTCATCAAGCAGTTGATCGTAAAGGTAAATCAACCACTGAGCTTAAAAAGCCTGATGAAAAGTTTCAAAACTCTGCTATTAAAACTTTTGATAAAGTAAAAGCAAAATACGGTAGTATGGATGCATACTATGATAAAACAGCAATCCGTTGTAAAGTAAAAGACGAAGGTAGTTTGTTTATTACAGCAGAAGGACTAGCAATGCCGTGCTGTTGGACTGCTGGCCGTATGTACAAGTGGTGGAACCCAGATCCAAAAACAGAACAAGTATGGGACTTTATCGATGCTGCTGGAGGCAAAGATGCTATTAGTGCCAAGAAGCACGGATTAAAGGCTGTGTTTGAAACAGGCATATTTGATAATATTCAAAACAGTTGGGACAAACAGAGTGTTGCAGAAGGCAAGCTCAAAGTATGTAGCATGAAATGCGGCGTAGAATTTGATCCATTTGCAGAACAGTTTAAATAAGGTAGATATAATGAAACAAATTAAAAAAATATATAAAACTCTTAACTTATCAACATATAAAGCAGATGGGCTTTATATTCCTTTTGACCCTACATGGAATCGCGTACTTATAAATTTAAGCGGCGGCGCTGACAGTGCAATATTGACATTCCTACTGTGTAAGCATATTGAAGATAACAATTATAATTGTAAAGTAGATGTAGTGTCGTATATTCGTATGTGGAAGACACGCCCGTGGCAATCCAGCATTGCGCTAAATGTTTACAATTGGCTTAAAAATAGATTTCCTGATATTGTCAAAAATCGATATACTACCTTTATTCCACCCGAACTAGAAATGGGCGCGATCGGTCTTATTAACGACCTCGGTCGACCTGGAGATGCAATTATTGGGACCAGTTATAGTCAATACTTGCAAGCACAACACGGATACAACGCCATTTATAACGCTACTACAAAAAATCCTCCCGGCAATACGAATCCATGGAGAGTAGTTACTAGAGATAATCCTCAGATTGAAAGAAGTATTCTTGCCCTTCCAGGTACAGATGGATGGTTCTTAACACCGTTTACTTTAGTTGCAAAAGACTGGATTGTGAAACAATACGTTAATAATGATGTTTTAGATCTTCTTAATACAACACGTAGTTGCGAAGGCGAATTTAGCGAATTAAATTATAAAACATATATACCAAATCAGATTGTTCCTATCTGTAATGAATGTTTTTGGTGCGACGAACGAGCATGGGCAAAAAAGGAAGCAGGAATAGATGATTAAAAAAGTAGAACTTGAAATAACAAGTGATTGCAACGCAGCATGTCCTGGCTGCGCAAGAACAATTCACAAGAAATCGTTGCAAATAAACTCATTTACGTTGCAAAATTTGCAACGTATTTTTCCGCCTGCTGATTACAACGGAGTAGAGTTTAAGTTTTGCGGAGTTCTAGGCGATCCTATTGTTAATCCTGAATGTTTAGAAATGACAGAGTACTTGCTTAGTCACGGAGCATATTGCGAGTACAGTACTAATGCTGGCTATAATACAGCAGCATGGTGGAAACAAGTTGGAACTCTTGCTTCGAAGTATGTAGGAAAGTTACATATACACTTTTGTATTGATGGGCATAAAAATACCAATCACATATATAGAGTAAACACCAAGTGGCCGGTAGTAGAACGCAATATTACAGCATTTTCAGAAACTGCGCCTACAAATCATGCTACCTGGATTTACATTTTGTTTGATCATAATGAGAAAGAATTAGGTACTGCAAGAGCTCATGCCGCAGTACTAGGTTTTGATTTTGCCACTCGTACTGGTATGCGTAATAGTTACCATTCTTGGATTGCAAAACTAGGCAATAAAAACCAAAACGAGAAAAAAGTTATTACAACTACAGGCAGTAAAGAGCATAGTAAAAAAGATGTTATAAAAGATCTTGACAAGTTTATTGCTGAGTATAAAACTAAATCTGTAGATAGCAAGAGAACAGAAAATATTATAGATACTATTGTGTGCAAATACATACACGAGGGAGAAATATTTATTGCAAGTAATCTTACTATGTGGCCCTGTTGTTTTTTATGGGATAGCGCATTTAAAAATACAGAGGGTATTCTTGATAAGTTGAATACATTTGATCCAGGGTGGAATAGTTTACTGTTGCACACCAAAGAAGAAATAATGAAACATCAATGGTATTCAGAGCTACTTGAAGCAAGTTGGCAACCTACTCATCCGTTGCATCTTACAAAATGTGTAAGAACCTGTGCAAAAAACAAAGCGTACCATAATGAAATAAACTACGCAGATAAAGATATAAGTACAGTATGAGCAAAGTATCAGATACATTTTGTATTCTTCCATGGGTACACCTTAGCACAAGACCAGACGGCAGTATGCGTGTGTGTTGCACAGCAAATGCAAGCAGTGTTGGCGCAACAAACGATAAAGAGCATGGCGGCCAAGTTGGCATTCTTAAAACAGATGACGGCAAGCCAAACAACTTGAATGTAACAGACTTTCAAACTGCTTGGAACAGCAAGTACATGAAGAATGTACGCAAACAAATGATCAACGGCGAAAAGCCTCCTAGTTGTTTAAAATGTTATAGAGAAGAAGCAGCCGGACATAACAGTAAACGTATGTGGGAAACTGCATATTGGAGTGCTCGTACAGATGTTGATAAACTAATAGCTGATACAACAGAAGATGGCGAAGTGCCACCTAACTTGGCATACATTGATTTGCGTTTTGGAACCAAGTGTCAGCTTGCTTGTGTTATGTGTAGCCCGCATGATAGTAGTGGCTGGATCAAAGATTATAAAGCAATCTTTCCTGAAGTAAAAAACGAATCTCTCAAAGAAACAATGCAGTGGCAAGACAAGGGTAGTACCAACGGCAGTAGTTATAACTGGCATAAACAAAATGATATCTTTTGGAAACAGTTCTATGAGCAAATGCCAAGTATGCAACAGATTTACTTTGCAGGCGGCGAAAGTCTTATTATTGAAGAACATTACGAGATACTCGAACACGCCATTAAGATGGGCTATGCTAAAGATTTAGAACTACGTTACAACTCAAATGGAGTTGAATGGCGTGATGACTTGTTCGACTTGTGGAAAGAATTTAAAATAGTAAGATTCCATTACAGCATAGACAGCATTAAAGAAATGAATGATTATATTCGTTATCCTAGTAAGTGGACACGCCAGGAAGAAGTATTTCACATCCTTGATACGCAAACTAGCAACAATGTAGAAATAACTGTAGCATGTGCTGTACAAGCACTAAACATATATTACATTCCTGATCTTATTAAGTGGAAACTAGAGCAAGGATTTAAGAAGATTAACATGTGGCCATTTGGTGCAGGCGGCGTAAACTATCACTTTGTTTATCATCCACCTCATCTCAATGTTAAAATATTGCCTGCTTGGTTTAAAGCTGAAGTACGCAGAAAATATGAAGAATTTTATCCTTGGTGGGAAGCAAACTGGGAACTAGGTGTTCCTAGCTGGCACAAAGGCAAAGTTATAAAACAAGCATTTATGTCAGCCCCGTATGGGTTAAAACGTCTTGAAGGTATGTTAAAGTTTATGGAAAGTGAAGACTGGAGTCAACGCCTTCCGGAAATGCAAGAGTTTATAAACTTATGCGACAAGCAGCGTGGTATCACATTTGCTGAAACATTTCCTGAGATGAAAGATATATTCGATGGACGACTTTAAATATTTAGAATACTTAGAAAAAGTTTACACAGAAGAACGAGTAGTCGATTCTTATAATATTAAGTGGACGCCTACTCATCAGTATCCTTCAATATATCATATAAACGGATTACCAATACATTTTGATAAAAATGCAAAAAAAATACTTATAGCATTTAGTGGTGGTGCCGACAGTACTATGTTAACTTATATGTTGTGCAAGTTAATAGAACGTGAAAAGTTTGAAACCAAAATACATGTGTTTACTATGATACGATTTTGGAATGATAAACCGTGGTTAACACCAATGGCAACAGACGTATTTAACTGGCTACAAAGTAAGTTTCCTAATACTATTGTAGAGCAACACTGGGGCTTTATTCCGCCTACGCTTGAACTTATTGCTATGGAAAAAATAGGTATTGAAAATAATAAAGCAAACTTAGATGCACTGGTTACACAGGAATATCAAGACTATTTAATGCAGACTTATAACTACAAATGGATATACAGTGGAGTTACAATGAATCCACCAAATCTTTCAAAGGATCAGCCGGTATTTCGAAATGAAGAAAACATATTAAATGACATAGGTAGTGTTATTTTTTCAAAAGCATTAAATCCGTTTGGATTTCTAAGAAAAAACTTTACAATGGCACAGTATCAAAACTATCAACTAGATGAACTACTAGCGTTAACTCGTAGTTGCGAGGCCAATAGTTTTAGATTAAAAAATACATCTTGGAACGGTAACAAATATCCACCCGAATGCGGCCACTGTTTTTTCTGTAAAGAAAAGCAATGGGGCAAAGATAATGCCGCAGGATTTTTACTAACAGCTGAAGGAATGCCTGATGTCTAGCTTGCCTTGTTACTATGCAATAGGTGGCATTAACTTTAAAAACGGATTCGTAACCAGTTGCCCAACACAGCATGAAAAAATGGAAATCTTAGATGATTCTTATTTGCCCAGTGAGTTTTTTAATAATCAACAGTTTTGTAATCATAGAAAACAGTTAATGTCTGGAACATGGTGTAAAGGTTGCAACATGTGTGAACACGTTGAAGTTGCAAACGCAGGCCAAAGTATGCGACAAGAATATGATGTTGACTTGCAATACTACAATCCAGCAACCGGCGAAACTGCATTTGAAGGGTTAAAGACTGTTGAAATGCGTTTTAGTAATAGTTGTAATATGGCTTGTTTGCATTGTAGTTCTGTTTTTAGTAGCGGCTGGATGTCTAAACTAAAGAGATACACTCCAACTGAAGAAGATCACGAGTTAGAGTTACATCAACTTACAGGACATATGCACAGATCGTCAGTAGACGATGACTACAGCATGAGTATTAGTACAGAACGTGCATTAGAAATTGTTAATGATCTTAATACAAACTTTCCAAATCTTGAGAGAGTAGATTTTGCAGGCGGCGAAGTATTGTATCAAAAGCAGTTTTTTCCAACACTTGAGAAACTGTCAGAACATCCTAATGCTTCAAATATGAAAATAATTTTTCACTCAAACTTTAATGCAGATTTTGATGCAGTTGAATTGAGTATGCTGTTACAACGTTTTGGAGATGTAAATATTCAAATGAGTATAGATGCTGGTCCAAGACTGTATCCTTATTTTAGACAAGGCAACTGGGAAAAGTTAAAACAAAATATAGCATATTTTAAAAGTGTAGATAACAACCACTGCGAAATGAATGTTGTGTATACAACAGGAACATATCAGTTGATGGAAATAAAAGATGCATTTTTAAACTTTTTAGAACTTGACATTGACTACATAGATGCTAGTATAGTGTATACACCGGCGTATCTAAACCCTAGCCTGATGTTGTTAAAGCACAGAAGTTATGTACTAAATGATATTGAAGATACCCGAAACGAAATACTAAAAATAGCTAAAGCAAGGCGAGAAAATATCAATATAACAAAACATTTAAAAAGTTATCAGCCAACACCTACAAGTGCAGGCGATGTTCCGTTTTGGAGTGATATTATTAGTGCATTCAAAGGCTTAGAAGCTATCAGAAAATACATATTGAATACTACATCTACTGAAGCTGAATGGAAATCTTTTATGAAGTATATTGAAAAAACTGATAAAATTTGGAAACATAACTTTAATGATCATATTAAAACCTATCAGTATGTTAACGGAGAAGTAATACGAAATGTTTGATGTAAACAATAATCTTTATTCCACACTGCCAGCCAATGTTATATTACACAAGTTTAGTCACTTGTCAATTGCATTTGATCCAGTATGGAAACGTATTGCTATAAACCTCAGCGGCGGTGCAGATAGTGCATTGTTAGCAGTATTACTTTGTAAGATTATTACTGAACATTCTTTAGATACAAAAATAGATGTTATTACATTTCAACGTTGCTGGGAAACTCGTCCGTGGCAAGGATATGTTAGTCTACAAATATTTAATAAGATTAAAGAAATGTATCCTAACATTATACAAAACAGGTATACAACTTATATTCCTCCAGAGATTGAGCATGGTGCCATCGGTCCAGTTATCAATGGTAAAAGCGGCGATCAAATAATAGTTGGTAGTTTTAACAAGTTTGCTGCTTGGGAATACAATTTAGATGCAGTGTTTAATGCTACAAGTAAAAACCCAGACGACTTGCGTGATGATCGAATGACCAACAGAGACAAAGATGCAAAAGACGGCACCCCGATGGATTTATATTTTCATAGTAAAAAAGTAAACTCTGTATTTGCACATCCATTTAGATTTGTTAAAAAAGATTGGATTGTAGCACAGTATCATATTTTTGATCTTCTTGACTTGTATAATATGACACGTAGTTGCGAAGGCGACATTAACCATATGGATAATATAAAAGAAGCATGTGGACACTTTAGGCTTTACAAACCGGGTATGGAAATAATCGAATGTAAGGAGTGCTGGTGGTGCGAAGAACGTGCTTGGGCAGATAGTAGAGTGCAGACAGTAATTGAGGAAATAAATGTTTGATACAATAGATTTACTTACAGGCAAAATCTTTCAAGTTACGTGGGATCTTGGCAGACGCTGCAACTATGATTGTAGTTATTGTCCTGTACACCGTCATGACAACTTTAGCAAACATGCTACATTGGATGAGTTAAAAAACAATGTTGATTTCTTATTTGAATATATTGATGTATACATGGAACATCGTCAAACTAAAATAGCAAATGTTGGGTTTACAGGCGGCGAACCTACAGTTAACCCAAATTTTATTCCGTTTTCAAAATACCTACGTGAACAATATAATGAAAAATATAAAGACAAATGGGAAGCTGATTTTGCATTAACAAGCAACGGTGCCTTTAGTGAAAAAATGGGTCAGGCAGTAATGGAAAACTTTGGCCATGCAACAATAAGTTATCACAGTGAAAGCGATCCAAAACTTAAACAGCAAGTAAAAGATAGAATTTTACAGTTGCATTATCAAGGACCGCTACATAACTGTACAGTTAGTGTAAATGTTATGTTCCACGCAGAGTATTTTGATGAATGTAAAGAGTTGTGTCAGTTTTTATTAGAGCATGGTGTTGATTTTGTACCACGTGTGATTGGTGAAGAACCAGGTAGCATGCCAAGTTTTGCACACAAGTACAATGAAGAACAGCTAGATTGGATGAAAACCTATTGGAAACAAAAAAATGATGCATTGTATGCTAGTAGTGCAGTCGGCGATGTTGTAAAAAATGCAAAAAAACTAGGAAGCAGCATTGGCCGTCCTTGTTGCGGCAGTAGAGATATGATGTTGCACAACGGAACTGAAAAGCGTAAAAGTACATTTGTAGAGTTTAGAGAGTTCAAAGGATGGAAGTGTAGTGTCAACTGGTTCTTCTTACATCTAGAACAACAAACAGATCAAGTATTTCATCATCAAACATGTCAAGCAAAGTTTAATGGCACACGAGGTGCAATAGGAAAGATAAGTGAAGGGCACTTGTTAGTAGAAGACTTGCGCAAACAAATGCAAGCAGGTACATTGCCAACTATTGTTTGTCCAAAACAAACATGCGGCTGCGGATTGTGCGCTCCTAAGAGCATGGATCAAAACAAACTACTGGCAGTATTAGACAATCACATAGACATAGGAGTATTAGATGATCATAACGGGTAATAAAAACGAAGGAGTGTCTAGCGCATTAGCAACTCTATATCCAGATGCAGAATTTATTAGCAGAAGTACTGGTTATGACTTTGGTAAAAAAGTTGACATGGAACGCTGTGCTGAAGCAGTAATAGCACACGATGTGTTTATTAACTGTAGTGCATTGTTTAGATTTAATCAAACTAGTTTGCTTGACATTGTTTATAAAAAATGTATATTAGAACATCACAACTGTCATATTATTAACATTGGCAGTACAACTGATCGTGTGAAAAAAGGTGGCGCATGGTTGTATAATGCTGAAAAGAAAGCATTAAAAGACTACAGTAATACATTAGGGTTAACAGGTGTATGGGCAAAAGGTCCAAAAATAAGTTATATTAGTTTTGGTACACTTGACAACAACCAAGAAAAGCATCCGGATAGAAAATGTATGTCTATGTCTGATGCAGCAGACTACATCAAGTGGATTGTTGACCAGCCAACGCATTTAAATATCAATGAACTAAGTATAGATCCTATGCAATCGGAGTATTGGTATGACTAATACGCCTAAATATAGTTGTGTACTGCCATTTCATCACATGGCTGTGCGACCAGACGGGCAAATATTTCCGTGTTGTGTATTTAGGGCAGACGAAGTACCTAAAGACTTAAATGTAAGTCATCCAGATCCTTTTAATCATGATTATATGAAATGGTTACGTCAAAAAATGCGCAAGGACGAATATGTACACGGATGTCGTAAGTGTTATGAAGATGAAAAATCGAGTTCTAGAAGTTTTAGAGTTGATTTATTATCGCCGTGGATGGAAGATTTTGGAATACCCACAGTAGAAGAAGGTCGCGGAGTTGTAAAGAAACTAACAAATATTGATTTAGCATTAAGTAACGTATGCAATAACAAATGTCGAATGTGTATGCCGGAACTTAGCACACATTGGTACAGCGATGCTAAAAAACTAGGGCTACCTATACCAAAAGGCATTATTACTGATAACACAATAGTTAATCATTACGATTTGTCTGACTTGAGATTTATTAAAATACTCGGCGGCGAACCAATGATGGAGCAAGACAAGTTAATCAAGGTATTAAAGAAATGCACATTAGACAAACTAACACTTTTGTTAGTTACAAATGTATCAATATTACCAAACCCAGAACTGGTAGCATTATTAAAACAATGTAAAAAAGTATCTATAGACATGAGTATAGATAGTTATGGAAAACTTAATGATTTTTTAAGAAAAGACAGCAACTGGGATACTGTACATACTAATATTCATTGGTATAAAAACAACTTTGATATTGTAAGTATGCACAGTGTTTCTAGTATATATAATGTAAATAAAGTACACGAACTATTAGATTTTTGTCTAGAAAATGATTTAGGTCATGATTGTGTTGTTGTGGACGGCCCAGATTGGATGTGTCCAAGAAACTTGCCAGAAGAGGTAAAGCCTTGGGTGTTGGAGTATCTCGAAAGTATGGAACACAAGTATGTTGGAACTACTTCGATAATACCTGCTAGAAAAATATTTCCACTTTTAAAAGATGATTTAGCTCAAGAAGGCGACTTTGGATATTTTCTGAGAATGGACAACACATTTAATAAATTACGAACAGAACACTGGAAAACTTTAAATCCTGAGTTGTGGAATAAGATTGAACCATTTATAACAGCTGATGTTTTTTAAAAAGTTAAATACGTATATAATGGAGATACTTAATGCCTTGCGAAAGTAAAACATTCTGCCCAATTCCTTGGATATTTCAGGCAGCAAGATCCAATGGTGACATACGTATTTGTTGTCAAGCAAACGTTACAAAAAATCAAGGAATTATTAGAAAATTTGATGGCACAGCATATAATGTTGGAGTAGATAATTTTAACGAAGCCCGTAATGCAGAACTAATGAAAGATGTTAGGCTTAATATGCTTAACGGTATTTGGAGTGAGGAATGCAGCCGTTGTAAAAGTGAAGAACAAAATGGACTAAGCAGTAGACGAAAATATGAAGAAAAGAACTGGCCTAATTTTACATTTGAAAAAGCAAAAACTATTACCAATGAAGACGGCGAAATCAACACAGCTGAAAATCCAGTAACGTATTACGATTTACGATTTGGTAATTTTTGTAATCTAAAATGTCGTATGTGTGGCCCAACTGATAGCGATACATGGTATGAAGATTGGGAAAAGCTAACAGGTAAAACTACATACAAAGAAACTAGTGGCGAAGTACAAATATATCGAGAAGGAAACAAGTTAGTTTCAAATGCGTATAATTGGGTACACAATGAAAGTTTTTGGAAACAACTTTATAATAATGTACAAAACATCGAACATGTTTATCTTGCAGGCGGCGAACCTATGCTGATTGATAGGCATTATGATTTCTTACAGCATTGTATAGATACCAATAGTGCTAAGAATATTATTGTTGAATATAATACAAATATGAGTACAATACCTCCGAGGGTCATTGACTTATGGAAAGAGTTTAAACAAGTTAGAGTTGGCGCTAGTATAGATGGAATGGGTAAGGTACTAGAGTATCAGCGTAATCCTGCAAAATGGAGTAAGTTATTAAAAAATCTACACACATTAGATAACTCGCCGCCAAATATAATAGGATGGATTGCATTTACAGTTACAGCGTATAACGTAAACCACATGGTTGATTTTATGAAGTGGAAATTAACGGAAAGTGGATTTAATAAACTCAACAGCTTTAAAAATAAACCTATTATTACATTCCATATGGCACATCATCCTAAACATTTAAATATACGTGTGCTACCTGATGATTTAAAAAATAAAATTACTAAAAACTTTGATAGTTTTGTTGATTGGGTAAATCAATCAGATTTAGCTGAGAATACAAAACACAAAGCACTTGGTATTAGAAATAGTGTAACTAGTTATATGAATAGCGAAAGTTATTACAATGACCATTGGAACTACTTTAAAAGTTATACAACAACACTAGATAAGATAAGAGCAGAAAGTTTGCTCGATGTAGAACCTATATTTAAGGATTATATATAATGATTCCGGTAATAGACTTAACAGCAAAAGATGCCTTAGATTGCATTAACAAAGCCTACACTACTGTAGGATTTGCAGTATTTGTAAATGCACTTAACGATACTG
>Ga0209192_10001400_pt1 | contig 19300 bp, 23 predicted proteins | sample ArcticOcean_MG_C_11_FD_187433 | JGI IMG/M metagenome (GOLD analysis project Ga0209192, IMG submission 187433) | Marine microbial communities from western Arctic Ocean - ArcticOcean_MG_CB2_154 (SPAdes) (version 2) | ecosystem: Environmental > Aquatic > Marine > Oceanic | place: Arctic Ocean... | reverse complement strand
TCAGGGGTACAACTTAATAAATTTGATAAAGGTGTGTCTTTTTGGAAAAATGTTGATGGTCTTCAATTTACTGAAACTTCAATAAAACGTAAACCTGGAAGAGAATTAATTTCTAATTTTGATACTGAGCCAGTCCGTGGTTTAATAGCACTAAACGAGTATGAAACTAAAGTTCTTTACGCTGGTGATTTAAGCCACATTCATAGTTATCGTCTTGATACTGGTGCAACTAATACAGTTGGTTCTGGCTACACGTTAGTAAGAAGTGCAGGAGATACTAATTGGGATTCAGGTAGCACTACTTGGGATTCAGAATTAACAGTGTGGGACGAAGGCGTTGTACAAGCTTCACGATGGAGTTTTACACGTTTTGGTACTTTTGTTATTGGAGCTAATAATGTTGGCCCAATGCAAATTAAAAAATCTAATATTAATTTTAATGATTTACAAGCTACTAAAGTTTCAGGTGCTACAGTTAATGCTGGTGGATCAGGATATGTAGTAGGAGACACTATAACTCATACTGGTGGTTCAGGATCAGGTTTTACTACTACAGTAGCAACTGTTGTTGGTGGTGCTGTTAAAACTTTTGAAGTGACTAACTTTGGTACAGGGTTTGCTAATGGTGAGACATTAACTCAATCAAGTACTTCAGGCTCTGGTTCTGGTTTTACATTAGATGTAACTGTACCTGATTGTTTGTTTACTAGAGTTAGGGCTGTAGCTCGACAAGGGCCACATATACTAGCTATTAACTATAGTACTGAAACTAATGATTCTCCTTTTGATTTTGCTTGGTGTTCAGCTGATGACCCAGACACTTGGGTAGCTTCATCTACTAACTCAGCAGGTAGTTTAACTATTCGTGAATCTAATACAGAACTTAAATGTATTGTACCATTAGGTTCAGGACTAGCTGTTTATTCAGAAGATCAAATGTTCTTAATAAACTATACGGGCGCACCTTTTTACTTTGGTTATAAAGTAGTAACTTCTTCAGGTATTGGAGCTGTATCAAGCAATGCTGTAGTATCAGTAGCTCGTCAAAATTACGGATTATCACGAAGAGGTTTGTTTGTAACTAATGGTAGTACAGTTGAACAGATTGGTGTAGGAGAAGGTATTGAATCATACATTAGAGAAAATATCGCTACAACAGAATACCCACAAGTATCAGCTTATCATAATATTAAAAATGATGAAGTCGTGTGGTCATTACCTATTAATTCAGCTGAACCTACTGAAGAAATATACTATAATTATAAAACCGGAGCGTTTGGTGTTAGAACCGGTAGTATTTCAGCATTTACAGAATCAAGCACTTTTGATAACGCTATCTCTGGGGACACTTTAGGTAATATTTATTTTGAGGGCACTGGTACTTCAGCTCAAATTACTACAGGTGAAACTAGAGCGCATGATTTAGGTGACGCTAATTCAATTAAAGAACTTACTAGTATAAGGGTAGGTAAAAGAGGGCTAGGTAACCCATTAATACAAATAGGTTGGGGAGAAAATATTAATGATACTCCAATTTATACTAATTCTTTTACAGTTAACGAAACATTTAAAGAAGAAATATTACGAACAGCTGGTAGATATTTATTCTTAAAAATTTCATCTAATTCACCTACAGATACTTGGGAAATAAGCAATATGGAAATTCAAGGTAGAACGAGTGGTACACGATGACATTACCAGAAGAATACGATCAAACTTTAATACAACAAGAGTTTGATAGTTTAAAAGAAACATTAAGGTCACTAACACACAATGTTAGTTTAATACCCCTCTCAGCAGCTCCTATTAACCCTTTTGACGGTTGGTTAGCTATATCTGATGGAACTGGCTCTGGGTTTGATGGATCGTCAGGAGCAGGCCTTTACAGGTACAATTTAGCTACTACAGCATGGGTACATTTAGGATGATTGCATACTGGCATAAAGATGTATTTGATCTACTACCTGTTGTAGTGTGGGATTGGGTATCATTAGCTTTAGAACATGGTAATAAAGAACGTACTGTTAAAGATGTACAACAAGACATTAAGACAGGTATCAAGCAAATGTGGTTGCACTCAACAGATGATGAGTTTGACTTTTGTATTGTTACTCAACTTAATGAGTACCCACTAAAGAAAACTTGTGAAATAGTTTACTCAGGTGGATCAGGGATGATTAAAGCATTACCTGAATTAGATGTTATAGAAGAGTGGGCAATATTAAATGGTTGCTCTGATATACAAGCGGTTGGCAGGAAATACCTCTCTCGCTCACTTAAGAGCTTTGGATACGAACAACGATACATAACTGTAGGGAAAGCATTATGAAATTACAATACGATTCAGAGATAGGGTGTTTCCTTAATTCTCGTTTACAGTGCAAAGGTGGTGGTAGTAAAACAACACAAACTACTGCTCCAAACCCTGCACAAACTGCAATACTAAATAAACAATTAGCTATTGCTAACCGTCTTGATGCACAAGGTGATTTAACTTATTACCCTGAACAAACACTAGCATCAGAAAACGCATTAATAGGTATGGGTCAACAAGGACAGTTAGATGTTGCTCAATTACTTAATAGTGGGTTATCACCTGATATAATGGGTGCAGCTCAAAGAGGCTTAAATGCTGATCTAGTTAATGATCCTCGTACAGAAGCTTATGCTCAAGCAGTTACTCGTCCAATGGAACAACAGTTTCTAGAAAGCACGTTACCTAGTATTGGTTCAGCTGCTGTCTCTCAAGGTGCTTTTGGTGGTGATCGTCAAAATGTTTTAACTAACCAGGCTACTAGAAACTTTAATCAGACGTTAGGTGACACTAGAGCAAAAGTATTTTCTGATGCACAACGAACTGGTATGAATCAACAATTAAATATTTTAAACTCTTTACCTAGTATACAACAAGGCGTGTTAACACCTTCTTCGTTAGTAACAGGTGTAGGTCGAGATATGCAAAGTGGAGAACAAGCTAGAATTGATGATGCTAGAGCGCGTTTTGAGTTTAGTGAGTTTGCACCTACTGATACAGCACAAAGAGTTAACTCAATTTTATCTGGTATTAACTTTGGACAAAACACTACATCCAAAACAAGTGGTGGTGGTGGCGGACTGTTAGGTAAATAATGCAAGCAATAACTAAAAGTGTAAAACAACTCAGGTCTAATATTAAGGCTTTAGAAATTCAAGCTCTTAAACAAGAACAACTTAAATTAGAACCTGTACATTATTTTAGCCTTGGGTTGTACGCTCGTGAATTAACTTTACCTGCTCAATCTGTTGTTACCGGTAAAATACATAAACACCCTCACTTAAATGTTATATTAAAAGGTGAGTGCAGAGTTACTACCCCTTTTGGTACTGAAACATTAACAGGGCCATGTATCTTTGAATCAAAGCCTGACACTAAACGTGCAGTGTACGCAGTAACAGAAACAACATGGATTACTTTTCATCCTACAGAAAAAACTGACCTTAAAAAAATTGAAGAAGACATTATACTACCGGACTATTCGGATGTACTTAATTTGGAGAATAAATAATGACATGGGTTATAGCAGGTTTTGCAACAGCTGGGGCTTTAATAGATGACAACCCAATTGAGGGTGCGCTTAAAGGTGCAGCTTTAGCCTACGGTGGTGGGCAACTTTTAGCAGCAGGTGGGGCAACTCAAGCAGGGACAACAGCAGCAACAGCAGCTGGTACAGCAGTACCTACAGCAGCTACTGGAGCAGGTGCAACTAGCACTGGTTTGTTAGCTCCTACTACTGCTTCTTCAGCAACAGCAGCAGCAGCGGAACAAGCAGCTACAGCAGCTACAACAACAAATGCTAGTATGTTAGCAGACCCATTTGGTGTTGATGCTACTTTAATGCAAAATCCAGTAAGTGGTTTAGCAACACCTAGTACAGCTACTTCAGTTAATCCGGGTACTTCTTTAACACAACAAGGGTTTGAAAGTAACCTGTTGCAAAATAACCCAAATGTATCAACAACACCGGGCTTTAAAGAAAAATTACAAATGGGTCTTTTACAACAAGCTCCTTCATTTCTTCCTAAAGAAAAACCAGCACCAGCACCAGCATCTTCTGGCCCTTCTTTAAGAGTGCCACCAACAGCTGGGCCTGAAAACCTATACCTGAGATTTAACAGGAGAAAAAGATAATGGCCCAAGATAATTTTAATGTTAATGACGAGCTGCTTAAATTAGTCCAACAGCAGGCACAGCCACAAAGACAAGCTGTATTAAACACTGGCTTGTTATCAGGTAACCAACAAAACTTTGGTGATGTTTTAAGAAACCCTGACCAAGCACAAGTTAATGCTGGTATAGCTGGAGTTGCTGCTTTGCTTAGTGGTAGAGATGCTGGTAGGGCACTTGTTAATAGTGCTAGTGCTTTTGGTAATACTAGGCAACAAACCTATGAGAACCAATTAGATGCTAATAAAATTGAAAGAGAATCTCTTAGAGATCGTATTTCAGGTATTACATCTTTGGCTGGTGTAAGGTCAGATGATAGAAAATTTAAAATATCAGAACAACAAGAAAAAAGGGACAAAACAAATTTTGAAAATCAACAGACAGAAGTTAATGTTGAGCAATTTGCAGACGACAAAGGTCAACTAATTTCACTATTTAAACGTAAAATTACAGGTGAGTACGAAGATAATATGGGTATGCCAGTTGACCCATCTCTGTTGGGATTAACTCCATATCGAGCACCTGCAAAAGATAACCAAGCCTATCTTAAAAACTATTACGATGTTGACCTTAATAAAATAGAAAATGTAAAAAAACTTCAACTCGAAGCTTTACAGTATGGTGATAACAATACTTATGACAACGCAACTAAACACATTGACAACCTAGTTGCTGGGGAGTTAGGTGTTAATGCTGAAGATTTTTATAAAGCCGTTGTATCAGTTAATCCAAATTACAAGGCACAAAAAGAAAATAGTGAAGCTGCAAGAAAATTACTTATTTTGGCTAATAGAGAAGGTGCGGGTATTGGTTCTTTACAAATCCGTTTTGCCAGTGATTTTGGGCCAAGTAATACCAAAGCACATGCCGAATTAATTAATTTTATGAAGTCAGCCTCAATTCCTCAAAGACTTAATAACTTTTTTGCACAGGCTATACAAGGTAAAAACGCAGAAGCAACAGTTCAGGATTATAAAGATTTATCAAACGTGATGTTAAAATATTACAACGAACAGGATGAAAAGTCTGCACTAAGCCTAGAAGCACTGGGTGGCTCAACAAATAAATCTATGGCAGCAGCACTAAGGAAAATTAATCAAATAAACTCAGATGGGCAAACTACAAACACAAGTTCTTTGACACCAGCAGAACTGGATAGACTAAAGGTATTACAGGCTAAATTTGAGGCTAAAAATCAAAACGTTGGGGGTTTGCAATGACACCAGAAGAAGAACAAGAGTTCATTCTTTTAACAGAACGGAAAGAATATGACGATCTAAAGGCAAAACAACAAAACAGCACTTCTTTTGCCACTCAAGAAGAATACGAGCCGCCTAGTATGTCTACAACACAAGCAGCAACACTAGCTGGTATTGATTTTGTTGAACCACTTATACCTGATTGGCTTTTATACGGCTCAGGCTACCAAGATAAATTAAAAAGTGACATAAAAAGGGCCACTACCTCCCGTCCAGAAGGTGTTTCTTTTTGGGAGAACTTAAACAACAATTATGTAAGGAGAGAAAAAGAAAAAGAAGTAGCAAAAAGAAGATTAGCAGGTGTTCCACAAAACACTAACCAAACTTTTGTTGATAGTATTAAACGTGGTGTATTTAACCCAATGGCAATAGTTGGCCCAGCTAAAATGGGTCTTGCAACTACAATTCCTAAGACTATAGCTAAAAACACACTAGCACCAGCAATTAACACAGCTATAGGTGCAGTACCTACAACCGCAGGTGTTGCAACTGGTGCTTTAGTACAAGAAACAGACCTTGCACCTATTACTAAGGATGCAATAACTAGGTTAGTAACACCATTGGTAGGACTGGGTACTGGTGGTATTTTTAATGCTACTGCTTCTACGGCTAAAAAAGGGTTTTCACGAGTATCTCCTAGCGGAATGCTTGCCGATGCTAACACTGACTCAAGAATTAAAAGTGTTATTGCTTCAGAAAAAGACACTTTACAAGGTAAAGTACAAGCACTAAAAGATTTACAAAAGGTTGTTCCAGGTATTGAGTTACCACTTGCTGCACTGTCAAGAGATAACGCTATAGTTGACGCATGGGTGCGTGAAGTAGGGACAGCTGAACCAGTTTTTAGGTCAAATTACACAAAAGCTATTGATGTTATAAGAGATGGTGTAAAAAAAGAAATGAACAAAATTGAGGGGTCTGAATCAATTGTTAAATCAGGGCCACTAAGAAGGTCTCTCAAAAAGCGTTCAGGTAACCTTATGGCAACAGAGGAAAAGAAACTTAGCACAGCTTTAGAAAAATTAAGTGTTAAAGAAGGTCGCCTTGCTGCTAAGTTAAGGACTGACGCTGATGGCCAGACTATTGGCGCGGCTATAAAAGATTCAATTGAAGTTAAAGAAAACATGGTTCGATCTGTGGCTTCTAAACAATACACAAAAGCTATTGATGAGGGTACAGAACGTGGCACTACAGTTCCAGCATCTGATGTATCTAATATATACAGAGTTGCTAAGGGATTATCTTTAGATGATTTGTTTGCTACTGATCCCGCAGTAATTAAAAAAGTAAATACTGTATGGGCACCTTCAGTTGAAGAATCAAACACTTCCCCGCAATATAATGCTAGTGGGCAACTTGTAACACAAGAACTAACCCCACCCAAAGTTGTTTCTCTAACAGAGTTTGACTCTTTAAAAAAAGCGGTTAACTCTCAGCTAAACTCGTTACCTAAAAACCACCCAAATGCACCTAAACTAATACAGTTAAAAGCCGCTGTTCAATCAGCTAGGGATAATATAGGTGAGATTGATCCGCAATTTAAAATTGACTACGATGAGGCTGATAACTTTTATTTTAAAAATATAGGTTTGCCGTTACGTGCCGAGGGAATGAAAAGTATTTCAAGATCTAAGTTTCAAGACACTACAGCTAAACATTTACTAAATATAGAAAAAGCTGAAAGCTACATTAATTTTGTTGGTAGGGAGCAAGGTATACCTGTACTGAGGCAAGCTGTTAGACTAGGTGCGCTACAAGCTAAGGTAGTTAATGACAGCGGTGAAATAGACCAAAACAAACTTATTTCTTTTGTTAACAGTAGAAAAAAACTGTTGGATTTAGCTGAAATGGGGCCAGAGTTTAGTGATGCAAAAACTGCACTAAAAACTATTAGAGACTCTGTAATACAACATAATAAAGCATACGAGGATGCAGCTGTAGAAAACACACAAGGGTTCTTTAAAGCTTTACTTAATAAAGATACTGAAGGTGTTGTAACTGATATGATTAGAAGCCCTGAACTTCGTGAAACTTATTTAAAACAAATTAATAAACTACCAGCTAACCAAAGAGATTTAGCTTTGGCAGGTATAAAACAAGGGTTTAAAGAAAAAGCTGATTCTGGTGCAGGTACAACACTTGATTTTATTAATAAACATGCAGAAGCAGCAGAAAGTATATATGGCAAAAGACATATTAGTAATGTGCGTAAACTTTACGAAATGGGAGATTTAATAAAAAGAATGGACGACACCGTTCCTAGGACTACTGGTAAAGGACAAGCTGTTGATCCTTTAGAAGAAAGCTCTGGTGTTTCTATAACTTTTCTTGCTGGTACAGCACGTAATCCAATTATGTCATTACCACGTAAACTTATGCACATAGTATCAAAAGCACTTACTTCAAAGGGGGCAAATAAAAGAAATGATTCAGCAGGTGATATACTACTGTCTCCTGATGCCTTAGAGGCTCTTGCTCGTCCACCTAAAGGGTGGGGTTATTATAGATCAAATTTTAAACAAGGTGCTTCAGAACTAGGACAACATTTTGCAAAAACATTTTTTGAAAATGGAATACCTATGGAAATAAAAAACACTAGTCGTAGTAATTTTGAACCTGGTCAAACTACTGGTGACACTACAACAACTAATGCAGCTGGAGGAGCTTTGTTAAGCTCTGTTAAAAGTGTGTTTGGTGCAGATGCTGAAAAACAAAGGACAGATAGGTAACAAATAAACTAGCCCCCTAACGGGGGCTTTTTTAATTTTCTATTGTCTCAAGAAACTCAGCTACCACTCTTTCTGAGTGCCACATTTCTAACTCATCGTCTGATTGGCTTCGTAACCACTCAGTGTATTGAACTAATAGCTCGTATTCTTCATTTGAGATAAACATTAGCTTACGCTCCTATGTCTACTATCTCACAGCTATCGCCTGAACAGGCTAAAGTTTGTGAGCTAACAGTAGTATCTTCTTTTTCGTAATCAGATAAATAAGCCCAATCAATGTCTATTGGCATTTTCTCAACTGCTTCTTCGTACTCTTCTTTAAGAATTTCTTGGTAAGGAGCTTGCTTATAAGAGTGGTCACTATGGGGAAGAAATGATACACCACTCATCTCATCAAAGTTATCATATACCCAAGCACCAACTTGCATCCACTCATGCTCTCTTACTGTAATAGTTACACTTGGTTTATGTTCACACCATGATCGCTGATACATGAGCCATATTTCTAGCTGCTGTATTGCATCAAGATCATCTCTGGTAATAGCCCCTTTAGGAGATTTAGTTGGGAAGCTGAAAACTACTGTGTTATCAGGCTTCATCACACAAGGCTCGCTAGGAACCCCAGCATTGATAAGAAACTGAGTTAAAGGGTCTTTTGTATCTCCTCGAACAGTTCTAATATAATAGTTAGAATGTCTAGTATGTATACCACTAGCACTATCAACAAGTTGAGATACAGTACCACTAGGTTTAACACAGGTGATAGCAGCAGATACAGGTATATCGAACTTCTTTGCATAAATTTCATTTGTTTCAATAGCAACATTCTTTAGCTTTTCTAACAGCTCACCAGCATTCTTGTTTGTAGAGATAAGCTTGTTGTCCATAATGCCCGTCATACTAACACCAAGTAAGCGTTCTTCTTCTGTGTTCTTCTGCCATATTTTTCTTAGATAGGGGAACTTAGTATACGTAGCTTGTATAGTTCCCAAGATAGTAGCCAGTTCAACCTTCTCGGTTAAGGTTTCAAGGTTATCATCATGTCTAGCTACAACCTCAGTTAAATTGCAAAACTGGTTTGGACGCAGCAGGATCTCACTGCAAGGGTTGCAACCCCATTCATGGTCAGGGTCACGTCTACCGTTCTTAGCTACTTGTTTCTTAGCAGCAACACGAGAGAAGATGCCTCGCTCACCAGACTTAGACTCTACTAATGAAGTCCATTCACGAAGGAATGTTTCCATGTCTGGCTTTTCTGTATAGGCAACAGAGTTATTAGCTAAAGCCCTTTGAGGATTAAGTACATACCAGTCACCTGATTTAGCATGCCTCATCCTATCATCAGATAGATTAGATAGAGAGATCATTGCACTTCGCCTCACCCCACCAACTACAACCACTTCGCCAATTTTCGTCATTAAATCATGAGCTTGTATACTAGATAACTTTCGACCTTTAGCAGCTTCAAAGGTCTCACAAGTAAAGTTAAACAAGTCTTCTAATGGGCCTGGGCCTGATGCTCTACCACCAAAAGTTTTTAGTTTAGCACCAGCTGGGCGTACCTTACTCATATTCCATTTAGGAACTTCACCAGCGTACAACAGCGAGATTAGCTGTCTAAGGGCTTTAGCCCACCCTTCCTTACTATCATGTACTGATATGGTAGTATCGCTCTGAAATAGGGCTTCTGGTACGTCAGGGAGCTTGCCTATATACTGACGCTCAACAGAGAATCCTACACCAGTGCCACACAGTAGAATAAACATGGCCTCGTCAAATGCCTTGGGGTCATCTACTGCTAGGTAAGCACAGTTATAGGCACATGTATTGTCTCGCTCCATAGCTGGGCCTGCACACATCATTGCTCGCATGCTAGGAACTAGATTTAAATTAAGAATATTATGTTTTAGTTTGTTGTATAGCTTACCACCTACTTTATCAGAGACAACATTAATCATGTATCTATCGACTGTCTCTTCCCACGTCTCTCTTCGGTTTTCTTTCGGTAACCATCTGGCATACCTGCTTAATGCGATGTACTGCTGATACTGATTCATTTTGTTATCCTTACTGTGTATTCAGTTTCAATTATTTTGTCTATGTAATGACGTGCTTTTTTTAAATCTTCTAAGCCACCCTTGTCTCTGTACCTAGAGACATATTTGACTACATTACCTTGAAAGTAATCCAAGTTGTTAGCTGCTATAAAATCCCATATTTGAATAGGTTTATTTTTATAATGATCTCCACCCCATTGAATATGATTACTACCATTAACTATCTTAGTCATATTAATCTCCATACTTTCTTTTTAAATAAGTTAAGGATACTGGTAACTCGTCAAACGATCCGTTATTGACTTCATTTAACATCCAGATACCTTTCCAGGAATCGTTACCTTGGTTGCCTAAATAGGCTTCGTTGTGTTGTGTAAACATCCCAGCAAACAATCCTGTTAAACGAACATTATCTGCTCGCTTACCGTATGCAATGTCTCTGTCCTGTACGTGTCCCATCACACAGCTCATCATCTTTTTAGTTAATAAAGCCCTAGCACTGGTCACCGGTCTACCCATTACACCAGTAGTAAAGAAGTGAGAAAACGCTACACCCTCAATAACTACGGGCTGTAGGTAATCGTACACTTCAAAATCGTTAAGGTTTAAATCAAAATATCCAATTGTATCCTCAAGAATTGAATCGTACTCAATTGCTCTTTCTATACGGTATTCGTGGTTGCCCATAGTAAAGACAAGCCTGGGTTTCCATTGTTTTTTCTTGTTAACTTTTAGCCTGTTTATTTCTGCTTTAATAGGCTGTAAAAACAAATCCATTGCTAAATTACCTGCTTCAATATCTTTGTTATAACGCCTTCCTTCAAATGAAGTTTTTCCTTTATCGTAAGAACACAGGCTTTCCATATCCCACCAGTCTCCAATTAAAACAATTGCATCAGGCTTTTTCTCAGCTATGTATTTACCTGCATACAACAAGTGATCTAGTGGTACATCAGGCTTAACCTGAGTGTCTGGCACTACGCATATCTTCATCAGCTTTTGCTCCAATTTTATGTTCTATTATCATTGATACTTTTGTACCTAGTAAAGTACCTAACCCAGCCCCAACTACATAAGGCACTAGCAGTATTAACGAAGGGTCTAATACTACCTCCCTAAGTGTTAAGAACCATACTGAGTTACTAACTACAGTACAAAATAAATTGTACTTATAATTACTCCTGTTCCTTGCTCTTGATGACATAGTGAATGTTACACTCTGTAAAAAAGACAACAACAATAAAGTTATTAGTTGCATTACACTAAGTCCATATTAACTTGTTCCCATTCACAAGTGAACCCACAGTCTGTTGGTAAATCTCGTTTGAAGTTACCCCTGTTAGGGTCTAGCTCATCAAGATATACTGCACCTTCTCTACCTTTGTTTACTGCGTGTCCTATTTCTCGTTCTAGTTCTGCCATCCTGTTAAAGTGTTCTGGAAAATCTTTTCTTATAGCGTTCCAATAACCCATACCACCCTTAACACAACCTATACAATTATTGTTTGAATAACCTAATTCATACATACGAGGTAGTTTTAACCCTGTTGATGTAAACCAATTTAAACATTCTTTTTTAGTAATTTTATTATCTACTAATATAAAATCTGTATCTACTTCGTTATTAGAATCAATAAACCTATCAACTCTATTTTGCTCTTCAACAGTATAACCAAAAACCTGAACATCACCTTCTTTTTGATATTTTTTTCTTTGGTCTTTCTTTAAAATCATTGTACATGGCGCACCTTGTACACCTTTAATAAACTTTCTTTTTCTAAACACATTGTAAATGGAATAGTCCATTGATTCATCACCAATAACTTTAATTGGTATGCCAGTTGCAACCTGGTAGTCTTTAACCAACTGCATATTATCTGGGTGTTCTTCTCTAACACGACAGTAAACAGCTTCCATCCTATTACCATATTTTTTATGGGCAAGATAGGTAGCATAAGAACTTGCAGCCCCACAACTAAACCAACTAATTACTCTTGTACCTAGAAATAGATTTAGTTGTTCCACTAATGATCCTTAAGAAATTTTATTTTATCTGCGTATCGTTGTTTAGCACGTTCAGTTTTTAGCTTGCCCATGCTTCGTTTGAGTTTACGAATTTGCTTTTCGGTATCAGTTCTGTGGTTAGGGTGAAAAGGAAAGTGTTCGTAATCTCCATTCCAGTGATCGATAACAGCTTGTAGAAATAACACTGGGTTGTATCCTGATCTTTTAGCCCAGTGTTTAATCCTACCTTCAATCGAGTTACAGTTCCTGTGCAGCACAGCTCTAACTCTTCCTGAATCATGGCAGTGGTCAAGTGCATCCTGACCTTTGTAAATTTTTTTAGTGCAAAGAACGCACTTGCCATTTTGTTCCAATAACAGTTTCTTTCGATAGCCCCGTACTTCTTTAGGCTTTAGGCGCATAAGTTTCACTCAATGGCTTTCTTAATATCCACAACAACTTACAATTTAAAATAAAATCTTCTTCAGTTCTATCTCTTTTAAGATATTCATTCAAACAGAACTCTTTGCAATCTTTAGTTGGTACATCAGCTAATAACTTTAAAGCAGTTTTGTTTCCAATTCCTTTAAGGCCAATAATATTATCAATTGAATCACCAGTAAGAACTTGTTGCCAAAAGAACCTTAACCCTTGGTCAGGTGAAACTTGATACACAGATGTTTTATTCCAATTGTAATGGCTTCCAGGAATCATATCTAAATCTTTATCTATAGTGCAGATAATGGTTTTTCTTGGATCTTGGCACTGAGCAATACCCAAAGCATCGTCAGCCTCTATATCAGTACAAAGTTGAGCATTGTATTTACTAATTAAATACTTTTGAATTTCAGGTATTAGTACTGGTTTAGGGGCATCTGCTCGATTGGCTTTATAGATAGGTGATAGTTTAAAACGAAAACATTCACCTTTAGTAAGGTACACAGAATAGCTAGTAGCACCAGAGGCTTTAACTATACCGTCAATCATTACTTTGACTGAATGTAAGCAATTAGCTATTGGGTCAACATCAACCCTTGAATGAGTTAGTCCTGTTTCTTCTAGTACAGCTTTCTTGGATCTTAACTCAGGATAATGTTGTGTTTCTTCAGTTTCTAATGCAACAACTTCCATACCGGCAAGAGACTTACGAACAAAGAACTCTTGCTTGCCGTCAGTGTAAACATCACGTTGGCAAGCAAAAGCTATAGCGTACTTTGGTATGTCTCCATCAATTAAGGCGTGCATTAGAACGGTACATCATCATCAAACATTTCTTCTTTTTCAGGTTCAACTGGGGCTTCTTTCATAGGTTTAACACTTATGCGATTAGTAATAAACCATGCTGGCAAACCAAATGTAGCTGCTTGTGCAGGGTTGTTTTCATCTTCAACATCACCTGTACAACCGTCAGTAACTAAACCTTCTCCTACAGCTGCTTTGTACTTACTAGGTATAGGTGATATAGAAGAAATGTTATCATAAGTCCTATCAGAGTTTTCACCCTTACCTTGAACGTGTACTACTGTCACATTACAAGGTTCGTCTATTACTGCATCCCAGTCAGCTATTACACCTTCTGTTGCTGAAGTATCAAAGACTTTATAGAACTGTAACTCTTTACCTTTCTCAGTCATTTGGTGAAAGATATTAAAAGCACTAGTCCACAACAATCGTGGTTTAGTTTCTCCATCAATCTCTATTGTTTCACCAACAATTTCAATACCTAAAGCAAGTTTTTGTACGTTAGGTTTAACCTCACCTTTGTACTCATTAGTGTGTAAGCCCAGGTCAGCAACGTAACGCAACCTACCTTCATGCTCCCCAGCTTCTAGATTGGGGATTGGGTCAAGGTCGTTCTTTTTGCTTACTTCACCAGTACGTTTAATAGCCATAATATTTTCCTTTAGTTGTATTTTGGAACTGTATCATTATTAATACAGAATGTCAAATTAGTGGATTTCAGAATAATTATTTCCGTATTCCACGTCTATATCTAAGTCTCTATTAAGACCCAGTTCTAGATTTACTTTTTGTACACAGTCTTTAAGATATTTGGTAACACCTTTCCTGTACCCTTTAGGTATCTCAATAATAATTTCATCGTGAAACTGTGCTATTAATTTTACATCTTTGTTAAGAATTTCTTGCAGCCACTTGTCAAAACAATACGTGGCCATGCCTTGATTAAGGGTGCTAAAAACATCCTTAGAGTTTCTGAGTACATACCAAAACTTAGAGCAAGGGTTCAACAACCAGGTCATGCCGTTAACTTGTTTGGTAGTTTGATCTTCTTCAATAGCTTTTAAACTCCAGTTACGAGACCAATAAGCATCCTTAAGAATCTTGCCCTCTGACAATGAAACCCCAGCACCTCTAGCTATAGTTTCTGCACCAGCTTTGTAAGTACTAGCATAGTTAGTAGTCTTACCTTTAAACCTCTGGGCTGATAGATATTCTTTAGTATCTTTACTAAAATCTCCTTGCTTGTAAGCATCGGATTGAGCTTGTGTTAAAAAACCAGCTTCAACAGCAATATCTAAATGTGGGTCATATCCTGGAACATTCATCTGGGCCACGTAATCGGGATCAAATGGCATCATTAGCGATTGCTTAGTCCGATCTTCAAGGGACTGCATGTCTGAACCACATATTTCGTTGCCTGCCCTGGCTGTAAGCAACGACCTTATTTCTAAGCCATATTTTTTACGAGAACTAGGAAGATTAACGCAAACTTGATGCTTAAAACGAAGGGTGTTTGTAAGCCCTTGTACAGCTGCTACAACAAACCCATCTACTTCAGCTGCAAGTAACCCGGATACTAATGCTTTACGGTGGCTGGTTATGCCCAAATCTTCCAAGTGACTAAGTTCAGGGTGGTCTTTGACTAGCTTGAGTACACTATTACATAGTTCATCATCTTTTTTTATCTGAGGCACTGCTCTTTTCTTTGAGTAACCACGTTCATCTTCACCATCATCAACATACTTAAATGTAATAGGTTTCCACCCTAAACTGTTTAACCAATTCTTAATTTGAATAGGGCTAGTAGCTTTAGGTGGGTTGTAACCATTTTCTATTTTGTGTTCTTGTTCACTGTTAAAATCAATATTAAATTTAGTACAGATTGCATCCCACTTCTTACCTGAAAATGAAAGGGTTCCATCAATCCTAAAAGGTTTTTTAGGTTTAGTAACTTTACGAAATACTTGTACATCTGGCATTGCTTTTTGAAGTAATGTTAAAGCTTCTTGCTGCTTTTCAGTTAACTCAGAAAGTAATGCTTTAGCAGCCGGTACATCTAGCTTCCACTTGTTATGCTCTTGTAAGGCCGAGCAATGCATCTTAAAGTTAAGGTAATCTACCAGAGGCCAGTATGCCTCTTCTCCGTATAACTCCGTCAAAAAAGCTGTTATACGCTCCCACAGAAGGGTATTAATTTTAACGTCTTCTGTGCAGCGGTGAACGTACACTGAAATAGGTTCAGATACCCAGTCCACAACCTCTGGTTTTGGTATGCCAAATTCAACACCCCAAAACTCTAGACCATGCCTGTTTCTGTTTGGATACAAATACCAACTAAGTGCCAAAGTATCTACTATTTTAGCTTTTATTTTAATACCAAGAATATTTTCTAGAGCTATTAAATCATAGCGAATAAAATTGTGTCCTACGATACTATCATTTTCAGTCAGTGCGACTAAGAACTTCCGCATTGCACTGTAATCAGTAAAAGACTCCAAGCCTACAACCATACAATGTATTAGTGTAGGTGTTAACGAGTCACATTCTATATCTATAACATACTCAGACACTAATTATTCTCCCATGATTCTCGTGATAGCCCAGCTCTTTGTAAACAGATTTAGCTTTAGCTACAGCGTCAAGTTTAGATTTAAAAATACCACAATATGTTTCTCCAATAACAACTTTCCAAGCCTGTTGTTTTTTGTTCCAAAATACACCCACAGTCCCAGAGGTATTGTTCTTATTCAGGGCTTTGTTCTTTAGATTCTCAGTTCTAGTAACGGCCCTCAAGTTATTTATCCTATTGTCGTTTTTTATTCCATTAATATGATCTGTATCGTTTTTAGGGGATTCCCCGTGAACATATAACATCGCCAGTCTGTGCGCTTTGTAGAGTTTACCAAATAACCCTATAGATACATATCCCCCTGGGCTGTGAGATGTCCCTGCAATGCTTCCTACACTAACCCTATTACTTGTTGGTACTTTCCAAGCAAACACCCCAGTCTCAGGATCGTAGTTTAAATACTTCTTCAAAGTCTCTTGATTTAACATTTTATGTCCACCACTTTCTTATAATTTCTATTAAAATCGTTTTGGCTCAAGATATTCAGTAGTTTCTGTGTTGTAGAACATATCAACAGACCCGTAGTTTCCCCAGTCACGACAGTACAATATCTTCAGTTTGCTGTGGTTTCGTTCTTCCTCTGGGCAAGCATCACTGCGATCTCTCTCGATTCCAAGGCCCAGATTTGACCATTTCTCGCAAGCACGGCTGCCAGAATATTCTGAACTCAAAACCTTGCCACCTTCTTCATGAGATTTTGCACCCTTCATTTTAGGATTTAAATGGGTGAAAGCAAAAATAGTAATTGGGTACTTGTTAACAAGATCAGCCATATCCGTTAAAATTAAATTAAGTTCATCATTGCCTTCTGAAGAAGTAAGCCTAGAAACTAATGCACTTAATGGATCTAAGAAAAAATGTTGTATACCGTCTAATAAATATTGTTCTTCAATAGCTACACGAATATCTTCCCAGTCCCTTGACCCGGCTCTGTCATACAAAGAGATTTTTCCCTTGAACTTATTCAATGTGTTCCTGAGTAGGTCATCACAGTACACGTTGTCCGGCTTTAAAAAGTTAGTTTTAGCTTCCTTTGAAGCCACTTGTTTAAGTGTCTTTATAGGGTGTGCTTCAAGATCATACACGCCAACCTTTTTACCATGAAACATAGTTAAATGGTGTACTAACTGGTTCTTAAACTCAGATTTGCCCTGCTTTGGTGCTGCTCCAAGGATAACTATATTTGATTCGCGTATGCCATAGGTAAGGCGGTCTAGGCTAGGCCAAGGATAACTAAGGCCCATCACTGGGCGAACTAATGCTGCCTCAATCAAAGCATCATCAACTGAAATAGTTTCCCCTAGACGCTGTATCATAGAGTCCCAAACCGCTGCTTGGTACAACTCTTTGCCTCGACCGGCTAATAGCATACAATTAGCGTCTTTAAGTGGAAGCTTGCAAACTTTAAAACTGGGAAAAGATTTTAATATATCTTTAGTCACTTTTTCTCCAGCTTTATCGTTATCCAAAACTAGCACTACTTCTCGATACTTCTCGATAAAACTACGATTATTAATAATATCTTTATGTCCACCTGATGCACCACGTGTAAGACTAACAACAGACGGTAAATAGTTTTGATACTTAGGTGCTGTGTTTTCAACTATGCATTGATACAAAGCCATAGCATCACAACGGCCCTCAGTAATAAACAGCTTATTAGAGCCATGCTTTAAAGCTATTTCACGACCCCAGAGATCGACAGCACCACGTCTATCACCAATACTAGAGAATGATTTCTCTGCAACTGAGCGTACTTCATAGCCTGTAAGCTTGCCTTGCTTAGTGTCGGGATAATAGTGTTTGCTTATCTTGCCGGTTGCTTCATCAAACTCTAGCTTTACGCCAAACAAAGCAACTGTTTCTTTTTTTAAACCCCTGTCTGGAATACCAACAGAAGGCAGCTTATTGTAATCGTTTAAATTAAAAATCTTAGGTCTTACAGGTACAGATTTTATAGGTGTTGTAGCACTGGTCATAGGGTCAAATTTCTCACATGCAAAACAATAACCATTTGTACTACCGTCTGTCTTTTCAAATATTTGCTTGCCGTCATTGCTTCCACATGATTCGCAGCTAATTTTATAAACCGGTGTGCCTGACTCCATTATTTACCTCTGGGTTGTTTAATTAAAATATCATTAATATAAAATTCTGATTCTCCGTTTTTAAAAGGGGCATCGTTTGAATTATCACGCTCTTGAAGCTCTCCGCATTGTTCACAACTTAAATAAATTTCACCTAACACTGTAGCCATGTGGCCTGCACATTTATCGCATTGCATTTTATACTCCTTTTTTATTACGACAACGATACAAGATAGTAGTTCATTAAAAATAACGATAAAAAATAATGAACTTTAATAAATTGTTTTTGTCCAATAAAACATACTAACTTAATAACTTCTTAGTAATTCTTAGTAAAATAAAAATTTAAATAATTAAATACTAAGAATAACTAAGAATATTAAAAGGAAACTTTCTTGTTTTTATAATTACAAGAAACATAAACTATTTCATTAACTTTAAATTCTTCTTTTAAACTTTCTATTTCAGATACAAGTGGACAAGCTTCTACTTTAAAACTTGCCACTTGCACATTTCCTTGAAGCATTACAATAATTATTAGTTCAAACATAAAACCACCATTAGCTCATCATTTTACTAATTTCAGCTTGTAGCTTGTTTTGGTCAATATACATAGCCATCACCTGGTGCCTACCACCTCCATTAGTTCCTGATTTAATATCAAAGTGCTTAAAAATCCTAGCAGCCGTAGTTCTTACAGTTTGCTCTGTTTTATTGCACTTCTTAGCCATTTCAGCGTATGAATCGCCTAATAACATAAATACTAAGACTTCTTGTTTAGCTTTACTTAATTTTTTCATCAATTTTCCTCGTTTGTTGGGTTAGGTATCAGTCCAATCATTGTGCCTTGTACTGTTTTATGTGCATTCATTAAATCTTTTGCTTCATGTAAATGAAGATCAGCTTTTAAAATTTTTACAGGATCTTGTAACGAATACAAAACAACTGCATATAATTCATCCATGATTATCCCTCTCTCATCATTTCAGTAATTTCTTCTTCTAACTTGCTTTTGTCAATAAACAAAGCCATCAAAGAAGTGTGGCTATTAACATCAAACTTATCAAACAAAGCTCTTATGTGCTGTCT
>Ga0209192_10001396_pt1 | contig 19375 bp, 17 predicted proteins | sample ArcticOcean_MG_C_11_FD_187433 | JGI IMG/M metagenome (GOLD analysis project Ga0209192, IMG submission 187433) | Marine microbial communities from western Arctic Ocean - ArcticOcean_MG_CB2_154 (SPAdes) (version 2) | ecosystem: Environmental > Aquatic > Marine > Oceanic | place: Arctic Ocean... | reverse complement strand
TATTGCAACCTTAGACTAGGTAAGATTCCTTGAAACAGATTTAAGATTCATATTAAACTTTTTCATTTCTGCAAGTAATGCTTCATTAGTTGTATTACCACTTTGTTGCTTAACAAGTTGCCCAACCGCATCTGCCATCTTATTCATAGAACTCATATCTAAGTCAACTGGCACAGTTCTGTTATTTTTAAGAGGAATAATTGCTTCATCACCGCCACCTTTGCCTTCTCCGACCATTGCGAGTGTAGGTTGTCTTACAATACCGCCATCTTCAAATCCTAGCCAACCTGCAATGTCAGATCCAACGCCTTTACCTGCAAACTCTCCAATCAATGCACCACCGACTGAACCTATAAGTCCACCAATAGCAGTACCAATTCCAGGAAAAATAGCAGTACCAATCATGGCTCCAAGTTTTAAGCCTGCCATTCCTCCGCCTAATGCTCCTAACCCTGCACCACCACCTTCGATTACTTTACCAGTAGTAGTTTCTCTTTCACTGTTTGCAGCTGCTGAAACACCTGTAACAGTTGCTCCAATAAACGGCAGTACTTTTAAGAAAGTGCCCATCATTCCAGTTGCTTTTGTGACTAAAGTTTTACTTGCATCAATTGCTGTATCGGCAGTTTTGGCACCAAGTCCAACCGCAGTTGCACCAGATGCACCTGTTGCACTACTTCCAATTGGCAATCCTTTAATCATCTTGTTAAAGGCACTAATAACATTGTTACCAGCTTTTGAAAGAGCAACCATTGCACCAGTTGTAGTTGTTGCTGGTCCTTCTAGTCCACCTACTTGATCTGTTAACTCCTTTAAAGATTTTGGCATAGCATCTACTAGTGATTTTAACTTAGAGGCTCCTGCTGCCATTAAGGATACTGCACCTTCAGTTGTTGAATTAAATCCAAGCCTTACAGTTTTACCTACGTCATTAATAGTTAATCCTACTTGTTTCAGTGCTTTACCATTTGAATCCAGGTCTGCACTTGAAGCTTTAACAAATGCAGAATAATCGCCATTGTATTTTTCGTTTACAACCAGTTGTTGCTTCTGTGCATTTAATAAGGACGCGGATATTGAAGCAAACGCCATTCCTATCTCACTGTATTGTGCAACTGCTTCAAGTCCTTGGTTAGCATTGATAAACTTGCTACTAACTCCTGCTAACTGACTCTGTATACCAACTAAGTCCATACTGCCGTTTTGCAGTCCTTCGGTGATGTTTTTAAGTACAGGACCCATATTAGCATCATTTAATAACATGTTACCAGCAGTAGTAGATGCAGCCGGTAACTTTAAGAAACTAGTTCTTAACGCATCCATTATAGGACTGTTTTCACCAAACTGCGATGCCATTGAAGTGAATGCTGCTCTTGCAGTATCTGCGCCTTCACCCTGCATACGACTTAAGGCTAGTTCAACGTCTGCTCTACGTTTGTCATTTGCCATCTTAGACGATAATGCTTTACGATCTTGTCCAGTTAAGTTTGCAAGTAGTTGTATTTGTTTTACAAAGTTAGCACCGGCTTGTGCTTGTTGATTGACACCCATTGTAGCAAAATGTGTATTTCGTGCTTGCATTGCAGTATAGTTTGCTAACAGCTCTGCAGCTTCACTTGCTTTGATACCCATCATTGCAAATTCTGTACGATAAGTGTCCTGAACAACTTGGTTCAACGCCATGAATCTTGCGGCACCTAGTTTAGCACTACCACCAAACGCTGCCAACGATTCACTATTTGATCTAAGCACACTTGTCATTTGCTCTAAAGTCATATAGCTTTTTGCCGCTGCTCTTTCAAAATCAAACAGATTATTTGAAAAGGTTGCGCCAGTAGCACTTAGTCCATCAAACGTATCAATTAAGTTTGCACTATGTCCTACTATTGCTCCAGCTGCAGCTCCAAAAACTGCACCGAATGAACCAAATGATGCAGAACCTTTGTCGATAGCAGTGCCTAGTTGTGCTAGGTTTAAACCTGTTCCAGCTGTGCTTGCACCAAATTCTATTAGGCCTTTAGTAGAATCTAGTACCCAATTGAGCATCCTTTTGCCTTTTGAGGCAAAATTGTCCGCTGCACCGGCTGCACCATCTAGTGCTTCGCCAGTATCTGTTGCACTTTTCTTGAGGCCTTTAATAACAATAGTTGCATCTTTGTTTGCTTTAATGTTATCAACTTTTGATTTTAATTCTGCTTTCATCGCAGGAGAGGCGCCACCGTTCTTTTTCTCGAACGCATCTAAAAGTTTTGTTAATGTTGCTTCAGTTGCTACGTCGCTTAACGTAACGGTATTGTTGTCTATGTCTACTGTAACGCTCATAATCTACCCAGATAAATAGTATTGTACACTCGTACTTATATGTTATTTATCGGAGCAAAACATGGAAGAAAACAATAACCCATTACTTGGCTATTTTCGCAAGCCAGAAATATATCTAGCGTTGCCTAGCAGAGGAAAGTACTACGCAGACGGTGCATTAGACTTACCACCGAATGGCGAACTTGGTGTATTTCCAATGACTGCTAAAGATGAGTTAATCTTTAAGACACCAGATGCCTTACTTAACGGTAGCAGTACTGCCGAAGTTATCAAAAGTTGCGTACCTGCAATCAAAGATCCGTGGGGCATACCTAGTTTAGATATGGACGTATTATTAATTGCTATTAGAATTGCAACATACGGAAATCAAATGGATATCAATAGCGTATGTCCAAAATGTCAAACACAAAATGAATACGGAATTGACTTAGGAAACTTAATCACACAGTCAGCAGATTGGACATTTGAAAATACTGCTGAACTTAAAGGATTGCACTTTGAATTCAAGCCGTTAACATACAAAGAGATGAATGTTGAAAATCTTAGACAATTTGAAGAAAATAAGATTATGAGGATTGTTAATGACGAATCAACATCAGAAGAGCAAAAACAAGAGCTATTCCAAGATGCGTTTTTAAAACTTACTGCACACACAATAGACTTGATTGGTAAAACAATTTGCAAAATTACAACACCTGATGGAGTTGAAGTAACTGATCAAAAACACATCAGTGAATTTATGCAAAGTGTCGATAGAGGAATGTTTGAAGCAATTCAGCAACATCTCGACAAACAAAGAATTAAAAATAGTTTTGCAGAGTTTGAATTGACTTGTGAAAACGAGGAATGTGACAACAAATACAAAACCCCTATAGTATTCGACAACGCAAATTTTTTCGTATAAGGCTTCTAAGTCTTAGCAACGAGGATATTGCCAAGATGCTAAAACAGTTCGACTCAGAAGCCGAAGCAATTAAACAAAACATATTCAAACTAGTTTGGTACATGCGTGGTGGTATTAATCTGGATCAAGCATTTATGCTCAGTGTCAGTGAACAAAAAGTCATTTACGAAATAATCGCAGACAATATTAAACAAACAGAAAAAACGGGTTTAGCATTAATCTAATAGATTATTAAACCACTTTATAAGATGACTTACAGTCATCAGCAATTTCGTTTTTCAAACTCATTGCTTTTTCTTTAGTTAATATTAATTAACAACAAATGATAACATAACTAAAGTCTTCATGCAGATAGTTTTAGTCAGACGGAACCTGTTTAAGGGTTCCGCCTATCTCGATACTTCATGCGAGTATTATCTAGCCGAGACTTGGAAGTAGGTAATTATTATACACAAGTTTGATGGGCTCTGACCTTTCCCAACCTACGTCGACATTAAATGTATTACTACATTATATCCCCAAGCTTCGTTCCTGTTGCCATGGGTTTTTACAAACTGTATTGTGTTTTTTGATTGACAGTAATTCAATCTATACTAACCGGTGAGCCCAATTTGTTTGATGGCTTCCACACTCTGGTGTGTTGATCGGTATGTTGCGTGTGCTTCTATATGAGAGCTTTTTCCACAGCGGTATTTTAAACTGGCCCGCTAACCTTAAGTACTGTAACTATAATTGTTGACTGTTCTTGAATTGTTGAATGCCTTCGTGGAGAATTTTACTACTGCCTACGCGAACGTTTATAATGCCATTATAATAATTGTCTGATAAAAGAACTTCTCTTTCAAACTGCTCTTTTGCTTCAAGGTAACTCATTAAGCCCCTACTTGAACAAAGATAAAGTATTTCACGTGTGAAGTTCTTGCTGCCTAGCTCTGCTACATCTGCCTGTAAGTGATCTGAAGATCCATAATAGTCTCTCCAATCACTTTCTATTGTTGATCGTCGTTTATTCTTCTTGCCTTTAAGAGGCGGTCTTGTTTTTTTAAATCGTGCTAACTTTTTGCCAATATACTTTTTATTGGTTTTTAAGTTGGTTATTAAGTATACAAATCCCTCAATACCGTCTGGTAACTGAGTAATTGATTTGCCATTGTACGTCCAACTCATTTAATTTTTAACACTCTTAATTGTAACGCTATTAACGGTAAAGATCAACCTTATTATCTGTGTATTTACACAGATCACCGAGAATTTTGCTAATTTTATTGGATACTACTAATGTTTACCATTACTAGCATCTAGATAGTAATTTTCTGATTCAAATTACATACTATTTTTTTTGTCTTGAATTTCTGCACGACGTGACTTGGATAATTTACCAATATCTCCTAATGCTTTTCTTGCTCTAGCAGCGGCTGCTTTAACGCCTTTATCTTCCCAAGCGGCATGTTCCGCTAAGTATGCTTCGTATGCAGATACGATCTGCTCGTGTATTTGATTTGACATTTTATTCTCCTATATGACTTCTATGTCTGTGTTATAACTTGTAAACCCATTCTCTTTTGTTACGGTGAGTATGTTGTTTACACGACCAGCAAGTTCGTCTTTGTGCGACACTAGCCACACACTTTTCTTACGTTCTCTACTAATCTTCTTTAGTATGGCAAGTGAATTTTCTACTCCACTTGAATCCATACCACTGTCTACTAGTTCATCGATAAACAATAAATTAATAGGCTGATATAAATTTTCCCATACATCACGGAAAGCCCAACTTAAACTTAATATAAGTCTGTTGCGTTCTCCACGACTTAAATTATCAAAATCTAAATCTCTTCCAAGCTCTTGAATCTCAACTGTCAGATCATTTAGGAATACAACACTATGTGGTAATCCAATACGTTCTAAATAGTATGCTAATCGCTTGTTTAAGAATGCTAAATTCTGATCAATAATTCTTTTTCTAATAAAGCTGTCTTTACTAGTTAGTAGACGTTGCAAGAACTCTTGGTGGTCTTTGACTCTTACGATCTCATTAAGTGTAGTATAATCTACATCTTGTATCGCTGTTTCTTGCATTTCTACTATTTGTTCTTGATAAGGATCTACTTGTAATTTTAATCCTTCAAGTTCTGCTTTTAATTTATCAAGACTACTTCTATGATTATAAGCATCATCTAGTGAATCATAAAACACAGTAGGCTCATCACCTAGTTCGCCTAGTTCTTCTAGTGCAATAGCTAGTGTATTTTCTTCAACACTATTAGTATCTACAATATCAACTGATTCTTTTAGTAACTCTTTTTTACTTTTGATTGTGTCTTCTTGTTTGTTATCGTGTATCTCTTGTCCACATGCATAACATTTATGATCCTCAAGTAGTGCTACTTCTTTTTCTAGTTTCTGTATGCTTTTGTTGTTGCGTTTTGTCTCAGCAGTTATTCTATCTAACAAATCAGTTGTATCTTTGATTTGTCTTTTTTTAGTCTTGTAATCTTTACGTTTACTATGTGCTTCTAGTTCTGCTTCAATATCAATGTGTGTTAGATCATCAAGACCTTTTTCAAGTTGTTTAGCATCTTCGTCGTGCTTGTTTTTCCACAATGTCTGCCTGCGTTTAAGTGCAGTAATTTGTTCTTCGATACGACCATTAGCATCAATCTGACTCTTGATACTAAATTCTTCTGTTGTTGCTAACTCTTTACTAACTTTAAGTTGCTCTTTTAGAACATCTGCTTTTTCACTAAGCAACGTAATACCAAGCAACTGCTCAATAATAGCACGTTGGTCGTTTGCCTTCATGCTAAGGAACGGCTCGGTGTATGTGTTTAATGCAACAATGTGTTTAAACATATTGTGTTGCATACCAAGCAAGCGTTCTATCTCTGCTTGTGTTTCTCTACTATCGCCTTGTGCAGAATCTGATGCTTCTTGTTCATGATTGTTAATGTAAAACTTTAGTACATTAGGCTTACGTCCTCTTTCAATACGATACTTTAAACCACTTAATTCAAACTCGCAAGTAACTAACATATTCTTTGCATTGGTTTTATTAACCAAGTTGTCTCTGCGAATGTTAGTTAAAGCCAATCCATAAAGTGCGTAACTTAATGCATTAATTATAGTTGTTTTACCTGTACCGTTTCTCGACCCGTTATCTCCACCACCTGTATCTAAGTTTTCTCCTAGCACAAGTGTTAAATCATCACGGTCAAAATCAACGGCTTGAGTACTGTTACCGACACTCATAAAGTTTTTTGCAGTAAGGTTGTTTATTTTAAACAATTATAGATTCCTGTATATTTCCATTAAGAGGTTATTGTCGTATAGCTGGCTGTCAACTGCACCTAGTTGACTATAAACAATACTGTCGACACTTTCAAAGTTAACTTCGTGTTTTTCGTCAAAGGTATCTTCGACATTCTTTTGTGGTAGTAATGATAGTTCTCTTACGTCATACTGTTCATAGAATGTTTCTTTTATAAAGTTTGCCTCTTCGTAACTAATATCAATATCTAAGTTAATTCTTGCATATGTTTTTGGTAATAGTAACTTATCTGGATCGTCTAACAAAGCACTAAGTTTTAATACACGGTACTTTGGAGCATCGTGCCATTGATGAAACACATGAGGTTGTCCCCAGTCTAGTATCATTGCGCCTCGAGCATCGTCCCATGCATCACTATAGTTGTGCGGAAATGCATTACCAATGTAACTAATATTTCCTACTTCTTGTCTTTTATGAAAGTGTCCAGTAAACATACGTTCGACACCCTGGAAGTGATTATTTTTTAATTCTCCGTGATCAGGCATTTGTATCATTGCATTCATATAGAAACTAGGAAGCTCAAAATGTCCTAGCATATACTTGGCTTCAAGTTTCTTAATCTGTTTCCACTCGTCACCTACAAGCCATGGAACAATAGCAACATCACCTTCAACTGTGATATCATTAAACAGTCTTATGTTAGGTAAATGCTTAATCCATGCTACACTATTAAAGTCACGTTTGTCTCTGTAATACTCATCGTGGTTACCAGGTAAAAATATTACTTGGTCAAACGATTCACTAAGTCTAGTCATAGCCATAATGCTATAGTTTAACGTAGCAACATTTATACTTGCTCTGTGATGATGCCAATCACCTAGGAATAAACAAGTTTCTGCTCCTTGTTCTTTTCCTAGTTTGATAACCCATTCTACAAATGCTACACAATCTTCATTATGTAAATATGCATTACTCTTATTTCCAAAGTGTATATCCGTAAAGACAACAGCCTTTTTGAATAAATTACTCATAGTGAGTCCTATCATGTTTCTTAAATATACGTTATTATAACGGCCTTTTAACCAAAGAGCAACCTATTTCTTAGCATTTGCAGTTACTTTTGCTTGCTCGTCAGCCATTTTAGTATTCCATTCACTGTTGTGTTGTCTGGTATAACTTGGCGTTAGATCGTTCATTTCTAGTATATCATCACGTATGTTTTGATTACGTTTTTCAATGTTTAGAACTCTTGTAAAACTATTTGTAATAGCGGCAGTATAATATGCAAACGGATTTTGACTTTTGCTTTCGTCAAACTGTAAACCAATCTGTGCTAGTTGTACTAGTGCCTGTCCACGCATTTCGTCAACATATGTATAACCACGCCAGTTATATCGATGACTGTAACGTTCGCACAACTTCATGTACATGTTAGCAAGTTTGTTAGATGTTTTACCGTGTTCTTGGCTAAAGTATCCATTCTCCATTCCACCAACCCAATGACTCTTTGCTACAAGTTGTAGTTCGCCAGTTGTTTCATCATGTCTATAATGCTGATATGGAGGAAACAAACACTTGGTATGGTGATCTGCTACTGTCTTAGGTGTCTTTTTGCGTCCTGGCTCTAGTGGAATATGTTCGAATGTCATTACACGGAACACTAGTTCGTGTACTTCAAAACTTTCAGGATCTACTGCAAAGTCTGCCATTTTTAGTTTTTTGTTCTCGTTAAGTAAAAAAGCGGCACGTTGTATTCTGTCTGCCCGTGCTTTACGTGCTTCTTTAATCGCAGCTTTATCAATTGCCGCCACACTTTGTACAATGCAGTCAACATCTTTTGACTCAGCATCAATATATGAGCCGTAACTTGTTTTACTTTTGTGTATTTCTTTTAATAAGTCTCTGTTATTGAGATAGTTTCGTGTTGCCATAAAGGAATTCCTTATAATTATATATGTATATTATAACGTAAATAAATACATAGAGCAAGAGGTATTTTATAAATGGGTAGAATTTTAGATAGTAAGAACAACGTCCAATACAACGCTAAGGGCGGTGCAGTGAGTAATTTCGCAAAAAGCGGAGGTAACACGTCAAGTGCAGTACCTTCCTATGCAAGTTATGGTGAGTTTGCAAGCAAAAATCCAATGGCAGCAAAGATTGCAGGCGGATTCATGCCAGGCATGAAAAGCATGGCAGGAGGTGGAATGCCTGAGATGGGACGATTGTTTGGTGCAGGCATAACAAAAGGTGCTAGTTCAAATGCAAAAGGCAAGAACATGAGCACTAGTTACCCTGTTGTAGGTGCAAAAACCCAAGACCATCGAGTAAGACTTAGTCTACCTCCTAAAAGTAAAATTTTATATAACGGCAGTACAGGTGGATTAATAGCACCGTTAGCAGAAACAAACGGAATTGTATTTCCTTATACACCTGCAATTACGTTTCAACATCAAGTTGATTATCAAAGAACAAGTCCTACACATAGTAATTATCCCTTTAATTTTTACACTAATAGTGCAGTACAAGACATATTAGTAACAGGAACATTTACTGTTGATTCAGGACCTGATGCAGTTTACGTAATGGCAGTTATACAGTTTCTAAGAACAGTTACAAAGATGTTTGGAGAAGCAGATGGTGCTCTTGCAGGTAACCCTCCTCCAATAATGAGACTAAGTGGACACGGACAGCACTTAATGCCAAATATTCCTTGTGTTGTAACCAACGTAACTGTTACACTACCAAGTGAAGTTGACTATATGACAATACCAGGACTATCAGCAGGTGGCTTTGACAGTTCTCCGGGAACTACTCGTGTACCAAGACAGACAGAAATATCTATTGGCGTAACGCCAGTTTACAGTAGAAATGAGCTACGCCAATTTGGGTTAGATACACTAGCAAGCGGCGCAGGTAGTAGCAGAGGATTCATCTAATGTTGAATACTATTATTAAAGCATTGGCTGTAATTTTTCTTATGCAACTAATTATTCTACACAGTCTAGATATAGCAGACGCATACAAATACCATGCAATGTACTATGAAGAAGAATTATTAAACCTACAAGATTTAGATATAAAGGAAAACTACTAATGGCATATGGCATCACTAGTCCTTATCTTAAAACAGGAGTAGATAGCAACGGAGTGTTACAAGTATTAACACCGAGACCTATTAGTGCATCACCTGGCGATCAGATATTAACAATAAACAGTACATATGAATACCGTCCAGACTTATTAGCAAGTGACTTATACGACAATCCAAAATTGTGGTGGGTGTTTGCACAACGTAATCCAAACGTAATACATGATCCTATTTGGGACATGAAAAGAGGAACTAGTATCTTCCTACCAGAGCAAGAACGACTATTCACTGACTTAGGACTATAGCATGGCTTTTGAAAACCTACTTAACGGGATAGGAAATATGATTCCCGCTTCTGAGAAGGCAGCATTTAATAAAGATGCAGCCAAAGCAATGGATGTTATGAACAAACTTACCGGTGGACCCGGTGGAAAGTCACAAGGTGTTAGTGGTGCTGGCACAGGTGGTGATGAAAATATTGGCACAAATCAACGAGCAGAAACGTGGCAGGCAGAAGAGTTTTCAGATCCTGGCAAAGTCAAGCCGGCAGTTGATAAAACAAACAATGATGATGCAGCTGCTAATCAGGCAGATGTTGACTTACCAGGTGATGACGGCGACTATGGACCAGAAGTTAAAGACAAAACAGATCAAAATGTGCGTACTGGTACACAATCGTATGTGGATGATTCTGCATATGTTCCATTAGTACGTCAGCATACAAAAAACCAAACTAAAACTGACACAAGTATAAAACGAAATGTATTACACAAGTATTCAAGTTATACATACCACTTTGAATTATTTGTACTAGATGTAGATGACTATAACCGTATCACCAATGATGAGACCTTTAGAATTGAAGAGCAAGAAAAACGTTTATTAATTAAGTCAGGCGGTGGTGGACAGAAGATGCGAAACAAGTATTTTCAACTAGATTACTTTATTGATGATGTTAACATCGACTCTGTTATGTCACCGAGTAGCGGAAATGCCGGAAGTACTAACGTTGAAGTTAGTTTTACAGTAACAGAGCCGTATGGGATGACACTGCTTAATGCACTGGTTATGGCGTGTAAAGAAATGGGCGGATACAATTACACTAACCAACCGTACCTGCTAAAACTTAGCTTCAAAGGATATGACAAGGACGGTTTGCTAATAGAAGGAGCTCAGCCTGAATCGACTCGATACATTCCAATTAAAATAAGAGATTTTAAATTTGGTGCCACAGAAGCTGGGACAACTTATAATATTTCTGCAATTCCTTATCACAGTTTAGCATTAGAAAATACTAAAGCAACAATTAAAACTGATGTAAGAGTTGATGCAACTACTATTGGAAGCTTCTTGAGTAACAGTATTCAAACTGTTACAACCAACATAGTTCCCGGAGTACCAACTGCCGGCGCAGGTCAAGGTAGTGGACAATATCTGAGAACTGGGCAAAGCTCTTCTGGAAGATCAGCTGTGATAACAAAAACTCCATCAACAACAACAAAAAAAATTGATACCGTTGAAGGCGGACTTGCAGGGTACTTTAATCTTATTGAGGCTGAACAAGTTAAGCAAGGAACTAAACTTTTTCCAGATGAATATGTGTTTACAGTTGATCCAGATATTAGCTCAGCAACAATTATGCCACAAGACCTAACTGAAATAAGAAAAATTAAAAATGAAAATGACCCACGCAAAAAAGCAAAGGGGCAACTATTAAAGAACTTTCAGTATGATGAGAGCTCTCAGAGTTATTCAATACGAGCAGGAACAAACGTTATTCAGTGTATTCACAGTATTATAAAAACAAGTTCGTATATGACTAATCAAGTAAAAGCAGATAACTTACAGTTAGTACCTTACAAGCAGTTCTCAGAGTATAAAGAGAATCAAGATACACCAATTAACTTTTACAGAATTGTTCCTAAGATTACACTGCTTAAAAAGTGGGATACCAAACGTAATTGTTATGCAAGAAAAGTTGAATACATAATTAAAAAGTATAACATGTACGGAAAAGACTTTGAGAACTTTGGACAGGCTCCAATTACTGACGTTATTAAAGACTATAAATACTTGTACACAGGACAGAACGACGATGTTCTAAACTTTGATATTCAGTTTAATAGTGCATATTACCAAACAAACTTATACAATATTGCAAATAAAGCAAAGAACGTTGCATCACAAAAAGCACAGTACGACCCATCAGATTTTGCCGCAGGTAACTTGGCTAAAACTGACGCCAACTCTGTTAGTACTATTGCTCCGTTTATTAAAGAATCATATGTAGATACTGGAAGTTCAAAAGGTGTTAGTGACCCAAGAGGAAATCCAAGAGCAATGCTTGTTGATAATTTTATGCAAGAGGTATTTAAAAATGGTGCAGATTTAATCGAAGCATCATTAGAAATTGTAGGCGATCCTTGTTTTATAAACCAAAATGATCAAACACAAATTGGACTAATGACATACGAGGCACCTCCGTACTTGAATGACAGATCATTAAACCCAGACAGAGAATGGCATATATCGATGAGCTTTCGAAATCCAGTAGACATTAATACTGAAACCGGATTGTATTATGGGTTTGGACATGACAAGGATGGACTGGCAGAAGTTACTGCACCTACAATGAATGGCATATACAGAGCCGTAGAAGTTAACAGTAAGTTCCAAGGTGGTAAGTTTACTCAAAGTATAAAAGCAATTAGAGAACGAGGCAAGCAACTATCTGACTTAGTTGATTCAAGCGAAACTGCAAAGCGTGTTGAGACTGTAAAAGAAATAAATCAAAAAGTAGATACACTAGTTATGAATGCTCCTCACCCAGGATTAAAGTTATTGCCAAAAGGTCCAGCTGGTATTCCGTTACCGGATGACTTTGACAAAACAATTACAGGATCCAACGCAGTACAGAGTGCAATAGATAAAGCCGGTAGCATAGGAAAAGCATTTCCGGATGGTAACGTTAAAGATATAGGTGATGTAATGGCAATTTCCGGAGCAGAGGAAAATTGGAAACCTAAAGCGACAGGATTGGCAAAGAAAGCCGGCAGTGCATTATTAAAGAGTGCTAGGACTATAGCAACATGAGTACAGAACAAAGATATATTAATAGAAACGATCCTGACCTTGACGTACATAAGAAACGTGAAATTGTTGATGCTGGACCATACGAAGGAATTATTAAAAACAACAGTGACGTGTTAAGAACAGGACGAGTTGAAGTTTACATTCCAGCATTTGGCGGACCAGAAATTGCAATAAACAGTTGGATACCTGTGCAATGGTGTACACCATACTATGGAAAGACTGACAAAGGTAATATAGGTAAAGACGAAGCAGAAGGCATATACAGTTACGGAATGTGGATGTCACCTCCGGATCCTGGAGTAAGAGTTGTTGTCGCTTTCCTTGAGGGTCTGCGAGACAAAGGTGTTGTAATTGGTTGCTTAATTGACGATATGAGTAATCATATGACGCCAGGAATACCAAGTAGTAAACACTGGTTAGAAAGTCCAGAAGTTGCTGATTTATTACCAGCAGCAGTATCAGGCAAAGATATTCTACCCGTCATTGAAAGAAACGTAAAGTATAACAACAAAGACAGAAGTACACCAGGTATCGTAAAAAGACCAGTTAACATTCCTTTATTAAAAATATTTAAACAACAAGGACTACTAAGTGATACTGTACGTGGACAAAGTTTTAGTAGTAGCCAAAGAGAGAACAATAGTGCAGTATATGGTATTAGTACTCCGGGTAGATCAGTTAACACCGATCCTTCTACAAACGCAGCTTTAAAAGCAAGAATGGAAGCAGGCGAAGCAACTGATGAAGATCTAAAAGTTAAAAAACGTTTGCCAGGACATATGTTTATAATGGATGATGGAGATGCAAACGGCGACAGTAATATAATGAGATTACGTACTAGTACTGGACATCAAATATTAATGGACGACAAGAAGGGTATTGTTTACGTTGCAACTGCAAGCGGTAATGCCTGGATTGAAATGGATAACACTGGAAATACAAATATGTTTAGTGCTGGAAACTTTAGTGTGCATTGTGAAGGAAGTTTTAATGTACAAGCAGGTGGAAACATTAATATTGAAGCAGATAAAAATGTACATATAAAATCCAAAGAAGCGGCAGTTAAGATACATGCCGAAGACGGAACAATCGATGCAGTTAGTGAAAAAGGAACTTACTTACAAAGTGAAGGACCTTTACATGTTAGAACTGCTGAAGATCAAAAGTTTACTGCATTAGACAGTGACATACATCATAACGGACCCGAGGCAACAGTGGCATCAACACCAACAACGAATGACTTAGTAACATCTAATAATAACAAAGATGTGTTGAGTAGTATTGCTAACGTTGTACCGGAACACGAACCGTGGAGTAGAGGAGACTAACAATGGCTTTCAGCTTTGGAGGCAAAGCATTTAATTTTGATATGGATGCAGACGTAGCGACAAACTTAACAAAACTAACAGCAAGTGCAAACAAAACACTTAAACTAGGTGGCGATTCCTGTAATGTTATGGGAACTATCGGTGCTATCACACCTGATATTAAAACAGCAATTACTGCGGCAGAGACAGAAGTAAAGACTGCGGAAATGCTAACTGAAACACAAAACGCAACAGGACAATTAACTGAAGCAATTAGTAGTATGGCTGCTACTAAAGAAACTGCAACTAGCAAAATTGATCAGGTAAATGCACTACTGACTGAACTAACTGATGCAGGTAAAAGTGATATGAAGAATAAACTTGAACAAGCATTTATTGATTATATGGGTGCAGTTGAAAGCAAAGCAACTAAAGTAAATGCAGCGGCAGGAACAGGAATACAAATACCAGTGCCAGTTATGGACGCAGACGGCCACGCAACTTATGATGCGTTTGGAGATCCTATAACAGAACTAAAGTCACCAGGTGATGCGATTGCAGATGCTATGACAAAGGCAGAAGAAAAACTAGATATAGCAATGGTAAAATTAGGCGACATGGTTAGTGTTACAGGTGGATTAAGTTGTAAAGGAATACAAGAAGCAATGCTTAACAGTAAGTTCGAAGCAAGTGGTACTGTAGGCGAAGCAACTAAAGAAGTTAAAAGTAAAGTACCAAGACACACTAGACGTATACAAGATAACGGTACACTGGTTAATTTTAACATTGATCGTAAAAAGCCTTTTAGAGATGTTACTGAAACAATACAGGCAAGAAACCTCTCTGCAGGAGACAATGAAGATCCGTTTACAGAAAAGACAACATTAATTAGAGTATACGGAACTGAAGCACAGTTAAACAAACGATATGGTGCTAAAGTTGAAGAACTTCCAGAAGGAGTAGTAGCAGTATAATGAAAAATCATATGATTAAACCAAACTTAAAACTTGTTAATTTTAATATTGATTATAAGTTACCAAAAAAAGAAGTTACTTACAACGGTGATCAGATAATGTTGTATGGCAGAACTGCTGACATTGACAAACGCTTTCCAAACGGTAAAGAAAAGATTGTCGAGCCTAAAGAAGGAACAGCAGATCCTAGTGCAGATATTCCAGTGTTTGGCGGTCCTCTTATTCCTATTAGTCTTAGTGCCGCAGTTGGAAAAGCAACTACTAATCTTAAGGCAGTGGCAAGTGTAGCATTAAGCAGTGTTGGTGCTATGAAAAGCGGACTTGAATCGTTAGCCTTAGGAAGTGCAGATGAATTAGTTGCACTTGCAAAACTAGATAAAGTAATACTAGAAGCAAAAGCAGAACTAGGGCAAATATCAGCAGGTAACAAAGACAAGTTATCTATGGGACTTGAAACTGATATTCTTAAAGCACAAGGAATTAAAACGCCGGGTGCATTAGGTGATGCACTTAGTATGGGAGACCCTAGCGGAGCAATCGGTAAGTTTGCTGGTATAGATGGCGATATGATGGCTGGAGTAAAATCAGCCGCAACTGGAGGATTAAAACTTCCGTCGGTGTCAAAATTAGTTGATTCAGCGGGTGGTTTGTCTTTAGCTGGTGTTGATAAGAGTTTAGGATTTAGAGACATTATAGAAAATGTTGATGTAAAAATTACAAGCATTGCTGATAAATTTGGTGTTTCGTTACCGGATGGCTTTAGTGAGACAATCGAGTCGTTTGCAAAAGCACCTAGAGTAACAAGAGTGTATGGAAGCGAAACCAATTTAAATAATAAGTTTGGTGTAGATGACTTTGCAGATGTGGCAAAAAGAAGAGGTGTTGTTGAAGCACCACGACCGAGTGCAATCACAAGTATCTCAAAGAAGATTTTTACTAACGGAAAATGGCTTGATACAGGAGCCGCATAATGGGTAGACCAGTAGCAAGACTAGGCGATAGAACACTTGGTACATGCTATCATCCAAGTCATATACCTAAAGTAGTAGGCGGAACAATTATTACTGCTAGTGCCGATGATATAACAAACAACAAAGGTACTGCAAGACTAGGAGACCTAGTTTTAACTGATTGTGGACACAAAGGTGAAATTATTACTGGTAGTCCGAACGTGCTTGCCAACGATAAGCCTATTGCTAGACTAGGCGACAAGATATCAAACCTAGCACCCTATAAAGCAGAAATCGTTACTGCTAGTCCTGACAGACTTGCAGAAGACTAAAAAAACAACAGGTAAATATTGATATGGCAAACTATTACGGTTACACAAGCATTGGAAGAGATTTCGTAGATACTGCGGCAACAGATCAGGTTCTGATTCGTGCTGATCTTATAAATCACTTTAACACTAGATTAGGCGAACGCTTAATGAACCCTGGGTTTGGTTGTGTAGTATGGGATTACATATTTGATCCATTTACTGATGAAGTACGCTATGCAGTAATTGAAAATTTACAAAGCATAGTAGAATCAGATCCTAGAGTGGTATTACGGTCATTAGATGTTGCAGAGTGGGAACACGGATTACAAGTAGAGTTATCAATAGCATATGTTGAAGGTAACCAAGCAGAAGACATGATAGTATCGTTTGATGGACAAAGTGGCAAAGCAACATATTAATATACGCACTTTATAAAACGCATAAATACTACAATATAAGGGACTGGGTATATTTAAATGAGCACTAGTGAACGTCAAAATAGTTTATTTGTTTCAGAAGACTGGACAAAGATTTATCAAACATTCAAAGAAGCAGACTTTCAGAGTTACGACTTTGAAACGCTTCGCACAACTATGGTACAATATCTTCGTAATAACTATCCAGAAGATTTTAATGATTACATCGAGAGTAGTGAATTTATTGCACTTATGGATCTTATTGCATACTTTGGACAAAGTCTTGCATTTAGACAAGATCTTAACGCAAGAGAAAACTTCTTAGAAACAGCACAAAGACGTGATAGCGTATTACGTTTAGCAAAGTTACTAAGTTACCATCCAAAGCGTAATCAGCCTGCAAGAGGCATGCTAAAAATTACAAGTATTCAGACATCAGAAAATGTGTTTGACAGTACAGGTCGTAACTTAGCAGATAGTTATATTGTATGGAACGATAGCACAAATCCAGACTACTTAGAGCATTACGCAGTAATAATGAATGCTGCAATGACTTCATCTCAGAGTTTTGGTAATCCAGGACTAAGTGGAACACTAAGCGGAATTAAAACTGAAATATATCAAATTAATTTAATACCAGACACAATTCCTGCTATACCGTTTGTTGCAGATGTTGCCGGACAGAGTATGACGTTTGAAGTTGTTAATGGTACATTCCAAGGTAAGGAGTATGTGTATGAAGCATCTCCTAAGCCCGGTGATACATTTAATACATTTTATAGACAAGATGGTAAGGGTGCAGGATCAAGTAATACTGGGTTCTTCTTTTACTTCAAGCAAGGAACACTTGAAACTTCAGAGTTTCAGTTAGGTAACGCATTGTCAAATCGTATTGTTAGCATCGATGTTAATGGAATTAACAATGACGACGTATGGTTGTTCAACCTTGATGCTGATGCAACTGCTGGTACAGAATGGACTAAAGTTCCTGCAATCACAGGTAACAATGTTATCTATAATAGTTTAAGTGAAAATGTACGTTCGTTGTTTGCAGTCAACAGTAGAACAAACGATCAGATAGATTTAGTATTTGGAGATGGTGTATTTTCAGATATTCCAAACGGAAGTTTCCGTACATTCTATCGTACAAGTAACGGAAGATCATATCGTATTAAGCCAAATGACATTAATGGAATGAAACTTAATATAAGTTATGTTAGTAAGACTGGTTCAATTGAAGAACTAAGTGTAGGACTAAGTTTAGAGTACACAATTGATAATGCAAGTGCAAGAGATACAATAGCAGACATTAAGACAAAAGCACCTCAGCAATATTATACACAAAATAGAATGATCAATGGTGAAGATTATAATATCTTTCCATTAACTAATTTTAATAATGTTATCAAAAGTAAAAGTATAAACAGAACAAGCAGTGGTATTAGTAGATACTTAGATGTTAAAGACGTAACTGGAAAGTACTCTAGTACAAACATTTACGCAAATGACGGTGCATTATATAGAAACGAATTTTTAAATAATATAACATTTACTTGGGTTACAGACAACGACGTTTTTAACGTTCTTAAAAATACTGTTGAGCCGTTACTACGTAGTAATGAAATGAAGCATTTCTACTTTGCAAACTTTGGACGTAAGTTTTTAACAGGAAGTAATGTTAACTGGACTCGTGTAAGTTTTGGAAGTAATTATAGTACAGGGTACTTTACTAACGATGCCGGAGAAGTTCTTGAAGTTGGTTCAGCATCTGGCAACAACAGAAGTTATGTTAAAGTTGGAGGCATGCTAAAGTTTAGTGCTCCAACAGGATTCCATTTTATGGAAAACGGTACGTTAATGTCTGGATCACCTAGTCATCCTGGCAGTATGAAAAATGTATACTCGGGTATTGTTAGCATTAACAATAACGGTAACGGTGCTGCAGATGGTTTAGTAACTGCACAAACAGGTGCAGTTAGATTAAACGAGAACATTCCAAGTACTGCAATAGCACAAACTATACTTCCAGGTTTTAAGTCAGACTTACCTGGTGCATTTGAAAGTACACTGTTTACAAATATTAAACAGCATAAAAACTTTGCAATAGGTTTTGACTATTTGGATAACACATGGTATGTTATAGAAAACAGAGATATTAGCACAGTTAATACTTTTAGTAGAGACTTTGCAGAAGATAAGTCAAATACAAATAAAGATGCTAGTTGGTTAGTTAAGTTTACAACAGACGGAAGCACTTACACAGTTGAGTATAGAGGACTTCAATACTTTTTTACTAGTGAACAAGAAACACGTTTCTATCATGATAAAACTAGTAAAGTGTATGATCCGGTAACAGGACTTACAAGAAAAGATACAATCAGCATACTAGGTGTAAATGCAGACCCAGTAACAGCGGCACCTCTTATAAGAAACCTTGAATGGAATATTTACAATATTGTTACTGAATCAGATGGATACAATGACAATACAAAAATATTAGTAACCTTTGCTGATCAAGATGATGACGGCATTGTTGATAATCCTGATGTGTTTGATATAGTAGTTGGCACTGATGTTGAAACTGGTGCTGCCGCAAATAGAAAATTTATATTTTTAAAGAGGCAAGCAGACTACGATAACTTTGACAAGTATGTTGCGATGCCAGCAGGAACAGTTAATCACACATATGAAACAAAAGCAGACATTGATGCGGCAGTTAGTACTTTGTTAACCAATCAA
>Ga0209192_10001392_pt1 | contig 19419 bp, 31 predicted proteins | sample ArcticOcean_MG_C_11_FD_187433 | JGI IMG/M metagenome (GOLD analysis project Ga0209192, IMG submission 187433) | Marine microbial communities from western Arctic Ocean - ArcticOcean_MG_CB2_154 (SPAdes) (version 2) | ecosystem: Environmental > Aquatic > Marine > Oceanic | place: Arctic Ocean... | reverse complement strand
CCTAAGCTCTTAACATAACCTCTCCAACCAACACGTGGTGAACCAAATGTATACAGTTCAACTGGATTGTTTAGTTCTTCATTATGTAAACAACGACTTGACATAATAGTCGCCATTGCCGCTCCTAGACTATGTCCACAAAACCAAAGTGTCTTGCCTAAGTTTGCTTTGCGATTGATGTCTTCGCATATATCTGGCCATAGTTCGTCTACTTCATCTTTGAACCCTTGATGCACTCTACTAATAGTTTCTGCTATTACTGGTAGTGCCTTTAAGTCTGCACTAATATCATTAAACTCTGTAGGTTGAGTGCCGCGACACGCAATTACTAAATCGTCTTTGTTCATGAAACGATATGCCTGGGCACCGTCCTTTTCGTAAAACTCTGTTGTTGTAAACCCTAATTTCTTTACTTGACTCTTTGCTTCTTTGGTGTTATTATATGCTATACTTGATAACTTAGCAAAAAGTAAGGATCTTTCTTTGAAATTCATTGTTGATATACTCATAAGCCCTCCTCCATCTATTAATAGTATATTTATAAGAACGCTAAATAGTATTACGGAGCAATAACATGAAAAAACGCACAAGATCTATATTAGAAGAATTAAATGAACTAGGCCGTAATCACGGCAATGATCGTCTAATTGAAGCTACAGCAAGTAATTTAATTGAAAGTAGTATTAATTTAATCAATAGAATTAGTAGTACATACGATGATACTACAGCTGGGGAACTAGAACGTAGATTTATAAATGCAATTAAAAGCGGTGATCCTAAGAAATTTAAACGGGGTATCGCAAAAGTAATCGAGGCAAAGAATAATGATACTAAGTGAAGGTGGCAACGTATTTAAAACAGAGCCAGAGAAAGAATTAATAGCACAGCGAATTGCAACAGCTGATGTAGACCCTACTATCAAATGGATTGAAAAGGTTGTTGGTTTTGAAATTGACGAACAAGACTTACTAGGCACAACTGGTAAGAAGAATCATCCCAGTGGAAAGTTTGAACTTAACTCTTCTGGCGACTTAGATCTTAACATAGACGAAAACGAAGTAAGCAAACAAGACATTATTAATAAATTAACAGTATGGTGTAAGAGCCAAGGTATTGCTGATGCAGACATAATGAACAAAGGCCGCTCTAAGCAAGACGGTTGGATTCATAATGCAGGCGACCAAGTACACTTTCGTACTCCTATAAAAGGCGATGCTAACAATGGCTTTGTACAAACAGACTTTATGTTTTCCCTAAAGCCTGAATTCCAACGTGGAGCCAAGCGTGGTGGAACAGAAGAATACGGTGGTGCATTGAGAGCAATGCTACTAGCAAGTCTAGCAAGAGGACGCGGATATAAGATGAGTCCTAAGTTTGGACTACTTGATCCTAACAACGGCGATGCAGTTATTGCCGACACATGGGATAAGATTTCTCCACTATTGTTAGGCCAAGGGGCAACTGAAGAAGACACTCACACTGTTGAAAGTATGATTGCGTTCTTAAGAAAGAATGAACCAAACTACGAAGAACTAATTGCACAGTTTGAATTCCAATTAGAGAAGGCTGGCAAGAAACTTCCTGAAGCTGTACAAACTTTAGAAGATAAGCAACTAGCAAGAATTAGAGAATTAAGTGGCCTCACTCTTAACAGCACGGTAATGATCTCATGAGGTTAAGAGAATTATTTTCAGACGATACTAATACACAAGTCGATAAAATTAGTAGTGGGTTACAAATGGGACCACCTTATCCACCAGAAGACATGGATGCAGTAAAAGAATTACAAAAGACATTACAATCTGCAGGATACAGTGTAGGTAGTACAGGTGCAGATGGCAAGTATGGTCCAAGGACAGCAAGAGCTGTCAAAGCATTTAAGAAAGATTATAACATACAGGGTAATGGTCAAGAAATTGATACTAAGTCGTTGCAAACTGTCGCAGGTGTAAGCTCAGGTAATATTCCAAAAGAAAAAAACACATATGCTAGTTCTGTTTCATCAAACAAACGTTCCGAACTAGGAAAAGTATCACAAGATAGTGTAACACAAGGCAAGGTTGGCCAAGTACTAGACTTAATAGCAGGACCTGAGTCGGGTGGACGATACGATGCGGTGTATCCAGGTAAACGTAGGCCACAGATACTAAGCATGACTATAGACGAATTAGTTGCTGACCAACGAGAAAGAGGAAGATCCTCAGGATCAAGTGCAAGTGGACGCTATCAATACATTAGAAAAACATTACAGGGTGTAACAAGACAAATGGGACTTGATACTTCAAAAGAAATATTTGATGCTAAGTTACAAGATGAGATAGCTATCTTTCATCTACGTGCTAATCACGGATTAGACAAATGGTTAAGCGGATCAATGAGTAACGAAGACTTTCTTAATAGACTAGCAGGTACTTGGGCAGGTATTCCAAAGTCAACAGGCGGCAGTGCATACGCCGGTGTACTAGATAATAAAGCAGGCATAGGAGCTCAAGCTGCTCTTCAAGGCCTAGACGACATTAGGGGTGTAGGTTAATGAGATACCGTGAACTACGTTTAGTTGAAAACAGAATAAAATTAAAAGAAGGTGCTCGCATTGACCATGCAGAAGATATTATATTTGATGAAGGATCTAGAGGTGCAATAAGAGCTTTAGAATCTTTAAAGCAATTAGAGCAAGGTGGTCACACAGATGTAACAGTTAAGTGGGACGGCTCCCCGGCTATTGTATTTGGTCGAAATGAAGCTGGTGAGTTTGTACTCACAGACAAATCTGGCTTTGTTAAATCAGGTGGAGTTGAAAGAGCAACCAATGGCAAAGACCTTGCTAATCACTTGCTTAATAGAAGCGGTGGAGCTAATAGAGAAGATCCAAAGCGTATTGCGTTTGCTAATAGTATGCAAACTATCTTTGGTCAATACGAAAAAGCAACTCCTAAAGACTTTAAAGGTTATTTGTTAGGTGACTTGTTATATTATACTACACCAGAAATTATTGATGGTAGATTTACGTTTACTCCTAATATTGTTACATATAAAGTAGATGTTAACAGTGATTTAGGCAAGCGTATGGCACAGTCAACTACAGGTGTTGTAGTACATAGATTACTAGACGAACAAGGAAGTCAATCTCCTGTACCAAAAGATTTAATGATGCAGGGAAATGAAGTATTCATAGTACCTAGCGTAACAGTGTCTAAACCTGCGCAAATAGATGATGACGATATAAACCAACTTAAAGCTGTGGTAGCAGCAAATGCACAAGGCATTGATAGTATGTTAGATGTTAATACATTAACACAAATGCAAATGAAAGACTTACCAAAAATATTTTATAATTACCTAAACAGTAAAGTAGATACTGGATTAGATAATATAGGCGCTGACTTTTTACAATGGATAAAAACAAGTAAAGTCAGTGGTAAGAAACAACAAAAAATAGCAGAATATGTTGGACAACATAAACAACATTTTGATGCTATGTGGAAAGTTGTTTCAGGTATTATGACAATCAAAGACAAAATAATTAACCAGTTTGATAGTCATGACGCAGAAGTAACAGCAGAAATAGGTGACCACGGTCCTGTATCCAAAGATGCACATGCATCGGGCGGAGAAGGATATGTACTAGCACACCCAGATGGTGATATAAAACTAGTACCTAGAGCTGGCTTTACAAAAGCAAATAGATCAATACAACGATAAGGAACCAAAAAAATGAAAATGAACGATATTATAACTGAGTCAGCAGAATTGACTCCACAACAAGCTAAATTAGCTAGCCTTGGTAGAATTTTAATGAACCAAGCTGTAACTGAGAAGGATATGGAGTTATCAAATACAATGTCTAAGGTAGGCAACGAACTATCACGTTTTGGAGCATTGTTTGCCGCTCGTTCTTTAGCAGAACTTGTACAAAAAACAGGAGTTTCATCAACCGTTATTAAAAAATTAATGGACCATGCAGATGAAATTAGTAAGCATAAAGCTAATATAGCAAAAGACCATGCCGACGGTGGACTAGATGACAAAGACGATGGAGATGAAGATGAATTTGACTCACCATCTGATGCAGACATAGATAGAGACGCTGACAAATTTGCTAAAGGCCAGTAATGGATTTTATACAAGAGATACATGAAGCAAGGATGACCCGAGATGGGAACAACCTGCGTGTTCTCACGTACACAGATTGCTGTGAACGACTATATTTAAGTTTGTTAATTGTTGATTTACTAAGAAGGTTCCCAAAGTACAATCAATCAATAAAAGACTATACAAGTCGCACAACACGTTATTCAAACTATGATAGTTTTAAAGCCAGCGGTACTGACTTATATAATTTTATGTATTTTGTATCAGGCGGCGATTCAGCTCAAGATAAATTAAAGAATCCTGCGGCTGCAAAAGTAATGCGTAAAACAACATATCTGTCTACAATGCAGATTAACGGCTATCTTACTACTGTAGGGAAAGGTGGCAATCCAGCGAATGCACTTTCAATCCTTGTTAGTGCTGAATCATCTTTAAAGATAGTTAATCAAGACTATAAGAATATGCGTAGAGCAATAGGAAACTTTGATAGTCTTACAGCTCTTGACAAAAAGAAAAATGTTACAAGATTGTTGTATGCAACTAGAGCTAAACTAAGATCAAGTGACATAATAGATAACTTAGAAAAACTAGCTGTTGAAGGTAATTTCGAAACAGGACTAGTTAAAGATAACGAACCAACTATTAGTTTACCTGACATGCCAATAGCTTCAAAGGATATGATAAATTATAGATTTTTAGTTGGTACAAAGAATTTAATGCAAGCACAAAGAGTTGTTCAATTAGCTAGTAGAGGTGCAAGTGTGCCTAGTAATTTTATTATAGCTTATTTTCCTATTATAAAGATGGTACACGATATTGTACGTGCAGGACCAGCTTTTATTAATCAATTACGTGTTTTACACAAAAGAGCCCAAAAAAGCACCAAAGACTAGGTTTTTTTCCTTAGAGACTAAATACATATACAAGAACAGCACAGAGGGTGCTGGTCCATTTATGATAACAGGAGAAATACAATGGCAACTTTTGACGTAACCCCAGTAAACGGCGGCGCTAACGCAGTCGGTACTTTAGAAAAAACAGCACAAATTAACGGATTTTTAATCAGTTTAGACAGTGCTTCAGATGGAACAGATGATGCTCCAGTAGATCTACGTGCAGTAGACGCAGCACATGGTTCAACTTATGACTTAATTCTTAGAGAATTAAATCCAATAATGGCATTTGCTATTAATGACGGAACAGGCGTAATGAGTGTGATCATGGACGGTCATCACGGTGATGCAGCTTCAATCAAAGCACGTTTAGTACAACTATCCGGCATTGGTACAGATACAACTGTAGCAGCAGCAGCAAGTTTCGCAGTAGCTTAATAGCTTAACTGTAACTTAACATTAAAGGCTCACTTTTTAAGTGGGCCTTTTTTTATGACTATAAGTAAGTGTATGCTATTTAAAATCACAACTGTAGTCGACATTTCACAAACAAATGCTAGACGCGGTGAAGACAAGAAAAAAGAAAATCAACAAGCTAACTTTAATACTATGTTTCAGACCATAGGATTGCGAGTAAATGTTGAGCCTCTAAAATGTACACAGTCTATTATAGATGTTGACAAACGTAAACATAAGTTTGGAAGTGCTATAAAAGGCAAGCAACGGGTATGGGAGTTTGAGTTTGAGAACACATACGAAGGTGCTTTAGCAACGGATATGATGATTGAAGACTTTGATTTAATACCTGTAATAACAAATTTAGATGAAACAGCGGCAAACACAAACAGTATTTTTTCAACAAAACATGTCTCTGATAAGAACATTATGTTCGAAGAATTGATAAATAATAATACGGGAGAATAACTTACATGCCTACAGCATTAGAAAAACAAAACTTAGAAGCACACGTCGATTTATGTGAGCAACGTTATAAGAATCTTGAAGGACGTCTGACTACAATTGAGACAAAGGTTAGTGCTATACATGTAGACATCACAGCTGGTCAAAAATCTATGACTAAAGTTATTATCGGGTCTGCTGGTACAATCGTAGCAGGCTTACTTTCCACAATAGTCGTTCTACTCATTTCATTACAATAAACGTATAAATAACTGCATGTTATTAAGAGAATTCTTCACATCTCTAGAAGAGAAACAAATATGGGCACGTAAGGGTACAAACCTTGTTCGCAAATACCGATGCACGGGCGGACAGCGTCATGGACGTATTGTAGCATCACCAAGTGCATGTTTTGCACCTATGGACACAAAGAAACGTGCTGTAATGAAGCGTACAAGAGCTAGACTCAGTGGCAAGATGGCTCGTAAAGCAAAGCGTACAAAGCGTACTAACCCTGCAAGTATTAGATTAGCCAAAGGGATGAATAAAAGAAGATGAATGTGTTTGAAATAACATCAAGAGCGTATCAAAGACGCCCTGGAAAGAGTCCAAGTCTTAAATTTAGATGTACATACGGGCCACGTAAAGGACAAGTTCGAGCAAGTCCTGCGGCATGTAATGCACCTTTAAATATTAAAGCAAGTAACACATTAAAACAGACTCGCATAGCCAAAGGAGGTTTGGTTGCTGCAAAAACTAAGATTACTAAAAGATCAGCCGCTGGTGCAAAAAGAACTAGAAAATTAAATAAACCAAGAAAGAGGTCAAGAGTATGAAAATGAACGAAGTAACACCTAATCCAATGTCTACAGCACCTCCGGGTACAGGTACTCCGTTACCAGCCAACTCCACACCTGGCAATTCTAATCCAGCAACACCAGGAACTGATCCTGCCGCGCCAATGCCAGCAGGTCAACCACCACAAGATCCAGCAAAAGCAGAAGCTGACCGTAGAAAAAACATACAAGTGCAAAGAAAGCAACTACAAGATCAGATTAGAGCATTAGATGATCAAAAGAAAACTTTACAAGCACAAATGGCAACACTAAAATGAAATTGAACGAACTTATAGATAGCTTTGATATCTATACTACAAATGAAGAACAGCAAGAATTAACCCAGCTCGAAGGTATGGTTCCGTTTGCATCATTAGGCGAACGACAGCAAGTCATTATAAACAACCTTATACGTAAGAGTTTGGTAAGTAAAATACGATCCAAAGAAGGTATAATGGTTGCTAAAAATGAACCCTGATTTATTAGAAGAACTTAAAAAATTAATTGAAGAAAACATAGACCCAAGCATGTTTCCCTATGCTAAAGGTAACAGTATCCGTATTGGTAGTTTAGTGATACGTAAGAACAAAAAAGGCTTCAATATACACGATTTAAAAACAAAAGATTATATTGCTACAACTTTTAGCAAAACAGCAGCCGTTGCTATAGCAAGGAACTTAGCTAAAGGAAACAACGTTACAACAACAGCAATAGATTTAGATCATGTAATTGAAAAGAATTTTGCTGATGCAATGTTTTATTCACACACATTACGCACAACTAAGGACGAAATGAAGAGGGATATTACCAATACACGCTTAGATATTGCAAAAATACGCACAGAAGCTGCCAAGCGCCACCTTGACTGTATGATATTCAGTTAACGGTGATAAATAACTATAACAACATTTATACTAGGAAGAGTTAGATATGAACATACATGATATTAATAAGCCTGTCACATCAAAGACACTAAACGAAACAATGGCCAAAAAGTATGGCACGAAAGTTAACGTTGAGTCTTTTACACTTGAGCAACTTCAAGATGCTAGAAACAAGCTAAGAACAAAATTAAGCGATATTGAAACCAACGAAAGTTTTTCAGGCTTACCACAAAATAAAACCTACAGTAAGAATAAACTCTTCCTTGATATTCTTAATACGGCAATAAGTGAGCGAGCTGATATTGATGAATCACAAAGTCCAGCACAAAAAGCAGCGTTTCAAGCAATGCTAGATAAGAAAAAAGGCAAGAAGCCAGCAGCTAAAGATACTAAAGAAAAGAAGCCAAAAGACGGCAAGATGCCAATGGATGACAATGGTACGCCAGATGATAAATCAGACGATAAGCCAGCATTCCTTAAAAAGAAAAATGAATCAAAGCATATAGACGAAGGAAAAGCAGTATGTAAAGAGTGTGGTGATACATTTGGTAAGCCAACAACAGATTGCAAAAACGATTGTAATGATCCTACACAGGATTGCTGGGTAAAGGAGTCAGACTACATGAAAGAATCAAAACATATAGACGAAGGTAAAACAATTATCAATAACTACTTCAACACTTTATTAGAAGGTGAAGAAGACAAAGCTGAAATAGTAATGGCAGCAAAAGACATGGTAGATAGATTAACTGGTTGGATGGAAGACACAGCAGAAATGCAAAGTGAATCAATGTTAGAACTAGCAGATGCTATCAGAGACGAAATGGGCGCACAACAAAGTGAAGCATTCACAAACACAGTGAAGCCTGGCTTAGAATCATTGTACACAGCAATGGAAGGAACTAGAGTTGCACTAACACAAGGTGTTGGTATGTTAACCGGTGAAGAACAGGCAATGGGTGCTATGGGTGATGAGCCTGCTATGGAACCAGATATGGATATGGAACCAACTATTGATGCAGATGAACCAGCAATGGACGATGACGGCATGGGTGCAGCAGCTCCAGCAGCTGGTGGTGAAGACGAAGCAGGCAGAGCAAAGCGCGAATCGATCCAACGTTCACGTAGACTAGGCACAATACTTTCAAGCAGAAACTAAGGATACAACTATGTTGATGTCCGACATTATCAATGAAGCAGGAGAAAGTGAAGCAGGACTTACAGCTTCTCCTAAACTTGTTCATGTATTAAGAACACTGATCGGTCAAGCTGATCAGAACGGCGACAAACTATTCTTACACTTTGATAAACCTCAACCAAACGACATACGTACTGATTCACGTAATTTAGACTTAAACAAAATTATGCAAAATGTAGGCGGCGAACAGTTTGATTACGAAACGTTTAAAGCTGCATATGACACAGATGCTAGAGTTAAAACAATGGTTGCAAACTTTAGTGAAAAGGGTATTGAACCTAAAACAAAAGAAACACCATCAGATAGTCCAGTAGCTAGTGGTCAAGCAGATCCTAATGCTGTATCTAGTATGGCTAAATCAGCTACAGATTTAGGCGACAACCTCTAAAATAACACTTGACCTTTTTATATTTTATGTTATACTAGTTATAATATAGGAGTATAACATGCGAACAAACGATGAGATCATCGAACAAATTAAATATGTATTAGAAAAAAACGTTGCACCTGCTGTGGCAGAACATGGCGGCCAGATTGATTTTATAAGTTATGAAGACGGACATCTAAAATTAATTCTTGGTGGAGCCTGTAGTGGATGTGCAAGCAGTACACTTACTTTAAAAATGGGTGTTGAAAATATGGTGAAACATTTTGTACCAGAAGTTACAACAATCACAGCCGAAGATGATCTTAACTCAACTGTAGACCCTTATTATGCAATGGATCCTTTTATGGATCGATGGGACGAATATGACTTAGGAGATACCGATGACCCGACTTCTTAGTGCATTTAACTTTCAACAATGGGCCATTGAATCAGACTTTCCAGGATATGAAAAGTTAGAGTATCTGTTTGACGGGTTGGAAGACAACAGAGATTCTGATCAGACTACAGCAACCAACAATGGCATTCAACATTATTATAACAACGAAGAAATCAAAGACGTTGCTGATATAGTACGTACACGAACTAATGAATTGTTAGCAGAACAACAGTCTCCTGTAAGTGCAGGGGAACTTGATCATGCATGGACTATAACTTATAATCCCGGTGGCTGGCAAGCATTGCATAGCCATTCTTATAGATATAATATTATAAGCACAATATTATATTTTGATACTAACGAAAGCGAAAACACAAGTAACGGCGCCCTATACTCTATCTTTTCTGAACCTGATGGTGATCAACTGGTACAAGTATATCCTTATTGGGCAGGCAAGTTTGTTGCAATGGAAGGTGCTATATTCCACGGAGCATATCCTACAACATCAACACGCCGTTGCCTTATTATTGACTTTAAGCAGGAAATACATGACAACACTAATACAGAGTAAGTACGACTACAAACCAATCGACCGTAAACAAATAGACGGCAAACGCAAGTACATGACACCCGATGGTGGTGCTGTGGCTAGTGTTACAACTATCCTTGATGCAACAAGTGACAAGTCAGGACTTATGGCTTGGCGCAAGCGTGTAGGTGAAAAGAAAGCACAAGAGATTGTTACTGAGGCCGCAGGTGTTGGCACACGTATGCACAAGTATCTTGAAGACTATGTTGAATTTGGTGAGCTACCTACACCAGGTGGCAATCCGTTTGCTAAGAAAGCACACAAGATGGCACAGGAAGTAGTTAAACATGCCATGTGTGATGTTAACGAGATTTGGGGTAGCGAAGTTGCCTTATATGTTCCAAAAATGTATGCAGGCACTACTGACCTTGTAGGACAGTACAAAGGCCAAGACTGTATTATGGATTTTAAACAGACTAATAAGCCCAAGAAGCTAGAGTATGTACAAAATTACTTCTTACAGCTAGTAGCATATGCAGAAGCACACAACGAAATCTACGGCACTAATATACGTGAAGGACATATCTTTATGTGTAGTCGCGGAGATGATGGTATGGAACTTGGTGGAGAAACATATCAGCAATTTGATGTATGGCCACATGAATATGACGACTGGCGTACTGAATGGTACAACAGAGTATATACATATTATGAGAAACACGGATAAATATGTATAACAGGAGAATGAAATGGCTGTAGTTCAAATATCAAGAATACAAGTCCGTAGAGGACAAAAAAACGCAGGTAGCGGCATACCTCAACTTGCTTCAGGTGAGTTAGGTTGGGCAGTTGATGCAAGAGAGTTATTTATAGGTAACGGTGCTGTAAGTGAAGGTGCACCTACTGTAGGTAATACAAAGGTTTTAACACAATACGATAACATATTCGATCTAGCAGATACATATACATACAGAGCTGAAGATGCTTGGATGGATACAGGCGGCGCAGGTGGAACTCCTGTAACAAGATCATTACAGACAAGATTAGATGATACAGTAAACGGTAAATCGTTTGGACTTACAGGTCAAACTACACAGATTGCAACAGCTAAACTTCAAACAGCTATTGATCAACTTTATCTTAGTGATGCAATCAAAGGGTCAATTGGAAGTAGGGTAAAATTACATCTCACAGCTGGCGAATATATAATAGACGATACAATTTATATTCCTCCATACACAACTATTGTTGGAGACGGCAGTGACAAAACAGTAATTAGATCATTAACAACTAACAAGCCGTTGTTTAGAACTGTCAACAGTACAAGTACTGTAGGTACTCCTGCAAGTGATGCAACTAGTACAACATTAAATCAAGCAACAAATATTAATATTCAAGGAATAACATTAGAAACAACTGTTATCAACAAGGCTTTAATTTTAGATAGCTGTAAAAACAGCAAATTTATTGATGTAAAATTGAAGGGTCCGTGGACGAGCGGAGATGCTGCTAATGCTGATTCGATAGGTGTAGAAATTAATAGCTTAAACGGAACTGTTGAATCTAGCGGTAATAAGTTTCATGATTGTAAGGTAGAAGGATTTGAATATGCATTATATAGTGATTGGGACACACGTAACAATCAAATAAAAGACTGTGCGTTTACAAATAACGCATACGGAATAGCTTTTGGAGCTGGGTTAGTAAGTTTAGATTTAACAGCAAACAGCGGCAAACAAACTGGTCCTTTAAAAAATACAATTATGCATTGTGAATTTTTAAATATTAACAAACATGCTGTCTGGGCCAAGTATGGAACAAAGAACTATTTGTCAAATAATAATTATGAACTGTGTGGTAACGATGGTAGTGCAGAAAATCTTCCTGCCGTTAGTGTTGTTAAATTTGTACAGTCAGGAAACTCAAGTGACCACGAAACATTTAGTCGAACAGCGGTATTGTCCTACAATTCTACTTACTGGGACGGCGTAGCATATCTTCCAGAAATAGAAGGACCTGCTGATATAGTATTTGGAGAAACACATACATTAAATACAATAACAAGAACAGGTACTGGTGATAACGGTATTATACATCAAAAACGTTTTAGATTAGCTGCTGAACCTGATGTTGCAAGTCAACGTTTTGATATTCATTACCAAGTGTCAAGTAGAAACTATTCAGCTTATAGGTCCGGAGTTCTTACTATTAACTTAAACGGTAAAGATAAAACAGCAACAGTTACTGATACTCAAAATTATACAGGAACTTCAACATACGAAGATGATATATCATTTAATATACTTGTCCAAGATGCTGACGCAGATACAATAGATGAAACTATTGACGTAAACATAGGTAGTACTATGCCTAGTGACGATTTGTCACAAATAGAATTTAAGGTAACACTGTCAAAAACAAATATTGATGCCACAGGTGAATAATGTTTGACAAAAATAACGACCAACGCCTTCAAGTATGGTCCGAGTTTAGAAAAACTTTAGAAACAGCAAAAGATCCAATACAAGATGTTATTGACTTATACAGTCAGGCTCCTATAGTAAGTATTCATACAGATCCGTGGGACGAAACGGTATGGCCAACTCCTTGGGAACTTATACAAGAGAATCAATATTGTGAGTTCTGTATCGTACTAGCTATATGCTATTCTTTACAGTTAACAGACCGTTTTTCAGAGAAGAATTTTGAGATACATATCGTTATAGACAATAAAAATTCAACCTATAATTACTTGCTATACGTAGACAAAACATTAATTGGTTACCCAATTGGAGTGGAACATTATGCCAAATCTCAACCTGATGAACTAGCAATCAAGAAGAAATACCGCATGCCCAAATTACAATAAATATCAAACAATAGAGAACGAAGAGGAAAAAAAATATGTCAAACGGAACAATGATCGTCAAACGCGATGGTTCAAAAGAACACTTAAATATCGATAAAATTCATAAAGTAGTTATGCATGCCTGTTTAGATCTAGCAGGGGTGAGTGCAAGTCAAATTGAAATGAACGCTAACCTACAATTTTATGATGGGATGGCAACTAGTCAAATACAAGAAGTTCTTATCCGTAGTGCAAATGATTTAATTAATTTAGATGCTCCAAACTACCAGTATGCGGCTGCTAGATTATTAGCATATACCTTAAACAAACAAGTTTTTGGTGAATATGATGCTATTAGTTTTTATGACATGATCCAAAGAAATATTGAACGTGGTGTATATGATCCTGCTATATTAGAAAGTTACACAGAAGAAGAAATTGCTACACTAGATAGTTACATTCGACATAAGCGTGATGAGAACTTTACCTATGCAGGCTTGCGTCAAGTTGTAGACAAATACCTAGTTCAGGATCGCTCATCAAATGAAATATTTGAAACTCCCCAGTTCATGTATATGATGATTGCGGCCACACTTTTCGCCAACTATCCTAAAGAAGATAGGATGTATTATGTAAGGAGATATTACGATGCGACCTCATTATTTAAAATTAATATCCCAACGCCAGTCATGGCCGGAGTCAGAACGCCTGTGCGACAGTTTGCTTCGTGTGTCCTTGTTGACGCTGACGATACCCTTGATAGTATCTTCGCAAGCGATATGTCGATTGGTAGATACACTGCACAACGAGCGGGTATCGGCATCAATGCGGGCCGCATCAGAGGCGTCAACTCACGCATCAGGGGTGGAGAAGTAGCACACACAGGTATTGTCCCGTTCCTAAAGAAGTTTGAAGCGACAGTAAGATGTTGTACACAAAATGGTGTACGAGGTGGGAGTGCTACCACACACTTCCCGTTTTGGCATCAAGAAATTGAAGACATTCTTGTTCTAAAGAACAACAAGGGTACAGAGGATAATCGTGTACGCAAGCTAGACTATTCAATTCAGCTTAATAAAACTATGTACGAACGATTGTTATCTGGGGGCGATATAACTTTGTTCTCGCCACACGATGTGCCAGGTTTGTATGATGCATACTTTGGTGACCCAGTAGTGTTCCAAGAATTATACGAAAAGTACGAACGTGCATACAGTATTAAGAAGAAAACTATTTCAGCAATGGAACTGTTCTCAGCATTAATCAAAGAACGTGCAGAAACAGGACGTATCTACATTATGAATGTCGATCACTGTAATACACACAGTTCATTCAAAGACACAGTATACATGAGTAACTTGTGTCAAGAGATTACATTGCCAACTAAGCCACTTAATCATATTGACGACGAAGAAGGTGAAATTGCTTTATGTATTCTTAGTGCTATCAATGTTGGTCTACTTAAATCGTTAGATGATTTGGAAGAGCTATGTGATCTTGCTGTTAGAGCATTAGAAGAAATTATTGATTACCAAAAGTATCCAATTAAAGCAGCTGAGAAGTCAACAAAAGCAAGACGTAGTCTGGGTGTAGGATACATTGGACTAGCACACTTCTTAGCAAAGAACAAAGTAAACTATGCAGATCCACAAGCATGGAAACTTGTACATGATTTATCAGAATCATTCCAATACTATTTACTGAAAGCCAGCAACAAATTAGCGCAGGAGCGCGGTGCATGTGAGTTGTTTAGCCGTACTAAATACAGCGACGGCATCATGCCTATCGACACTTACAAGAAAGATGTTGATACTATTGTGGAGCACAAGTTAAATCATGATTGGGATAGTCTACGTAAGAGCATTAGAGAACACGGTCTCAGGCACAGCACTTTGTCCGCACAAATGCCTTCAGAGAGCAGTTCCGTTGTGTCGAACGCTACTAATGGAATCGAACCACCTAGAGGATACTTGTCCGTTAAGAAGTCAAAGAAAGGGCCTCTTAAGCAGATTGTTCCGCAGTATAATACACTAAAAGCCCACTACACATTGTTATGGGAGATGCCGAACAATACAGGATATATAAATACTGTTGCGGTTATGCAGAAGTTCTTCGACCAAGCTATTAGCGGCAACTGGAGTTACAATCCAACTCACTACGAAAACAATGAAGTTCCAATGAGTCAAATGATTCAGGACTTATTGACCACGTATAAGATGGGATGGAAGACAAGCTACTATCAAAACACTTATGATTACAAGACTGATCCAAGTGAACTGATAGACGATCCGGCACACAATGTAGGTTGGCACGATAATGTAAAAGATTCGCCTGTTGAACGTGCTGAGTTTCAAGGCACCGACAACGAATATGATGAATATTGCGACTCTTGTGCAATTTAATCGTTGACATAATGAATAAAGTATAGTAGTATACAGTTACACACATAAGGAAAGTGACATGGCAAAGACAGTTTTTAATAAAGAAAAAGTAGATTTTACAAAACAAAATATGTTCTTCGGAGCAGATATGAACACGCAGAGATATGATACATTTAAGTTTCCTGTGTTTGATAAACTAAATCAAACTATGCTAGGATACTTTTGGAGACCAGAAGAAGTAAGTCTACAAAAAGACAGAGCTGACTTTGCAAACTTCCGCCCAGAGCAGAAGCATATCTTTACAGCTAACTTAAAGTATCAAACACTGCTCGACAGTGTCCAAGGACGTGGTCCATGCCTAGCATTTTTGCCGCATGTTTCACTTCCTGAACTAGAAGGATGTATTGTTACTTGGGATTTCTTTGAAACAATTCATTCACGTAGCTACACACATATTATGAAAAACGTGTATGCTGATCCAGGCGAAGTGTTTGACACTATCTTAGATGACGAAAAGATTATTGCAAGAGCAACTAGTGTAACTAAACACTACGATGCATTTACAGAAGCTGCAGATGCCTTTATTCACCGTAAAGAAGGCAACATGCGTGATGTTAAGAAAAAACTTTATCTTGCTATGCATACTGTAAACATCTTAGAAGGCTTGCGTTTCTATGTAAGTTTTGCTTGTACATTTGGTTTTGGAGAACTAAAACTAATGGAAGGCAGTGCTAAGATTATTAGCCTTATTGCAAGAGATGAAGCACAACACCTAGCACTTAGTACACACGTTTTAAAAATCTGGGGACAAGGTAAAGACGATCCAGAGATGGCAAGTATTGCTAAAGAGTGTCAAGAAGAAGTTTATGATCTTTGGCGCGAGTGTGTTGAAGAAGAAAAAGATTGGGCAGACTATCTGTTCAAAGACGGTTCAATGATTGGTTTGAATGCCGCACTTTTAAATCAATATGTTGAATATATTGCTAACCGCAGGTTGAAGGCGCTTGGTATGCAAGCAATTTTTAATCAGCCTGTAAACACTAACCCACTACCTTGGACACAGCATTGGTTGAGTTCATCAGGCCTACAAGTTGCTCCTCAGGAAACAGAAGTAGAGTCTTATATTATCGGTGGCATCAAACAAGATGTAGACAAGGATTCATTGAAAGGATTTAGTTTATGATAACAATATGGGGTAAGCCAGCATGTCCAAGTTGCATGAAGGCTAAGGCAACATGTGAGTCAAGACAACTACAGTACGAATACAAAGAACTTGGTAAAGACTTTACTAGAGAACAAGTATTTGAAAAATTTCCAGGTGCAAGAACATTTCCACAAATTATTGTTGGTAGCAATAAAGTTGGAGGTTATGAACAAATGCTTGCATACCTTGAAGATACAAATTACAACGGCTCAGGATATACTATATAATGCCGTCTGTTGTAAGAACAAACAAAGACAAGCACGTTGGGCATGCGAGTCCATCACCTGGTGCTTTCCACCAAACAGCCTACACTGCCGGTTCAGGTGATGTGTATGTTAACGAAGAAAAGGTTGTTAGGATAGGTGATAAAACATCGTGTGGTGATCCTGCTAGTGCAGGTAGCGGCACAGTGTATGCAAACAACATTAAAGTACATCGCAAAGGCGATGCTACAGCAGGCCACGATAGTTGGGTAGCTAACTCAGCAAACACTGGTAGTGGCGATGTTTTTGCCGACGGCGATTAATGGTTGACAAATCATAAAAACTAGTATATAATATAATAACATTAATAGGAGAATAACATGACAATACATGAAGAAATAGTGCAGGCGTTTAATAATTATCTATCAGAATCAGAAACATTTGAAGATAAAAGTGTTAAAGCTGCGGCTGCAAGAGCAAGAAAAGCACTAGGTGACTTAGGTAAATTATCAAAATCACGTAGAGCAGAAATTCAAGATAAAAAGAACGGAATGTAAATGAGCGGTCAACGGCGATGGCTCAGACTATGGGCTAGAACTGTTGGCATGCCTGTAGGCATTGATGACAACGATAAGCCAGAGTTTCTTCCAATTACACAATCAGATGTGAGGAAGGCTTTGGCTTTTCGCTCTTTTTGGATCATACTACACGTTATTACATGTTGTATGATCATAGCAGGAAATGCTAAAACCTTATTTTCTTAATTTTTTAATTAATAATGGCAAGTAGACTCCGATAGCTACAGTTCCCCAAAAGATTGCAAGTGCGGAAGCATATGTCTTCCAATTAGATAGATCTAATGTTATACCTAATATAACTCCACCTATCCAGGTGTAGTCAAGTGTTGCGTGGAGTCTTTTCCACTTCTTACCGTAGGTTGCTATTAGATGATCTCTTTTGTTTGCAAACCAAGGATGAACATGTCGCATAATAACGAAGCCTTCGTTCAATACCATTAAAGTAAATCCAATCCAGAATATCATATAACTACTTATACGCTTTGTAAAAAGGAGAAACTAAAATGATGTGGGTAGATTATACAATTAATAGCTTACCAGGTAAGGGCTTTAAAGTCGAAGGCGATACACCAACTGAAGTAATGGACAAGGGCTTGTACAAGCCAGGCGATGTGTTTATTGTTAATGAAGGTGGTTGGCTAATTAAGTCAGATGAACTGTCAGCAATGATAATTAAACACGAAAACAACAAGGTAAAATATGAAATGTAAACAAGGCGATGTAGCCGTAATTAAAATAAGTGTACGACAAGAGAACATAGGTCGTATTGTAAAAGTCGCAGAGCACATTGGAAGATTTGAGCAAGGATCATTGTTTACGTTTAGAGGTATGAACTGTATGGCTCCTATCACAGATAATTACTGGTGGATTGAAGCAGAGGATCTAAACATAGAATTTGGGCCAAGTCCAAGAGCCTATATTGCAGATAGCTGGCTAGAACCAATAAAGTCAGACGATAAAGAACAAGAAGAATCCTTTGAAGAAAAAAAGTTTGCTATGAGCTTAATTTTAGGTTGACATAATTTAAAAACTAGTGTATAAATATATATGTAACGTTGAAACAAGCTAAACGACGAGCTGGACCCGGGGGCGGTACCCGGCAGCTCCACCATAAGCACTTGTAGATGAGATATTGAATCACTGCTTGCAAGTGCTTATGATGGGGCTGAAATAGGATCGACAGGCGGATTAATAGGCGAGCGGAGTTACCCGGATGTAAGCACGGTTATCGCGAACGAACTTTATAATTGCAAACGCAAATATAGCGCCAGAAATGGCATTAGCGGCTTAGTAATAAGCACGTAGGGGTTGGCAACTTACCTGGCAACAGAAAAGTTGTAACTTAACTTGTTATTAACCCTTATAAATAGACTTGTGTCAAAAACACAGTTACTATCTACAAGGTTAGATAACTATATGTTGTAGGAACAAGTAAGAACAAGTCAGTACGCCCGTACTGGCTTTTTTATTAAATTAAAAGGAAACTAAAAAACATGAACAAAATGATGACAATCGCCGCAGTGGCGATGATGGCTAGTACGTCTGCGATGGCAGGTGACTGGGACAACACAGCAGTTAAAATGACTGCGGTATCAGATGACTATTCAATTAGCGTTAAGACACCAGAAACAGGCGCTACAGAATTTGCACTAGGTGGAACACACTTAGGCGCAGACCTAACAGCAACTTGGAAGCGCAATGGCGCTGTTGATAACTTTGCATTAAAAGCAGGTAAAACAGTTGATGTAACAGGTCCAGTATATGCAGGTGCAAGCACACAATTTACATGGGGCGATAGCACTACTTCAGATACAAATACGTTGACAGTTAATCCATTCGTAGGCGCATCTATGACTGCTGGTAAAGTAACTCCATACGCAGAACTAGGTTATGCAATCAAGTCAGTACAAAAAGATCTATTTAACATGAGCAGAGATTCTTCATACATTGAAGTTGGCGCAAGCTATGCAATGTCAGAAGCAGTAAGTGTAAAACTTAGTGTAGTTGAAGGACGTGATATCAACTTTAAGAATGCCGGCGATCGTAATGCAGAAGTAGGGCTTACATTTAAGTTCTAATTACTAAGTTATAAAATTAAATTAAGGTCGC
>Ga0209192_10001391_pt1 | contig 19422 bp, 12 predicted proteins | sample ArcticOcean_MG_C_11_FD_187433 | JGI IMG/M metagenome (GOLD analysis project Ga0209192, IMG submission 187433) | Marine microbial communities from western Arctic Ocean - ArcticOcean_MG_CB2_154 (SPAdes) (version 2) | ecosystem: Environmental > Aquatic > Marine > Oceanic | place: Arctic Ocean... | reverse complement strand
AAAAGAGCTTTTCATTTCCAATCCAATTGCCTAAAGAAGCCGCAGTGTCGGGGCGTGGCGCAGTCTGGTAGCGCACCTGTTTTGGGTACAGGGGGTCGTGAGTTCGAATCTCGCCGCCCCGACCACTGAAATGAAGGGTAACTAACTGAAATAGTGTAGTTTATTTAGTCTTCAAATCCTCTCGAAAAGTATGCGCTTTACTGTGTGTGCCCTGTGGTGTGCCAGAAGAAAATAGTGTGGCTCGTTTTGTCTCGTCCACTTAGGAATCACAGTGGCTAAGTTTTTCAAATTTAGAGATTGGGCTCTAACGCTTGAGTTTTAGTCTTTAGGCTAGTTTTATGGTGCATACGCTAAACGCCATTTTTTGACGTAAGAAAATAACCATGAAAGTTTTTGTGTGCAAGCAAATCCGCTATCGTTTAATTTGAAATCTAATATTTGACCTCATCTTCGCTCATATTTGCCTCGTAGGTGACTGCTTGGTAGGTGTGCGGGTCGTAATAGCTCAGCATTTTCAATGCGAATTCTCTTGGGTTTTGTCCCAGAGCGATTGCGCATTTGATGGTCAAAGCTGGCGGTAAGCGCCCCTGACCTGTTTCAAGCTGAGAGATGAACGTGTAGTGCTTCAAGCTCAAAATATCAGCAAGTTCTCTTTGGGTTAAACCCTGAGCTATGCGGAGTTGTTTGACATAATCACCAGCCTGTATGCGTAACATACGGGACTCCATTGTGGTGTTAGAATATGTTTGGTTAGCCATTTGAGACTCGCCCTTTCAATAAGTCTTTGTGTTTCTTTAAGTAGTCTTTAAGTTGTCTCTGAGTTATTAATTTATCCTAGATTATTCTATCTTAGGTTAATCTCTCAGTTGTCTTTAGGGGTCTTCCGGCTGAAGCAGCCTCTAATTGCATCAACTGAAAAGACCCTTAATCAACAGCCCAATTGTAAACAGAAAAACAAATAGAAACGGATAGATTTCCGGCCCGTTTATTTTCCGTTCACTCTTGGGCATCTTTTTGTTTTTAGGTTTGGTCATACGCTCTCCGGCATTTATTTATCCAGTAAATACAAGATAACCACACTTCTAACAACCAAACACCGTAACCGTTCTGTGGTCACACTCCGGGCATCGCACTGCGGGCTAGTCTGTGTGCCCAATAGTGTGCTATTTTCCCGCACTATTATAAACCCTGAAGTTTAGTAGTTTAGAGTGCTAGCTTCACTGTTACTTGTTGTAAGTAAATATAAAAATGGTTATAATTCAGATAGTTACTTCTCCATCTGTGATCTTGGGTACAGGGGGTCGTGAGTTCGAATCTCGCCGCCCCGACCACTTTTGCAGATATATTTGGGCTTTTTTTGCCCAACATAGACCTTTGCTATTTAGGGTTTTCGATTCTGAACTCACAGGCCACTTGGTGATTTTTATAGTTACCATCACTCCAAAATTAACAAAATTTAATAAGAAAAAGCTGCATATATTATACTCCATTTTCTTTGGCACACAGAATTTTAGTTATTTAGGGACCGAATCTATTACAAATTATGCGTCAAGGATTTTTTCGACATAAAATCATCAAAAAATCGTTGACCTCATTGTGAAATGCGGATCAATTAGTACATGCAGCTGAGGGACACACTAGATGTAGTGCTCCAAACTAGGCGGTGAGGCCGCTGGACCTTCGCAAGGTTCAGTCATAAGTGTGCTGATTAGATGTAAATAAAGCCGTATTTAAACGGTAAATGAGGCAAAAATGAAAATTGAACGGCGTTTTACAAGTCCCAACGAGGACGCATACGGCTCTATAGAATTCCAAAAAACTACTAGTGAGATTCGCAATCCTGATGGGACAATAGTATTTCATTTGGCCGACCTTGAAGTTCCATCAGATTGGTCACAAGTTGCTGCTGATGTTTTGGCGCAAAAATATTTCCGTAAAGCTGGCGTGCCATCCGCCACTAAGGCTATCAAAGAATCAGGCATACCAAGCTTTCTTCGCCGCCATGTTCCAACTGATGAAGCTACGTTCGGCGGGGAGACTTCTGCTAAGCAAGTTTTTGATCGTTTAGCTGGTGCTTGGGCTTATTGGGGCTGGAAGGGTGGATATTTTTCGACAGAGGAAGATGCCAGCGCATACTTCGATGAAATGCGCTACATGCTGGCCACACAACGTGCGGCGCCAAACTCACCGCAATGGTTTAACACAGGCCTACACTGGTCTTACGGCATAGATGGTCCGGCTCAAGGTCATTATTATGTTGATTTTAAAACCGGTAAGCTGACAAAATCAGAGTCCAGTTACGAACACCCTCAGCCGCACGCGTGTTTTATTCAGTCTGTGTCTGATGATTTGGTCAATGAGGGCGGCATCATGGATCTCTGGGTGCGTGAAGCCCGTCTGTTTAAATATGGCTCAGGTACTGGAACAAACTTTTCCTCCCTACGCGGTTCGGGTGAATCCTTATCGGGTGGTGGCAAGTCATCTGGTTTGATGGGTTTTTTAAAGATTGGCGATAGGGCTGCCGGCGCTATCAAGTCTGGAGGGACTACGCGCCGTGCTGCTAAGATGGTAATTTGTGATGCTGACCACCCAGATATTGAAGATTTCATTAACTGGAAGGTGATTGAGGAACAGAAGGTTGCTTCGATTGTTGCCGGCTCAAAAATGCATGAAGAGAAGCTAAATTTATTGTTTGCGGCAATCAAGGCATGGGACGGTAATGCCGAAGATGCCTATGATCCGAAAGTCAACCCAGCCTTGAAAGAGGCTGTTTGGGCGGCTAAAAAGGTTTCAATTCCAGAGACCTATGTGAAACGGGTGTTAGATTACGCCAAGCAAGGCCACACCAGTATTGAGTTCCCAACCTATGACACAGATTGGGATTCCGAGGCCTATAACTCAGTTTCGGGTCAAAATTCTAACAATTCAATTCGCGTAACTGACGCATTTCTCTATGCAGTGCAAAAAGATGCAGATTGGGAACTGATAAACCGGAACAATGGTGCGGTATCGAAAACCATGAAAGCACGTGAACTTTGGGAACAGGTGGGACACGCAGCCTGGGCATGTGCTGATCCAGGAATTCAATACCATGACACAGTCAATGCTTGGCACACATGTCCAGCTGATGGGGCTATTCGTGGATCAAATCCTTGTTCCGAATATATGTTCCTGGATGATACTGCCTGTAACTTAGCGTCCATGAACTTGCTCACTTTTTATGAAAATGGCGAATTCCAGTCCGACGATTATGTGCACGCCACTCGGTTGTGGACCGTTACTTTAGAAATTAGCGTTTTAATGGCGCAGTTTCCATCAAAAGCAATAGCTCAGCGTTCTTATGACTTCCGCACTTTGGGTCTTGGCTATGCAAATATCGGCGGTTTGCTTATGAATATGGGCTTTAGCTACGATAGCGATGAAGGACGTGCGCTGTGTGGAGCTTTGACTGCTGTGATGACTGGTGTTGCCTATTCTACATCAGCAGAAATGGCTGGTGAATTGGGACCTTTCCCCGGCTACAATAAAAATAAGGAAAGCATGTTGCGTGTTATTCGCAACCATCGACGAGCTGTTTATGGTGAAACAGACAGCTACGAAGATCTTGCAATAAAACCAGTCGCTCTGGATTATGCCAATTGCCCAGACCAAACTCTTGTTGCGCTTTCAAAGTCGAGTTGGGACATGGCAATTGAACTGGGTGAAAAGCACGGTTACCGCAATGCACAATCCACCGTGATAGCTCCAACTGGCACCATCGGCTTGGTTATGGACTGTGATACGACCGGCATTGAGCCCGATTTTGCCTTGGTAAAGTTTAAAAAACTTGCGGGTGGCGGTTATTTTAAGATTATTAATCGCTCCGTTCCTGCAGCTTTGGCCAAACAGGGATACCGTAGTAATGAAGTTGAAGAAATAGTGAGCTATGCCGTTGGCCATGGTTCCATGGGAAATGCGCCGGGTATCAACCACACTTCATTGATAGGTCACGGCTTTGGTAAGGCTGAAATTGATAAGATTGAAGCGGCCTTGCCGTCGGCTTTCGATATTCGATTTGTGTTTAACCAGTGGACCCTTGGTGCTGATTTCTGTACGAATGTTCTCGGCATCCCAACGGATAAAATGATGGATCCAAGTTTTGATCTGTTGACGCATTTGGGTTTTAGTCGCAAAGATATTGAGGCTGCCAACGATCATGTCTGTGGCACGATGACCCTCGAAGGTGCACCTCACTTGAAAGAGGAACATTATAGTATCTTTGACTGCGCAAATCCCTGTGGAAAAAAAGGAAAACGTTATCTCAGCGTAAATAGCCATATCTATATGATGGCTGCGGCGCAGTCGTTCATTTCTGGCGCCATTTCCAAAACTATCAATATGCCAAATGATGCGACTATCAAAGAGTGTCAGAAAGCTTATGAGTTGAGCTGGTCGCTTGGGATCAAAGCCAATGCGCTTTATCGTGATGGTTCTAAACTATCACAGCCTTTGGCGGCTTCACTCGTTGAAGATGATGAGGAAGCAGAGGAAATCTTAGCCAGTGGGTCTGCTCAAGAAAAAGCAACTGTTTTAGCAGAGAAAATTGTTGAAAAAATTGTGGTCAGAGAGATTATCCGCCGTGATCGTGAGAAAATGCCACAGCGCCGCCGCGGCTATACGCAAAAAGCGGTTGTAGGAGGCCACAAGGTTTATCTGCGTACGGGCGAATATGAAGATGGCCAGTTGGGTGAGATATTCATCGACATGCACAAAGAGGGTGCAGGCTTCCGAGCGATGATGAATAACTTTGCGATCGCGGTCTCGGTAGGTCTGCAATATGGGGTGCCGCTAGATGAGTTTGTTGACGCTTTCACCTTTACCAAGTTTGAGCCAGCTGGAATGGTGCAGGGTAATGATAGTATTAAAAATGCCACTTCAATTCTTGATTATATTTTCCGGGAACTAGCGGTGTCATATCTTGATCGTACCGACCTTGCCCATGTGCCGCCAGAGGGCGCTTCATTCGATGATATTGGCCGCGGTGAATCAGAAGGTGTTTCTAACCTGCGCGCTGTTGAAGACGCTAAAGCCGCTAAGGGCATCGAGGTGCTCAAGCATATGGTTTCCACCGGCTATCACCGCAACCGTGTGCCACAAGAGTTTGTGGTTTACCAAGGAGGTCAGGCCGTTACCTCCATGGGGGGGGGGGCTGTGGCTCTGGATGATACTTCACCCGACGCAGCTGTAGCTGTTGCAACACGGGTGCCAGAGGTTGCCGTGGCTCCCATGGTTGCATCGATGGATCATCGGACTAAGGCAAAAATGCAGGGCTATGAAGGCGATCCCTGTGGTGAATGCGGAAACTATACCTTGGTACGCAATGGCACCTGTATGAAGTGCAATACCTGCGGTGGTACATCCGGTTGTAGTTAAAAGCGAGTAGGTGCGAGGTTTGCTTATTTTAAGAATGTTGGGCCTTAGAGTACGAAAATTAGTAGCGCAATGAAAAGATTGAACTGCGAGACTGGGGAGCTTTGACTCCCCAGTTTCTTATTCTATAAACCTTGATTTTTTATTCGCGACCATAAGCCTTTAGGCGGGCCTGAAGCTTGAATTGGTGAGGATGTCCAAGTTCCAGTGCGAATACATACGCAAAGGTAAGAAAGAAACATTCTGCGTCTTGGTTGTCTGCTGAATTAGCAGCTTTAGTGTAGAGATCAATTAAGAGAAAATAATTACTTTTGGCGTGAGCCGCCAAGATTTCAGTATTCAAGTCTCTGCCGTCGCTAGCCACGATATTTCGATATTTTGCGTGCTACCCAGTCGTGATAGCAATGGGTCGGCTCATCCATCACCGGGCTAAACCGTCCACCGCCAAAGTTAGGAGCATATCGACCTGATTGCATGCCTTGTACCACAAAGATGTCTTCTTCAAACACCTTTCTCCACTGTTGGGTATTTTTGGCTCGGCTTTTTGACTCTGTGGCATCAGATGCGTAGTAGAAATGTATATGTTCGACGGTTTTGTTATGAGCTTTAGGCTCTAATATAATTGCAAAAGCGTGATCGCGCTGCACACCTAGCAATACATTTGGATAAACGGTGATATATTCTGCCCCCTCATTCCATTGTTCTGACAGGTTTGGAAAGTCGGGGAAGGCGGTGGAGCCATCTTCATCTCTAAACTGCCGGTAGACCAACGTACCTTGACCAGAATATTTTCCATATTTTACTATGTTATAGTGATCTTCTAGCCGCGAATAGCTGTTTAGGCCGGGATGAATCCATGGGAGGTGGTAGCTCTCACAATAATTTTCTACCGCCAGCTTGTAGTTGGCTGTCAGTTCCAGCTCAAACTTGCTATCAGCACCACCATGAAAGATTGGATAGTCAAATTCTGACCAACGGTCAATTAGATGTGCATGTACATCGGTAAAATTGGGCGCATCTCCTGAGATGTTTATAAAAACTACGTCACGCCATACCTTGCTGCGCACTTCATTGAGGCCAAGTTCTTCTTTAATTATACTGGGATGGGTGTTGCGGCCTGGGCCACCTACATGCGGAGTGCTGACTAGCTTGCCTTTAGTTGAATAGCACCAAGAATGGTATGGGCAGCGGATTGTGCCCTCAATATTTTTGGCTTCACTAACTAATTGCATTCCACGGTGGCTGCAGATGTTCTCGAAGACCCTAATGTTGCCATCTTTGTCGCGTAGTAACAACAACGGTATGCCCAAAAAACTTATTGGCTTTGCGTCGCCTGGGATCGGCACGTCGGCTCCTACGGCGAGACCTGCCCAAGTAGATTTCAAAACAGCCTCAGATTCCTCACTGAACACTTGTGGGTCAGTGTAATGAGCATTAGGCAGCCCACTTGCCTTATCCACAGGACGTTGAACTGAGACGATTTCGGTTGGGGTAAAGTCTTTGGCCATGAAAATCTCCACTATGTCTTAGTGGTAAGCTATAATTTGAGTTTTAACTTTGCCTATCGCGACAAAACCGTCCTCACTACGACCTCAGGGGCAGCTGAATTGTAGATTATACGTAAAAAAGGCCCGCATCCTGATGCAGGCCTAGTATTGGTGCGCATAAAATTGTGTCTAACCTCGTGACAGAGCTGCCACTCCGGTTCGTGCGATCTCAGAGAGACCCAGGGGCCGCATCAATTCAGAGAAAGCATCGATCTTTTCTGGACTGCCCACCACTTCAAAAGTAAAACTATCTAAAGTACTATCTACTACATTTGCGCGAAATACATCGGCCAAACGCAGCGCTTCCACGCGTTTTTCACCCTTACCACTAACCTTAAATAGTGACAATTCACGCTCAACAGACGGGCCCTCGACTGTTAAATCATGCACTTTATAAACGGGTATAATCCGACCTAGTTGAGCTTTGATTTGTTCAATGATCTGAGGCGTACCACTGGTAGCAATGGTAATTCGGCTAGTATGGCCTTCATGATCCACCTCAGCAACGGTAAGACTTTCGATATTATACCCCCGACCAGAAAATAAACCAATGACACGAGCTAATACGCCGGGTTCATTAGCGACAAGCACGGCCAGGGTATGGCGCTCGATCACATCTTCATGGCTGGAACGTAGATTATAAGCAGACTTGGAGGTTGAGCCTTTGGCGATGTTTAATTTGTTCATGTAATCTCTCCCTATACCAAAACCGAGCCAGCGGCGTCTATTGCACCTTTTATAGTGGCATCACCCAGTAGCATTTCGTTATGCGCTTTGCCTGATGGGATCATTGGGAAGCAGTTTTCATGTTTCTCAACCAAACAATCAAAAATAACTGGGCCATTATGGTTCAGCATCTGCATAATTGCATCGTCCAGATCACTGGGATCTGAGCATAGAATACCCTTGGCTCCAAAAGCTTCAGCCAATTTTACAAAGTCGGGCAGGGATTCTGACCAGCTTTGCGAATAGCGCTCGCCATGTAGTAACTCCTGCCACTGGCGGACCATACCAAGACGCTCGTTGTTGAGAATGAATTGCTTGACCGGTAGGCCGTATTGCATGGCAGTGCCCATTTCTTGCATGTTCATCAACCAGCTTGCCTCTCCGGCGACGTTAATAACAAGACTTTCAGGATGGGCTACTTGCACGCCGATGGAGGCAGGGAATCCATAGCCCATAGTTCCCAAACCGCCAGACGTCATCCAACGATTGGGATCATTGAACCCCAAGTACTGAGCGGCCCACATCTGATGCTGACCCACTTCTGTCGTGATATAGCGATCATGGTCTTTGGTGAGCGCCTCAAGACGCTCAAGCGCATATTGCGGCTTGATGGTCTTTTTATCTGGTTTGTAATCCAAACAACGGATTTTGCGCCAAGCATCAATTTCTGACCACCAACCTTTAAGGCTTTCCGAATTGGTTTTACGGCCGCGGGCCTTCCAAACTTTGAGGAGGTCTTCCAACACATGTGCCACATCACCCACAATTGGTATATCAACGCGGATCACTTTATTGATTGACGATTGATCAACATCAATATGGGCTTTAGTTGAACCTGGACTGAAAGCGTCTAGGCGTCCAGTAATTCTGTCGTCAAATCGCGCTCCGATGTTAATCATCAAATCGCAATCATGCATCGACATATTAGCTTCATAAAGCCCATGCATTCCCAACATACCTAACCAATTTTCACCGTTAGCTGGATAAGCACCAAGACCCATCAGTGTTGATGTGATCGGGAAGTTAGTGGCCGCCACCAATTCACGCAATAACTGACTTGCGAGTGGTCCAGAATTAATTACACCACCACCTGTATAAAAAATTGGTTTTTTGGCAGTCTCCATAGCTATAACCAATTGAGTGATGGCGTCGATATCGCCTTTCACTTGCGGCTGGTAATGGGATTTCATTTTTGCAGGTCCCTGATAAATGCCATCAGCAAACTGTACATCCTTGGGTATATCCACCAAAACTGGGCCCGGCCGGCCGGCGGTTGCCACGTGGAATGCTGTATGCAGAGTTGTGGCTAGGTCATTAGTGTCTTTGACCAACCAATTGTGCTTTGTGCAGGGGCGGGTGATGCCTACGGTGTCGGCCTCTTGAAAAGCATCGGACCCAATCATAAACGTTGGCACTTGTCCTGTCAGTACAACTAGTGGAATGCTATCCATTAACGCATCGGTTAGACCGGTAACAGCATTGGTTGCGCCGGGGCCAGAGGTTACAAGCACCACACCTGGCTTTCCAGTGGAGCGGGCATAGCCCTCAGCTGCATGAACGGCTCCCTGCTCATGGCGTACTAAAAAATGTCGGATGCTATTTTGTTGAAAAATCTCGTCGTATATTGGTAGGACTGCCCCGCCGGGATACCCAAACACCGTATCAACACCCTGATCAATCAAAGCTTGAACAACCATTTTGGCGCCTGACATTGTTTGGGTCATATTATTTCTCTTTCATCATTGCCATAAAAAAGCCCCCGGTTCGCGGGGGCGCAGTACAGAGACGTAACGCTATTAGTATAGGCGCCCTTTTGTTGTACGACCATATTGAGCAGTTTGAGTTTCATACGACGCCCTCGGACCGTATTGTAAGTTTATGAGGCCATAACAGTGGGGTCAACCAAGTTTTTTAATTTTCTGACTAAAAAGACCCGTTTTTGGGTTTTTTATTTCCTAAAATAGTCTTTTAGCGTAAGAATTGCAATCTACTAGTTGTTTTAGGTCTGTAAAATTGCATACTTTAGCATTTGGTTTATGGTAATTCGATTGCCATATTAATAAGGTTTCTGTATCGTAAAGGGCGTCGTGAGTGTTTTTACGTCTAAAAAGTCCCAGGCCAAAGGTACGATTGATTGTGATCGATCAACTTTTTTATTGGGGGGCGTTTAAAGCAGTTAACTTAACGTGCAGTTTTATAAATTGAGCATTAACAGAATAATTTTAGGCCAGTAAGTTTACTTAAAAAAATAAAAAGTAATAATTCTACTACTTTCCATGCCTGACGCCCCTTTAATCATGTGGCAGTCTGCCGCAGATCGAAAATACAGTATACTAAAATATTATTTTAAATCAGTTCGATTAGACTTTTTTTGAAGTTAATTTCTTTGGATTGATTGATAATATAATGGGATTAGCAATTTGCACCACATTTTTCTACTAGCCGCGTGTGATTATCGTGCTAGTAATTGCCCATTGGTAATCAGAGTTTACCAGATTGGATTGCTTGGGAGAGTCGATCCAAGTTTTAGACATAGTTCGGGAGAAAACTACATGGAACGTCGTAAATTTTTAACAGCCGCAGCTATTGGTGCTACTGGAGTTGCTTTAGCCGCTCCAGCTGTTGCTGGAAGCCACGGAAAAACAATGACAATTGTATCCACTTGGGGCCGTGACTTCCCAGGGCTTGGAACATCAGCACAGCGGTTTGCTCGCAGGGTTGGTGAAATTTCAAATGGTGCATTGAATGTTGAGTACTTTGCAGCCGGTGAACGTGTCGGTGCATTTGACTCATTTGACGAAGTAGCCTCCGGTAACAGCCAGGCATACATTGCAGCTGATTATTACTGGATCGGTAAGCACCCTGCGTTTGCATACTTCACATCGGTACCGTTTGGTATGTCCACTCAGGAGTGGACATCTTGGATCCGTTTTGGCGGTGGTCAAGAACTTTGGGATAAAGTCTCTGGTGGGTATGGTATCAAGGCTCTTCCAGTTGGATCTACTGGTACACAGGCCGGTGGTTGGTTTAATAAAGAGATCGAAAGTGGAGACGACTTTAAGGGTCTAAAAATGCGTATTCCTGGCCTTGGTGGAACAGTTCTTTCCAAGCTTGGTGCGTCGACTGTTTCCCTGCCAGGTGGTCAAATTTATGAAAACTTAGTTTCTGGCGCGATTGATGCGACAGAATGGGTTGGTCCATGGAATGATTATTTCATGAAGTTTTATGAAGCGACCAAATACTATTATACAGCTGGTATGCATGAACCGGGTAGCTGTTTAGCCCTCGGAATGAATGCTGAATGGTGGGCAGGTCTTAGTGACTTCGAACAGAATGTCATTCATGCTGCGGCGGCTGAAGAGCATGCTCACGCTCATGACGAAGTGATGGCTCGTAACGGAGAATTCCTGACCAAGTTGCAAGAAGAGCAGGGCGTTCAAGTTCGTCAGTTCAACGATGATGTTTGGGACGCAATGGCGGAAGGCGCGCGTGAAGTGTTTGCTGAAACACGTGACCATTCTGCCTTGGCAACTGAAGTTGATGATGCATACCAAAAAGGAATGCGTGAAATTGGTGGTATGATTGCTCAGTTTGAAGGTACATATCTAAACCAGCGAAATCGTTCTTTTGACATAGGCTAAATTCGATTTAAACTTAGAGTGCGCCAGTGTACTGGCGCACTCTATCTATTAAATGTTTCATCAAATAAAAGGTGATTAGATGACTATGCCAGATCAAATGGCAGGGGCTGGAAAATTTATGAGTTCATCCCTGCTAATCAGAGCAATATCTTGGTCTCTTTTAGCCGTGTTGGCTGCCTTTTTAATAAATAACGTATTAGAATTAAGTCTGGGCGTAGAAACCAACCTGCAGTTAAATAACCCAATTCCCATGATCGTCTATCTCATCTTGATAGCTGTTGCGGTATCATACGCGCTTAGAACGCGGCAGAGATCACTACGTGTGGACGCGGATAAAATTCACAAATTTAATGTTTACTTAGTAAGATCTCTTTTTTGGGGGATTTTTCTAGTAGGCGTGGCGGACGTCGTGGTTGCCTTCATGCGAGTTGAAGACTTTGCTGATGTTTTTTTCTGGGAGGGCGCCGGTAGAGACTTTAACAAACCGTTCTTTGTAGGAGCGTATATTCACATCCCTCTTCTTGTATTGGGGTTTTTTCTTGGTGCAGTGACCCGCACTTTAGGGTTTATTTGGTTAGCAATATTGATAGTGATAGCAGAATTATTAATTGTAGTTTCGCGGTTTGTATTTTCTTATGAGCAGGCATTTATGGGTGATTTAGTCCGTTATTGGTATGCCGCTCTTTTCCTATTATCTTCGGCTTATACCCTCTACGATGAGGGCCACGTGCGTGTCGACATCATATTTGCGGGTATGCGCGAGCGATCGAAAGGCATTGCAAATTTTGTTGGAACGTTATTGCTCGGGCTTACAACCTGTGGTGTGATATTAATTGTCGGAATGAATGGAAAACAATCAATTATTAACAGCCCAATTATGAATTTTGAAATTTCACAAACAGCATCTATTGGGTTATTTGTGAAATACCAAATGGCCGGTTTCTTGGGAGTTTTTGCGATTACAATGTATATTCAGTTTGTCAGTTATCTGTTGTTTGCATGGGCTGATATAAAAGGCGAACCAGGCAAGCGCATCATGCAGCCAGTGGGGCATTGAGGTTATAATGGAATTATTTTTTCTCTTTACTCTGGTCGTTATCATGGCAATCGCGTTGGGTTCGGGCTATCCAGTTGCATTTGCCTTGCCCGGATCAGCAGTAATCACCATTAGTCTCGCTGCGATCGCTGGTTTCTTCTTTGATGGGAATATATCTGCATACTTTCACTCCGGAGGCCCGTTTGAGTGGCTGTCTGCTGGTGTATTGAACCTACGTGGCGTCTATTGGGAAGTGGAACGGGATACTCTCATTGCAATCCCACTATTCATTTTTATGGGAATAATGCTGCAACGTTCAAAAATTGCTGAAGATCTATTAGTAACAATGGCACAACTTTTCGGTCGCATTCCTGGTGGCCTTGGTATCTCTGTCGTATTCGTTGGTGCGTTGTTGGCAGCGACAACCGGCATTGTTGGAGCGACAGTTGTTGCGATGGGTATGATTTCATTGCCTGCAATGTTAAGAAATAATTATTCACCTTCACTGGCAACTGGAACAATTGCCGCCTCTGGCACGCTTGGGCAGATAATACCGCCGTCGATTGTATTAATCATACTTGCTGATCAACTTGCTTCCGCCGCAGATCAGGCTGGAAGCCTTCGTAAAAGTCTTTACAAATCAGCCACAGGCGAATTTCAAATGCCCAGTGTTTTTGATGTGACGTCTACCAGTGCCGGTGAAATGTTTTTGGGAGCATTTGTTCCGGGTTTGCTGCTCGTGGCAATCTATATGACTTATATTTTGGTATATGCATTTTTCAAGCCCGCGGCTGCCCCAGCCGTAATCTATGATGGCAAGTTTGACAGAAAATTTTGGGGAAAAGTCTTTGTAACTCTTGTACCACCGTTATCATTAATATTCCTCGTCTTGGGTTCGATTATATCTGGTATTGCTACCGTAAACCAAGCTGGCGCCATTGGCGCCGCTGGCGCGTTGGTTATGGCGGGATACCGGTTAGTCGGCTCAAATAAATGGACCTTTGTCCCTGCATACCTATGTATCTTGGGAATGCTAGTTATCGGCTATGCTCTTCAAAACTATGATATGAACATCAAAGCGGCAGATTCAGCAATGGATATGCGAGGCATCTGGATCGGCGTTATCGGAACTATTCTCATGTTTGTGGGTTTAGTCTGGAGCGGTATCAGGGTGTTGAATATCGAAGATACGTTGCGTGGTGTTATGATGGAGACATCAAAAACAACTGCTCTTGTTTTTATTATTCTTCTCGGTGCTGCAATGTTAACTTCGGCATTTCGCGCTTTCGGTGGTGAGGAATTAGTCCGCGACTTTTTAAACTCATTGCCTGGCGGATTTTGGGTCCAGTTTATTATAGTAATGATTGTGATATTTCTTCTTGGATTTTTCCTAGACTTCATCGAAATAGCTGTAGTTGTGGTACCAATTGTTGCACCTATTTTACTTGCAGATCCTGGTGCTAATATTACTGCTGTTTGGCTGGGCGTTATGATTGGTTTGAATATTCAAACTTCGTTCCTCACACCACCTTTTGGGTTTGCTCTTTTTTACCTGCGCGGTGTAGCACCGGCAGTGGTCAAAACAGTTCAAATGTATCGTGGTGTCGTACCATTTATCTGTTTACAATTAGCTGCATTAATAATTGTCGGTGGTTATCCACAACTCGTAAATTATCTGCCAAATAGATCAAACTACCTTGCTGAGACAGCGCCTCCACCACGCAACCCAAGATTTCAATTTTGTCTTGATACATTTGTGATTGATAAACTCAACAATGAAAATGGAGCTACAGTGTCTGCTATAGAGGCTGCTAAATTCTTAGATATAAACGGACTACCTAAATCACTGAAAGCGTTAATTTCTGGCTCAGTCGAAAGTTCAGAACTCGCTATCTCATCTCTAACTGATATTACTAATACTCATACCGCTGTTGTTTTGGTCGAAGATGAATTTCGTCCACGTCTTATTAAGGTCAGAGGTCTCGAAAAGAGAATACGTAAGGCAACCGAAAAAATGGACTTAGCTCAAAAAGAATTTGGTCGCTTAGATGGAGGAAGTTTCACGACAGAACAGGATATTTTACAATTAGAAATATCTAACCTAGAGGCTGAACTTGCCCAACTTCGATTAGAAATCCCAGTTTCTTGGAGCGCAGATTATGAGATATTCCAAAAGCTGACTGGCGCGGAATCGGCAGCTCGCAATGGATACCGCCGAGCGGCGGATGACGCCTACGAATCTGCAAATGAAGTCGTATCAGTTTTTGCGGCAACAGAGGCTTACATAGCGTTACAACGTCCGCTTCAAGAATTGGAAAAAGTGATCGAAATGGCCGAATTCTCTGATGCTGAACAAGCTGTAAAGGCTATGGAGCGAATAGTGCGTGGTATTGCCGGGGCTGACGATGTCAAAAAATATCTGGGCAAAGTTAAAAAATCTTTAGGGAAACGTAAACTTAACCGTGAAAAAGCTTTAGAGGACTTTCAAAAAGTGATGAAAGTCTACAGGGATCAAATCGAGTGGCGTTCTGTGGCTGAAAGTGGACTGCGTGGGGATATGGAAAGCTACGTGAGCGCTCTTCGTGGGACAATTGGAATACGTCAGCAGGGATCTCTCAACAGAGAGCAGGCTCTCTATCTTGCGTCTTGCACAGCGGTTCATCGAGACCTGTCTTTGAATTTCTAGAATCTACTTTTCAATACATCAAAGGGCTGCCTTCCGGGCAGTCCCTTTTGCAAATAGGATGAACAAGCGGGCCCATTATGATTAAAAAATACATCTGGCCGTTCATTGAACCCTTCTTCAATAATAAGGCTGCTGAACCTCTTCTTGTCTTAATTGGAAGTATAATACTCATTGGCGTAGTGGTTTATACAATTTTACAAACTATTTCATAAGAAACTGATAAAAAACGGAAATAAAATATACTAGCGATAGGGTATTAAAATGTTGAAATCTTCTCTTGGTCTAAACGGCGGTTTTACTGCGCCGCACAGGCTTGCTACCCTTGCTGGACGCGACATTTTGGCGAAAGGTGGTACTGCGATAGAAGCTATGGTGGCTGCAGCAGCTACTATCGCGGTAGTCTACCCACATATGAACGGGATCGGCGGGGACGGATTCTGGATTATTCATCAGCCGGGCAAATCGCCTGTTGGGATTTCGGCCTGTGGTACAGCCGCGGCGCTAGCAACGCCAGAGTTTTATGCTTCCAAAGGGTATACAAAAGAAATTCCAGCAAGGGGTGGGCTGGCTGCTTTGACGGTACCAGGTACTATCAGCGGCTGGGACACTGCACTATCGTTGGTGCCTAGGGAGCGTCGCCTTCCTTTATCGCAACTGCTCGCTGACGCTATTGGTCATGCTAAGGAAGGCATAGCTGTCACTGGAAATCAGGCAGTTTGTACTTCTGAAAAATTGGTAGGTCTGCGGGATGTGCCGGGTTTTGCAGAAACTTATCTGATTGACGGCGTGCCGCCGCAGGCGGGCGATCGGATGGTTCAAAAGAATCTTGGTGAGACGCTGGAGCATCTTTCAACGCACGGATTGCGGAGCTATTACGAGGGTGAATCGGCGCGAACACATGCTGCTTACCTTGAGAAAAATGAAAGTCCGCTGCGTGCATCTGACTTTGCGGGTTACAGGGCACAAATTGTGAAGCCACTGGTGATCAAGACATCGTATGGACAGCTATTTAACATGGTAGCTCCGACTCAGGGCGTTGCTTCCTTGATGATCCTTGGATTATTTGATCGTCTGGGTGTGACAACCGGCGAAGGCTTTGACCATCTTCATGGGCTGGTCGAGTCCACTAAGCAGGCTTTTATGCAGCGCAACGTTGAATTGGGTGATCCTGATTATATGACTGTTCAGGCACAAGATTGGTTGCAGGACGCAAAACTTGATGAAAAAGCTGCGCAAATTGATAAGACCAAGGCCCTTGACTGGCAGTATAACCCAGCAGAGGGTGATACCATCTGGATGGGAGCTTCAGATAGTGATGGCACGGTAGTCAGTTTTATTCAAAGTGTTTATTGGGAATTTGGTTCAGGCCTAACTTGTACTGACACCGGTGTTTTTTTCCAGAATCGTGGTGCAGGCTTTTCGCTAGCGCCTGGACCAAATCAGGTAGGTCCGTACCGCAGACCATTCCATACGCTCAACCCTGCGCTGGCGCATCTGGGCGATGGCCGCGTGTTATCTTACGGGACGATGGGCGGTGAGGGTCAGCCACAAACACAATCTGCTGTTTTTACGCGTTATGTCCAGTTTGGGATGGACCTACAGGCAGCTGTGACTGCGCCCCGCTGGCTGCTAGGTAAAACTTGGGGTGATGACAGTACAAGTTTAAAGCTGGAAAGTAGGTTTGATGAAGGTTTGATTAATGATCTTAAATTAGCGGGCCATGATGTTGAAATGCTACCTGAATATAGTGACTTGACTGGCCATGCAGGCGCTTTGGTCCTTCATCCAAGTGGTTTAGTTGAAACTGCTACAGACCCACGTGCAGATGGAGCCGCGTTGAGTTTCTGATTGGTGGATTAACTCACAAACACAGATTATTACCATTATAGTTAGGCTCATAGTTGCATCGGTGCTTTCAGGTATCCTCGCTGGCGTTCTCGGTGTTGCTGGAGGTATTGTGCTTGTTCCGGACTATTTTAGATTCTTAGCACCATTAATTTTTGCCACGAATTATCGATGCATATGACCATTGCTACGTCTCTCAGTACAATTATTTTCATTTCTCTTGTATCTGCGCGTTCACACTATACTCGGGGCAATGTTGAGATTTATCTACTGATAACGTGGATGTCGAGAATCTTGATTGGGGTGTTTGGTGGACTGCTATTTTGTAGCCTCTTTGGCTATAGCTTTTTGAATATCAAAAGATTTTTTTGTTATTAAATTTCATTTAAAATAACAAATTTTGAAATCATCATGACTGATTTGGTACCTATGGGGAGCCACTATCATCATAAATTTCTTTACTAGTTTTGATTTGATTAAAATATAATAAATTATTGATCTATGTAGTTTTTAGTGCGGACAGTTTTTTGAAAAACATCAAGTCCCGCTGATATGCGTGACATTTGGCATTGATATATGAGCCACCTGCTCAGAGATAGGTCGTACCTCAAGAGGATTGGTTTCGGTTTTGTAGCTGTCATTGGAATCAATTTCTGCCCATTTTTGATCACGAAAAATCTCGACACCGGAAAACCGCGCCTTATAGGCCATTTTATCACTGCCCGGCACCCAATATCCAAGATAGACATAGGGCAGACCCGCTTCATGGGCGAGAGCTATATGATCCAAAATCATATAGGTACCGACAGAGTTTTGAGGCTGAGACGTGTCAAAAAAACTATAGACCAGTGACAGGCCATCATCAAAAATATCCGTTAAGCAGACAGCGTTCAGATCCCCCTCTTGCGTGTAATATTCAATCACCCGGCTGGTGACGGGGGTTTCTTCAATCATGGCTGCAAATTCGAAGATATCCATATCCGCCATCCCACCCTCAGAGTGGCGGGATTCAAGATAGCTGCGAAACAACTCATATTGGGTTTCTGTAGCCCAAGGCGCATTGGGCTGGCGTTGCAGATGCGCGTTGCGCTTTATGATCCGGCGTTGGCTCTTGCTGGGTTGAAATTTGCCGACATCAATTCGAGCGGATAGGCAGGCCGTGCATGCCACACAGGCTGGCCGATACAATACGTTCTGCGATCTCCGGAAGCCCTGCTTAGACAGTGTATTGTTTAAGATACCTGCATCTATCCCCTGAAGCGAGGTGAACAGTTTGCGTTCCATCCGATCCTCAAGATAGGGGCAGGGTTGCGGAGCGGTGACATAAAACTGTGACGCTATGGGAACGGTGTGGCGCATGACTTCCAATCGACTTTCTCCCTAAGGCTATCAATCCAAATCACAATATCCAAGAGTAAATCTTAACCGGCTTGATAGTGCGCTGGTGCGTTCAGAATCACTGTGCCCAATATCAAATCTACCAAACCCTGTTTTCGGGAGGCGATAAGCATCAAAATCACTAAGATGATTTGTAGCCGTGAGATCAAACAGATCAAGGTGCCCAGCGTGTGAAACAACGCATAGAGCCCGTCCATAGGTCTGTTTTGTATAATACAAAGTTCAATCCGCTGATCCGCATGCCAAGCGTAGCTGAACGTGCTGTCATCTCTGTGAACCGATCGAAAAAGCTCACAATTGTCCAAATGCTAAGGAAGAGGAAAAAGCTGATGCCAGAGGTGAGCAGGCACAGAACGAAGGTCATGGCGGTGATAGCCAGTGTATAGCCAAGCCATGACAGTAAACGTTTTAGGTTTACGTCGGCGTAATAAGTAGCATCTTGGACAGGATTGGGAAGTTGGAGCATCAAAACAGCTTTAATAAAATGGCTCTGACCCCGGTGGGGTCAGAGCGCTCAGGGTTGGCATCAGTGGCCGTTGCGCCATGTGTGGGCTTCTGGGCGCGATCATCCATAAATTGATCAAACTCTGATTTGTCTTTAGCCGCCCGAAGTCGCTGCATAAAGGCTTCGAATTGTAATTTTTTTCTTCAAGGCTGTGCAAAGTGTCGGCTTTATAGACACCAAATGAGCTGTTGCCACTTAAATTGTGCTGTGAGACTGGCTTTGAAAACGGTGGCAAGACTGTGATTTTAAAACATGTGTTTGCTCCAGATTATGTAGAAGAGAAGAGCAAGGCCGACAAGCCAAAAGAATATAAATCTAAGGATCATTGCGGCCATCTAAGCACCGTTGCCTTTGCCGTCTCCAGTTTCTAAACGGCACAAACCAACCATCAGCATGGTTAGTTTGTGCCGTTTCGGTTGCAAGCACGGTCATATTGCTCGCATTGTTATATCTGTTACAATGTAAATGCTGTTAACATTTTTATCTGTTATTATGGCGCGGCTTTACATGGGGTAATGTAATTTTTTTACATTTTTTCGAGGAAGTCGGAAATCAACCCTTCGCAAAGGCTTTGCATTATAGCGGGTGGACAACCAAACACATGAATGGGCGTACCTGCGGCCGCATAT
>Ga0209192_10001390_pt1 | contig 19422 bp, 31 predicted proteins | sample ArcticOcean_MG_C_11_FD_187433 | JGI IMG/M metagenome (GOLD analysis project Ga0209192, IMG submission 187433) | Marine microbial communities from western Arctic Ocean - ArcticOcean_MG_CB2_154 (SPAdes) (version 2) | ecosystem: Environmental > Aquatic > Marine > Oceanic | place: Arctic Ocean... | reverse complement strand
TGCTTTTGCACTTATTTTGGCGCAAGCAACACTTTCGTTTTTGCACTTCGCTTTTGCACTGGCGCCCCCGCGCCAAATCACCGTAAATTGCACCCCATCCCTGCAAAAGACTACTAACCCCGCGCATGCGCTCGCAATCGGGGACGAGCAACACAAATATAATCGTCGTCGTACTACTACTGGCGCCCCCGCGCCAAAATCATGCTGTCAAGCAATGATTTTGGTCGTGGGATGTGAAACAGTGTTTCACGTGAAACAGCGTTTCAGATCTAGGACAAAATGAAGTTTGTCCCTCAGCACGCGGCACCATGAATATGCCCTATGCAATTCGCTGTGTACGGCAATCAAGTCTTCTACCTCCTGACGAGAAAGCTCTACCACGAAAACCTCGCGCGTTTGTTCCTGTTTATAGTAATGTGGCACCATACGCTCTACAGTTACCGTTTCGGTTTTGTTGATTTTTCTGATAAATTCCATAATTTTTTCCCTTAAATTTGCGTTAGTAGATAGTAGAAAGCGCCGCCCCAGATTAGCGTATCCGTTAGCACAGAATAGACTAGGTAAGCGGTGACGAAAAATCTCGCCACCTTTTTTTGGGTTTTCTTTTTCATTGCCCAAGCTCCAACAATTGCTTTCTGGTAACATTCCGCAGAATGTAAGTCAGAATTGCCGCCTCATAATCACGCGCATCTTCTAGCGCAGTGTGAGGCTCATCCGCTAACGATATACCTAAGATGAATTTTGCCATTGTGTCGGCGGTCATGCTAGGGTTACGCAGCTTTGCCGTAAGCAAATCGTTATCATAACAAAAATCATGGTATCCCGCTTGGCTGCCAATAACTTTTTTGGCCGCCTTCATTAGACAAAAACGCTCGGAGAAAATGCCAAGGTTAATGCGAGTATTGCGGCATTTGCCTAGGTCAAAGCTCAGATTGTAAGCTGTCAAAACCGGAGCGTATCGAGCATTTACGCCAGCAAGCCATTGGTTAATCAGCGCAGGCGATGAGATAGAACGCTCGCCAGACTCCAGCATTGCATCATAATCCTTGGCTCGGCGTTGTGCCGATTGCTCAGACCAAAAAGCCGAATCAGGAGCGGACGGGTCGGAGAACAAATCGAATTTGCCGAAATGTCCGAGAACCATAGCGCCGAACTGCTCGACAATTTTACCCTTGCGAGTGACAACGACAGCGCCGAAGTCCGCGACCGATTGTTTTTTAGTGGTTTCGGTGTCCACGATTGCGTAATAGTGCTTGCTCATTTTATGCTACCTTTTGTTGTGTAAGATTATATTGTACCGGATCAATGACGCGAACGCCAGCATTACCGAGTACCGTTTGAACCTCTTTTGAGTCATCAAACATAATTGAATCGGCTGCAAATTGCTGCCATTGAATGCCGCGTGACATTGCCAGCGCCTGCAATTTGTCGAGTTTAAGAATGCCGCAACCCCGCTCATCGCCACCCATGCGAGAAAGCATGGCATTGCCGAGCATTTTGTGAGCGCGAAGAAAAGCGAAATCCGCAGCGCCCATAACGCGAGAAGTGCAAACGATAACGTCTAGGCCGTCCCGAATAGCGCCCTGCATTTTGCTGGCTAATGGTAACAGTTTGTCTTTGGCTACCATGCCGACAGTGCAGTTTGCACGCCAGAATTCTAGGTTAATCGAGCCATCGGCTAGCAAACGCTGACGGTGGCTGGTGTTTACAACGGTATCGTCTAGGTCAAATATAAAGTGCATAAGAATATCCAATAATGCCTGTAATGTTTAGAAGGATCAAATTATAGCATCGAATCTTGATAGCTTGCAAGGTTAATAGTGCCAAGCCAAGAATCGCCAACAGTTTGCCTTCGTCAGTGTCGATGATGAAGGGAGCAGCGGACAATGCCGCCGCCCCTAACCATCCAATGATTGGGAGCAACATCTACCCGATGTGCTCTAGGATCGTGACCAATTCTGATTTGGTCAAATCGCCCTCGCGTGAGGCTAACGATAAGCCCTCGCGGATGCCAAGCAGAATGTCCGCCTTGGTGACAGCATCGCGCTTGGCCGCTGTGCGAACAACCGCGACATATTCCACCTCTAGGCTTTTCGCCTTAGAGATCACAGAGCGATGCGATAGACCGAAATCGGTAGCTAACGCTTTTGCTTTAGCGAGATTGAGAGGAGCAGCAGCTTCGATAGCGGCGACCATTGCGGGAGTGTAATTAGACATATTGTCATCCTTAGTTAGTAAGCGTATATTATAACGCATTTTAGTAATTTGTCAAAGACCGTTTTGGAATAAGCATATTCCTTTTAGTTATAAGCCGCCCATCTCATTCACGATATAAAACGAGACCCATGAGATAAGGAACGCCAGTACCATCATGGCCGCGCCGATGAATTGTGATAACAGATCCAATCCGTTAGTAACAAACATCCAACCCGTAACCGCGCTAACAACAACCATTAGTGTCATGAACAATGACAGCATTGCAATCTTAATCAACTCAAACATACCATAGCCTCTCTCTGAATATGCAACTATTATAACACATCTGACCGGCTTGTCTCATCGTTTGTTCCTATCAATAGGGGGCGGTTGATAGACGTTGCCTATCGCGGCTTCGCCGGCGTCCCCCTCACGTACGACTTTTGGTAAAAAGTAAAACGAGAAACGGTGTATAAGTTAAAATCATACCAAGCAAAAAAAGTTCTTGACAATTATTCTTAAGTTGACTATAATTGGGGCTATTCACAAAAACTATCAGGAGAAACGGATGGAAATCACCACCCCCACCAGTCTTACTACATACGATGGCAGAACTGCTGTTGAAAGTGATAGAGCCTGGTTAGCAGAAGTCCTAGCTGACAATACCATTCATACTCCTGATGATGCTATCTTTGACGCACCGGACGGAACTGAAGACTCATTTAAAAACAGCAGAATTATATCAACAAAAGACGGTACACGAATTCTATGGGTTCTTACAGCTTTTTCGAAAGGAGCAAAAACACTTGCTCCCCTGGGTATAGCAGTACATCCTGACCACAGAGGACAAGGACACTACTCTAACTATATTCGAGAAGTTTTTCAATATTCGCAAACTAATAACCTGTTAGATGAATACAACACCGTACACGACCAAGCACTTCCTGTCGCAGGAAACACCGGTATACCCGGAACCGCTGCAACCAGAACAGACAGGGGGTATGTGATTAGAGAAGGAACAGTACAGGACATATATGACTCAATATAATCAAGCAGTTGTAACTGCAATTGGAGGAAATAGTTATACTCGTAATCTTTCAGCTGGCGATACGATTGTAGTTACAGGTAGCACCTCAGAAAGCGGATCAGCTACTAGGGATGCATCTGTAAGTGTTGCAAGTGGACCCGTATCTGTGTCATCTGGCTCACTTAGGGTAAATGGCAGTGGAGGCGTACAGTCTTTTACTATATCTACTACGGCTAATGGAAGCTACAGTGTAGGGCTTGCTTATACCGATAACAAGAGCAATTTTTACACAGCAGCAATAACAGGTACTGTCTCTGGTTATGTTGTAGATACAACACCCAACCAGTTTACTTTTGCAGATATTGCAAACGCTGCCCCGAACTCTACCCACCACAGAGGAGTACTAATAACGGGAATGAACACCCCCGCTACAGTAACAGGGGGCGGAGGTTTATTCTTAGTTAAGAGTGGAAGTTCTAATCCTAGTATAAACTCTTCGGATTACACAACAGCAAATAAGACAGTCAGTAGTGGACAGTACGTATGGGCTAAAGCAACGGCTTCTGCAAATAACGGAACTTCAGTAAATGTACCTATTAATGTTGGCGGAGTTACAGACACTTTTACTGTTGCTACTCCTGGAGGAACTTCGGGTGGAGGATCCTCAGCAGTGCAACCAGGTACACCAGGAAATAACTCTTATGGTATAGTAGTCTATGGGCCAAATGCGAGTACAGAAGTATTTAGCTCTAATCTACGAGCATCTAACCTGGCAGTATTTTCTACATTTAGTTTAACAGCTGGAGCAAGTGCTACTTTTCTTTGTGCAGCCGCAAACAATACGTCGAAAGTATTAGTTATAGCAACAGCGGCTTACCAAGGGTACCAACCGAATATAAGTATTACAAAAGCAACAGACAGATATGTTATTACTAACACTCTTTCTTCGGGAACGATTAGTGGGTTTACATATGCGGTAAGGACTTCATAATGGCATACGGAATGGAAGTTACAGGAGCAGATGGTAGTGGTAGTTTTTTAATTGCCGATACTGCTTCCAATTTAGTGCATCAAAGTGTCTCCCACGCAGGAACAGCTAGCACCGTTACTATATCTGGAGCTATAGATAAGCCTCTGATATTTGTAAACGCAAAGAACGTAAGTGGACAGAATGAAGGTATCTTTGCTGTATGGAATGCTGCGACAAGAACTGTGTCATTTTACGCACTCACAGTAACATTCGTAAGTAGTACGCAAGTTACTTCTACATGGACAGCTAAAGCAGTAAATTATTTTATAGTAAGAAATGCTGGGGAGAATCCTAACTTAGGCCACAATTATGGACTGCAGCTATTAACATCCTCGGGAGTAATAGCATTAGACTCTAGAAGTTTTGGAACAAACAGTACTCACTACATTAGTGAGGTATCTGCAGGTAACTTAAACCATAATAGCTACGGGGACCAGATAACAGCTGACCAAGATGCGTATGTAGAGATGGGATGGTCCAGTGCTACACAAGGCACAAACTCTTTTTCTGTTTTTAGATGCGCAAAATTTAATTCAACAAACATAGTAGCACAGTCAAGGATATTAATTAGTATAACTGTACTTGGCAGTGCTGGCTTTGTATCCAACCCTTGGGGGCTTCCCACAATGTTACTAGGTAAATTAAGGTAAATAATTATGAACGTAAAATTCGTGTGCTTCATTACAGAAAGCACAGGCAAGATAGATAGGATAGTATTTCCTCAGAACGACTTTCCTGACGAAGGAGTTACTGACGGCGTACGAGTAGTGTATTTAACAGAAACTAATATGGGTACTACAGACTTAGCAGAGTTTATGGATAAATATTGGTTCAACACTACCACACTACAATTTGACGATGTTGGAGCGCCCCCGAATAACTATGCTACTTACAGCATGGAAACAGAGTCTTGGTCTTGGGATGCAGCACCTGTATTAGCAGAAATTCGCCATTATAGAACACAGTTCTTGCTAAGTACCGACTGGACACAAGTACCTGACAATACGTTAACTGATGCTCAAAGAGAAGAAGCACGTAGTTATAGAACTGCTTTAAGGAATGTCACGAGCAGTCTTGATAATCCTAAAAATGTAGATGCTGTAGCGTGGCCGACACCACCTAGCTTTTTATAATACCTTCTCAAAAAAAGTTCTTGACAATCCACCCCTTTGAGAATATAATCTTACCATGGCTAAAGAATTAACTACAATATCCCCAGAGGGACTCGAAGTTGCGAACTCTTATTTGCAGTTCGGAAACATCACCGGGGTCACCCAATACTTAGGCGTGCCTGAGAATAAAGTGGTGGAGTTGTTAAATAAGCGAGAGGTTAAGAAGTATATTGACACCGTTTATTTAGACATGGGCTATCGCAATAAGAATAATATTGCAAGTGTACTAGACGAAATGATTGAAAACAAACTAGAAGAGGCTAAGGAAACTGGCGTATATTCTAGCAAAGATTTGGCTGATCTGTTACAAATGGCACACAAGATGAGAATGGATGAGATTAAAGCGCAAGCGGAACTCGAAAAACTCAATCAAACCAGCGTAAGAAGTCAGACTAATGTCCAGATTAATGAAGGTGTACCTTTCGGCCAGGGCAACTACGGTAAGCTCATGGAAAAGCTATTAAAAGATGTTAACTGATGATGAAGTGCTTAAAGTGAAAATGGAGTTGCGAGAACATGAAGTCCAATGCGAGGAACGGTGGAAAACTACCTTTACTCGATTCGACCGTATTGAAGAACAACTCGTAAGAATGGAACAAAGACAAATGGCTGGGCTAGGCACTCTTGTAGTATTTCTAGCAGGCATAGTCGTGGCAGTAGTCACCCAAACATAGTTATGGCTATGAAACTAAATGAGACTACTGAACTAGCTATACCCTTAAAAAATCTTATTGGGTTAGTAACAGTCACTGCGGTTTCAGTGTGGGCGTATACAGGTATCACAGAAAGAATCTCATTCCTAGAGCACAATCTTGGGGCTGCAGTTATCGAGATAAAAGAAAACGATAATTGGATAGATGAGTTTGTACCACCACCTGAGGTACAGGACAATATTAAAAGAGTTCGCGACCTTGAAATAAGAGTACGGGTCTTAGAGACTAAGTTAGAGGGAGAATACAATGGCGGTTCGTAAGAAGCGTAAGGCGGCAAAGAAAAAGCCGATTCCTACTAATAAAAAACTTTACGCAAGAGTGAAGGCACAGACTAAACGAAAGTTTGCTGTATACCCCTCAGCTTATGCAAATGGATGGCTTGTAAAGACCTATAAAGCCAAAGGCGGTAAATACCGCATGGGGAGTAAGTAATGCCAGCAGGAAAAGGAACATACGGAAAGAAGAGAGGGCGTCCAGCCAAAAAAGGTAAGGGTAAAGGAAAGAAGAAGTCTATGGGCGGTTTAACAGCAGCTCAGAAGAAGTTACCACCAGCACTTCGTAAAGCAATAGCAAAGAAGAAAAAGAAGAAGTGAGGCCATAGGAGGTAGACCGTGAGTTTAAAGAAATGGTTTAAAGAAGAGTGGGTAGATATATCCAGACCCAAGAAGGGTGGCGGCTACGAGAAATGTGGAAGAAGTAAAGCAGGTAAGAAAACATATCCAAAGTGTCTACCAAAAGCCAAAGCTGCCGGTCTAACTGAAAAGCAACGAAAATCGGCTGTTCGCAGAAAGCGAGCAGCTGGTAATCCAGGAGGAAAGCCGACTAACGTTCGCACCTTTGTGAAGAGAAAAAAACGTGGCAGTAAAAAGAAAAGCTAAGAAGAAGGACTCCCGATTAAAAAGAGCAGGTGTTTCAGGTTATAACAAACCAAAGAGAACTCCTAGCCATAAGAAAAAGTCACACATTGTTGTAGCTAAAGTAGGTTCTAAAGTAAAGACCATTCGATTTGGTCAGAAAGGAGCAAGTACTGCAGGCAAGCCTAAAGCGGGTGAGTCAGCTGCAATGAAAGCAAAACGAAAGAGTTTTAAAGCGCGTCACGCCAAGAATATAGCCAGAGGAAAGATGTCAGCAGCATATTGGGCTGACAAAGTTAAATGGTAATGGCGTTCCTACTTGTTGTCAACGTAGCTGGAGAACAGCTAGCTGGCAACATGATGTTTAGAGACATAAACAGATGCAACTACTTCGCCTACAGAATTGAACATAACGAGAAGGGTAAAAAACAACTAGATATAGCAGCCTACTGCATACCAAAGATGGTTTCAACAAAAACCACATTCTGGGACTGAAATCATGATTATGGAACTGGGTGTTATTATGTCAGCAGTAAGTACTGCTACCTCTATGATAAATAAGGTAGCTTCTACGACTAACGATATATCTTCTATAAGTGGGTTCCTTACTAGTTTAGGCGGTGCTCAAGTTGACTTACAAACGCTTCATAACTCAGGCAAGCTTACAGAGAAAGATGCGATACAAGCAGCTCTGACAAAAAAACAAATTGATGATACTATGAAAGAGATCAAAGATCTTTTTCTAGTCAGTGGTAATAGCGATCTATATGCACAAGCCATGCAAGAACTAGCAAATGCAAGAAAGAGGCGCCTAGATGAAACTAAACGTAAGCAAAAAGCTCGTAAAGAGCTAATAGATATGATTAAGATAGGCACTTTAGCTGTAGGGGTAAGTATTTTTCTAGTACCTCTAATAGTTGGTTTCCTTGTCAGTCTATTAAAGGGGTAATCTATGAGTAAAGATAATGTAGTGAAGTTTCCTAAGAAGAAAAAACGTTCTAAGTCTGACAAGCAATTTGTAGAATTAGAGCACCAAGCAAGCTTAATAGAACAGCAACGCAAAGACATCATGAAACTATTGGGTAGTGACTCACCTAACGAGTGTTGTGGCTGTTGTGACCCCTGCGAGTGCGACCCGTGTGAGTGCGAGTGAAAGAGCTACAAAAAGACTCAATATATGCACAGTTTGACTTAGACGGAGATGGAACCGTGTCCGACGAAGAAATAAAAAGAGCCCAAGATATGCTAGAAATAGAATTGAGGGAAGAGAAGTCAGAAGCTCAAAAACGAATGGCCTGGGTAGCAATGTTGTCAATGATTGGCTTTAACATTCTATTATTCAGTACTTACATTTCAGAATCAAGAGTAGCAGCCCTAGCAGACTTGTTAGGATTATTTTACATAGCGCAGGCGGGTGTAGTAGGCGCATATATGGGAGTGTCCGCATGGATGAGCAAGAAGTAGTATATTTAAAAGAAAAGTTTATTTATGTCAAAGACGGTGACCAGTATGGCAAGCGAGATGCTTGGTATATAATGAAGCCTACAGGCGAAGGTGAATTAGTGCGGTATAGAGGTGATTGCGAAGACTTTGCACTAACTACTCTGTATAGGCACTGTGACGAAAGTCTTTTAAAGTTTTGGTGGATGCTTATATCTTATAAAGCTCAGATTACTTACTGCTACGTTAAAGAGCCCCACAGAGGCCACGCAGTACTAAGAATAGAGAATGACTGGACAGACAATATCTTTGGAAGAGTAGTTACTCAAGAAGATATGATAGACTACGGTTACGTGTTCGAAACAAAATATTTTAATCCCTTAACAGTAGCTATAAAACTACTAAAAGGGAAATGGTGGAAGTATAAAGCATGATAGAAGTTAGCAGACAAGATATAATCCCAGATTATCTTCTTGACTATCCAGCAGCAGATAAGTTTCTCAAGCTCCCAGTAGAACCGTACATGGATTTACTGGGCATTCAGCCTCTCCCCTCTCAGGTAGCTATTATAAATGCTATCAATTCTCCTAAGTACAGATTCATCTGTGCAGCAGTTTCCCGACGTCAGGGAAAAACTTATATAGCGAATATTATTGGGCAACTAGTATCTCTTGTTCCTGGTTCCAATATTCTTATTATGTCCCCCAACTATGCCTTATCTCAAATTTCTTTCGACCTCCAGCGGACGTTGATCAAACACTTCGACCTAGAAGTTACTAAAGACAACGCAAAAGATAAGGTTATCGAAATATCTAACGGCTCTACTATCCGGATGGGATCAGTAAACCAAGTTGACTCTTGTGTTGGTAGATCATACGATTTAATTATTTTTGACGAAGCGGCACTAGCCGATGGTAGAGACGCTTTTAACGTAGCACTACGTCCCACACTAGATAAAGACAATTCAAAGGCTATCTTCATTTCAACGCCTCGGGGTCGCAACAACTGGTTCGCGGAGTTCTTTGATAGAGGCTTTGATGATCAGTTTTCAGAGTGGATATCTATAAAAGCTACTTATAAGTCTAATCCTCGTATGTCAGAGACTGACATAGCAGAAGCTCGAAAGAGTATGTCAGAGGCAGAATTCCGACAAGAGTATGAAGCTGACTTCAATACGTTTGAAGGGCAGGTATGGAGCTTTGACTTCGAGAAGTGCACAGGCTCTTTCCAAGATATGGAAACTAAACGTCTAGATGTATTTGCAGGGCTTGACGTAGGGTATAGAGATCCTACTGCATTCTGTGTAATTGGGTATGACTGGGATGAAGAGACATTCTACTTACTAGATGAGTACTTAGATGCTGAGAAGACAACTGAGCAACACGCAGGTGAGATACAAAGACTTATCGATAAGTGGGACATAGACTATATATTTATTGACTCCGCAGCTCAACAAACTCGATTTGACTTTGCACAAAATTACGACATTAGTACTATCAATGCTAAGAAATCAGTATTAGATGGCATTGCAAGAGTAGAGGGAATAGTTGATAATGATCGACTGCTTATAGATCAAACATGCACGGAAACACTGGCGGCATTAGACCAGTATCAGTGGGATCCTAACCCGAATCTACTTAAAGAAAAACCAAAACACAATAGAGCCTCACACATGGCAGATGCGCTAAGGTATGCCCTTTACTCATTTGAAACATCAAACAGTGGCTTTTAACGATACCATCCAAAAATAGTATTTGACATGGTACCTTAAACTCGATATAATTCTGGTATTAGAAAATGGATTTAAAAAGAGACATCGTAAAATACATAAGAGACAAGGCAAAGAATAAGTATGAAAAAGGCACCGAGTGCCGAATATGTGGCGGTAAAGTTAAACTAGATTTTCACCACTTTCATACGTTAGCCCCTCTTATACATGATTACGTGGCAAAGAACAAACTAGACCCCAAGAATGTACTTTCTTTTAGAGAAGACTTCATAGCGGAGCATCAGTCAGAGTTGTACGAACATACGGTAACTCTATGCAATGCTCATCATTTACAGTTACATTCCATTTATGGGAGAAACCCTAGCTTAGGCACTGCGAACAAGCAGAAGAACTGGGTAGAGATTCAAAGAGAAAAGCATGGCATGGTATAGTAACATTTTTGGTGGTAAAGATGGCGAAGTTGAGAAAGCTGTCGATGAGTACATGGAAAAGTTAAATCCTATCCAATCCTACTTTGGTAATAACAAAGAAGGGTCTAGAGAATACACAGAGAATTATGAACAGTTTTATGAAACGCTAGAGATTGTAAATCGTGGCGTAAACATGATTGTAGACGACGTAGCAGAGATTCCAGTAGTTGTTCATCCTAATCAGACGAATGGCGTACAGAAAGGGATGAGAAGATCCACAGTAAATAAGCTACTCAACAAAGAACCTAATATGTTTCAAGATGTTAGTTCTTTTAAAAGAAACCTAATCACTGATTACCTACTTGATGGTAATATCTTCATATACTACGATGGTGCTCACTTATACCATTTACCCGCAGACAGCGTAACAATACACGCAGATCCTAAAACATTTATAGAGAAGTACACATACAACGATGTAGACTATGGTCCAGACGAGATTATACACGTTAAGGAGAATTCCTTTTACTCTATCTTCCGAGGAACCTCTAGACTAAAGCCTGCTGTCCGCACAATGGCACTTACAACTTCAATGAGAAAGTTTCAAGATAACTTCTTTAAGAACGGAGCAGTACCAGGACTAGTATTAAAAAGCCCAAACACATTAAGTGAAAAGATTAAAGAACGAATGATTCAATCATGGAGCATTCGATATCGTCCAGACGCAGGTGGTAGACGCCCTCTGATTCTCGACGGTGGTCTAGAGATTGATAGTATTTCTAACGTAAACTTTAAAGAGTTAGACTTCCAATCTTCTATTACAGAAAATGAAACAATTATACTAAAAGCATTGGGTATCCCACCTATCTTATTAGACTCAGGAAACAATGCAAACATTCGTCCTAATATGAGAATGTATTATCTTGAGACAATCTTACCTATCGTAAGAAAGATAAACTACGCTTACAGCCGCTTCTTTGGATATGAGATAAAAGAAGACGTTATAGATATCCCAGCTCTACAACCAGAGTTGAGAGATCAGTCGCAGTACTATAGTTCGTTAGTAAATGGTGGTATTATTACTATCAATGAAGCTAGAACTCGGTTAGGCTTTGAAGCTCTAGAAGGACAAGACGATGTTAGAGTTCCTGCGAATATAGCAGGGAGTGCAGCCAATCCCGACGAGGGTGGCAGACCAACCGAGGATGACGAAGATGGCAGCGACTAGAAACAGAAAACGCAAAGTAGTTCAAGAAATGGGAATGTACTTTGCAGAGAAAGGATATGTTGTTCCTTTAGATGAGTACAAGCGTGCTAGTGATAGACCCGCTTTTCTTACTCCGAAAGAAATAGTAAACGTAATGGGCTCTTATACTTCCGCAGTACAATGGATAGAGAAGTATGAACCAGAGCTATGGGGCCTTATTCATAAAGATGATAAAGATCCTTTAGCCGAGCTAGCCCAAGCAAAGCCGGGGAAAAAGAATGGATAAAATTTTTAATTTAACCTCAACTTTCAAGACCCATGCCGTAGAAGATGGATCAGTAATGATTCGTGGAATGGCAAGTACAGCCGATTTTGATCGCGCTGGTGATTCCATAGCAGCAGAAGCATGGAATAAAGGTGGGTTAAAGAATTTCGAAAAGAATCCTATTATTCTTTTCAATCATGATTACGATCGTCCTATCGGTCGTGCTACGGGCCTGAAAGTAACAGAGAACGGCCTGGAGTTAGAAGCAAAAATTAGCAAGTCAGCACCCGCTAATGTTTGCGAATTAGTAAAAGAAGGTATCCTTGGAGCATTTTCTGTTGGTTTCCGAGTCAAGGATGCTGATTTCATAAAGGAAACTGACGGATTAATGATAAAGGACGCAGAATTATTTGAGGTATCGGTTGTTTCCGTACCTTGTAATCAGGAAGCTACTTTCTCGCTAGCGAAGTCTTTTGACTCAATGGATGAGTACGAAGAATTCAAAAAAACTTTCACAAATCGTGTAGATCTAGCCGGTCAGACTCTGGCTAAAGACGAAGTTAATACTTCTAGCGTAGCTAGTGATACACCGGACGGAACCGAACAGGTTCAAAAGGAGATACAAATGTCTGAAGTTAATACTCCAGAAATCGACTTAGCCGCATTTGCAAAGCAAGTAGCAGAAGAAACTGCTACCAAGATTGCCATGAAGCAAGCCGAACAGAAAGCCGCGGATGAAGCCGTAGCACAAGAATTAGTTGAGAAGACTGCAGCAGAAGCTGAAGCCAAAGCTCAACAAGAAGAAACAGTTAAGACTGCTGTAGTATCTGGTGTAACATCAGGTGCCGAGCGTTTACTAGCTGATATGCAAGCTGATTTCGCATCTAAAGGTGTTGAAACTGCTGAAGTATTAGAGAAGTATAAGTCTGAGTTGATGGAAAAATCAGCCGAGCTTGAAGCTATGCGTAACAGCAAGCGTGATTTCTCTGGCCGTACACAAGGCGTAGATGTTAAAGCAATGGGTGGAGACTTATTGTCTGCTCACATTCTAGGTAAGGTTACTGGCAAAGGCTGGGATACTAAATTTGGTCGCGAGACTCTAGAGAAAGCTGGCGTAACATATACTGGTACTGCTGGTGATGGTTCTGCAGTTGGTGTTGACGTAATCGTTTCAAATCAGTTTGAGATGGAAGTACGTCAGGCAATGAAGGTTGCTCCTTTATTCCGCGAAATTCAGGTTTCTAGTGGTGCTACTGTACTACCAATCGCTCCTGACACCGAAATGGCTAACTTCAATGCTGGCGGTGCTGACGTGGCTAACAACTTGTTGGAAGAAGCTGGTGCTTCTGATAACAACTATAACGTTAATCAGGTTATCTTGCAAGCGCACAGATTGATCTCTAGTACGTTTATTCCTGCTGATACAGACGAGCAAATCGTTATTTCAGTACTACCTATGCTTACCTCAGCTCTAGCACGTGCTCACGCTACTGCTATTGATTCAGCTCTACTAGTTGGTGCTGGTGCAGGTAACATCTCTAAAGGTCTAGTAGGTGTTAACGGCGCTGATAACGCTAACGGTTTTGGCGCAGCTTCTGCTGGAACAGCACTTGACGCTTCTGGCGCTGGTGAAGTTACTCCTGCGGTTCTTCTTGGACTACGAAAGGAAATGGGCAAGTATGGTCTAGACGCAAGTCGTGTAGCATACATCGTTCCTACTGACGTATACTACGAGTTGATCGACGCATCTGGCTTTACCGATGTTACCGAAGTTGGTAGTGATTTAGCTACTAAACTTTCTGGTATGGTAGGAACCGTATTTGGTTCACCAGTAATCGCTAGTGATCGTTTGGTTTACAACTTGGCTAACGGTGGTGCAGTTACTACTACTGCAGCTATCGCTGTAAACATGGACAACTATGTGATTCCACGTTTGCGCGGCGTTAACGTAGAAACTGACTACATCGTCAAAGAGCAGCGTACCGTATTGGTCGCAACTCAGTCTCTTGGCTTTAACGAGTTAGTTGCTGGCGCGGGTTCTAATAAGCCTGCAGTTCGTTTACCTTACCAATAGGCTAAGGTTTACTTTAATCTGGGAGATACTCTCTTCCAGATTATTAACCTGGGGGAGTTTTTCTCCCCCAAGTTTTTACTAATATACTTATGGCAAATTTAATAACATTAGCAGATTACAAAGAAGCTGAAGGCATTGCGAGTCCTAAAGAAGACCTGCGCATTAATTCTTTAGTTCCGGCCGTGAGTCAATTAGTAAAAACTTATTGCGGAAATTCATTTGTAGATTTCTTCTCAGTCAATAAAGAAGAAGAGTTCACAATAACATGGGGCACCAACGTAGTACAACTAACCGAGAGCCCCGTAACTTCTATCATTTCAGTTCAGGAAAGATCCTCATATGCCGCCACTTATACAACTCTTACTACGTCGTCGTTCAACTATTTTCTCGACTCAAGTACCGACAGTATTATTAGAACTAATTCTGGGGGTGGTACTGTTCACTGGCCTTACGGTCCTGCTGCCGTAAAGGTAGTTTATAAAGCAGGCTACTCAGCTATACCAGAAGATTTAAAATTAGCAGTATTTGACCTAATTACTTATTACTTAAAAGATGAGCACAAAGAACGGCGCACAATCGCTGGTGCATCTATCCAGAATCAAAGCTCTAGTAGTCAACGTAACAATGTAGCGTTCCCAGATCACATTAAGAGAGTTTTAGACTTATACAAGAACTTCTAATGTCTACTGAGAGTCTATTTAAATTTTTATTAAAGCTTGACGGAGAGATGAATCGTACCAGCGGAGAGTATAGAAAAGAGACTGCAAATAAGAGAACTCATCCGTTTTCCTTTGATGTAAACAATTTATCTAAACAAACTATTTACGAGTTAGAAAGTAGAAAGTATACAGTATCTAACGAAGATAGAGCCGTTATTGACCGGGCTGCCGTTAATATGCTAGAAGACTTAAAAACTAGTATGAGACAGTTTTCTAACATTTCTCCTTATTATAAAGAAACATCGACATCTATTTCCATGGTTTTTACGTCAGAAGTGGGACTAGCTGCTAATACTAGATTTGCAAGTGCTGACGATGTATTTGCTAAAGTTAAGGCTACTTATGGCCCCTCTTTGAGAAAGTTTTTTGATATTTTACAGGAACACTTAAAGGGCACAAAAGAAGTTAATCCTGACACTGGACGAGAGAAAAACCGAGGAGTTAGGACTAAGTCGGGTAGTCAGCTACAAGCCCCCGGAAGATTTTTTAATGCAGGACACGCAGAAGGAGAAGGCGTGTTCGAAAGTATGCTGACAGACGCTTTTAAAGGTGCTGTGGATGAAGTAGTAGACGATTCAGGAAAGAGTGTTGGTGAAGCTGCCGTACTTAGAGATTTAAAAGCTCTAGGTGTAGATTTAAGTATAATGAGAGAAGGTAAGACTGACACACACTCTATAACTTTGGAGTCTCAATCATTCAACAAGAAATACGGTGGTATGTCGGCTCAGAAGAAGAAAGTTCTTCAACAGCAACTGTTTAAAGCAATACAAAAAGTTAGTGGTAATTATGCCGGCTTTTACGACTTAGAAGGGTCAGACACACCACGACAGAAGACACGAAAGAAGACTATAAAAAGCGTAATAGCTCCGTTTAAGAAGATACCGGGAATACAAATAAGTGTTTCGGATAGTTTAACTATAGACGAATCTAATAGTAAGGCAACTCTTAATAAGAAAGTCACCGCCACTAAAGGTAAAAGGATTAGTATAGCAGCTCCTGCTGTAGCTGTAGCTAGAAGTAGAGTAAAAAAAGCTAGGCCTAGTACTCAAATGTCCCCAGTGCACCTTATGGCTATACTGAACCAAAAACTTCCAGAGACTGTGCTAAAGAACATGGGTGCGCCCAGGCTTGAAAATCAAACAGGAAGATTTGCTCAGAGCGCTAGAGTTACAGAAGTTTCACAGACTGCCAGAGGCTTCCCTAGTATAGGGTATACTTATCAGAGGCAGCCTTATGGAGTTTTCGAAAGTACAAGCGGGTCTAACTTCGCAAGCCTAGACAGGGATCCTCGCCCTCTTATAGACTCCTCCATAAGAGAGATAGCAGCCCAGCTAACAATAGGAAGATTTTACACTAGGAGAGTATAGTGGTATCAGCAAACAGATTTTACGCTTCAAAAAGAATGCAGATTGTAGATGGCCTTGTACGAGTACTCAAGACAATCAACGGCGCAGGCGACTACATATCAGATATAGGCGATAACGTTCATCCTAGACTAAAGTTTTGGGATGAAGTAGAGGAGTTTCCTGCTATCCACATAAACGCAGGCAGCGAAAGCAGACAATACCAAACTAGTGCTATGAAGGATAGATTCTTGCAGGTAACTGTTCGCTGCTATGTAAACGAAGAAGATGCACAAGTAGCTCTAAGTGAGTTACTAGAAGACGTAGAGACTTGTCTAGAAGACAATTCTCAACTACAGTACCAAGACCGCTTCAATATTGAACGTCGCGGTCACCAAATTACCATCATTAGTATTGATACTGATGAGGGTGCACTCGAGCCTTTAGGCGTTGGCGAAATCGTCATCGAGGTTCGATATTAGAAAATACTGGCACGAACAGACGTTCACGTCCAAGTCTTTTCAAGAAACATAGGAGATAACTATGGCTGAATTTTTGCATTTTAGTAGAGACACCAAGATGTACATGGTGATGAATAACGCCGCTTGGACATTACCGGTTCTAGATGGCTTTAGCTTTTCACAAGCAACAAACTCTTCAGAGATTACTCTGAACGAGATGGAAGACGCAAGTGGCAGGAGCCGACGTGGACGTAAAATGTTCACTGACTCACTATCTGCTGCTGAGTGGTCTTTTAGCACTTATACTCGTCCTTTCAAAGCCGTTGGTGGTACTAACTACAACAGTGGCGTAGGTAGGGCAGATAGCGCGGTTAAAACCCACGCAGTAGAAGAAGCTATGTGGATTTGTATGGGAAGTAAAAACGTATACAACGCTGCAGGGTATAACTTCAAGCACGGCGCTACCGGTGGAGCTTTGACCTCTATTGCGACCACAAGTGGTGCTACAGACTCAGACCGTACAGCAGGTACTTATGTTATAGCTATTCCTACTACTGGTGGCACTGCAAAGCAGAGCGTCGTAGTGGCAGCGGGTGCGGGTAGCAATACTGGCGGTACTTCTGCAGTAATCTCTGTAGTTGTCAATGGTTCTGGTGTTGCAACATCAACTATCACTGACCGCGGTATCGGATTCGATACAGGTAATACTATCACTATTGGCGGACAGCTAATTGGCGGTGGAGCAGGCGATGATAACTTAGTTCTAACAGCAACTAGTGAAGCTTTTACTTCTGATAGCACTGACTTAGATATTAACTTTTTTGACTCTAACAGATCATCTTTATCTACTTTCGATATCTACTTTGTCCTTAGTGACAAGAGTAAAGGTCGTTTGATTTATAAGTGTGGTAACTCGGCAGTTAACGAAGCATCTATTGATTTTGATATTGACGGTATCGCTACTATTAACTGGTCAGGAATGGCGGGTCAGGTAACTGATGTAACAGCTTCTGTAAGTGCACAGGATGGCGCACCTAACGCAAGTGCAGCTGGAGAGATCTGGATTGATACGAATGACTCTGACTCTTTCTACGTTTCTACCGCATCTGGCACAAGTAGCTGGGCCCATACTATTGATGAAGGTACTACCAGTACTAGTAACTTTATTCGTAATCGTTTAACTCAGCTGTCTCTTACTCCAGATGCTACATTTAGAAGTAATAACAGCGCAGTAACTTACGAAACTAATTATCAGGTAGCTATCACAGGCGGTAATATTACTATCAGTAATAATATCTCTTACTTAACTCCTGAGGAATTAGGTAGAGTAAACCAACCTATCGAGCACGTAACAGGAACTCGTACAGTTACAGGTAGTTTTACTTGTTACTTAGGAAGTTCTGATGCTGCTACAAATAAGAGTAAGAACTTATTCGAAGATTTGGTAATAGATACAGAAACGGTTGTTAATGAGTTTGAGCTTAAGTTCGACATTGGTGGTACCGCAGGTACTCCACGACTTGAGTTTAGTCTTGACCGTTGTCACTTAGAGATTCCTTCTCACTCAATCGACGATGTTATCTCTCTAGAGACTAACTTCCACGGTCTTGGATCTTCCATCGGTGAAGCAGACGAGATGACGATTAAATATGTCGGAATCTAGTAAGTGATGTTATGACCTGAGCAAAAAAAGTTCTTGACATTTCTGATGCCATCAACTATACTATAGGTTGTAAAAAAGTGAGGGGTTCAATTTTGAGCCCCTCTTTATATCTGGGATAATATGGCAAGTTTTAATTTTTTAAAAGAAGCTAAAGTCTACGTGGTACATGGTGGTAATCAGTATAATGTAGATGTAAGTAGCATAAGCTTTAGCCAAACTTTTAAAGAAAGTGGGTATGCTAAGAAAACTTTGCACAATCAAAAAAATGTTTTTGAAGGCAGTGTTATTAATAAAGCAAACCCTGCTAACTTTGAATTTACGTTTCCAGCAATAAAAGAGGATGACTTCTCAGTTATCTTTGATTTACTAGTAGACTATAATGGGTCTACAAACAAAGTTAAAACTTTTGACTTATACATTTCCACACAGCTAGACGTATTTAAACTAGAAACTTGTGTTATAACAAATGGAGAGTTCGTAATTGAGAAATCACGACCCCTGAGTTTGACGGTTTCGGGAGATGCATCTAAGCTATCTTTCGCTGGAGCTAAGGCAAGTTTTACTATACCAGGTTCTGTACAATCCCGCTCTTCGAGTATGGGATACAACATGAATCCAGTAGTATTAGTAACTCTTGATTCTCAAGCTCTGCAAAACATAGTAAGTGTAGCAGTAGAACTTCAAAATGATATAGAGTGGAATCCTTATTCTACTGTACATCAAGCACTGAGTGTTACTAATGCTTCAAATGCTATGTATCCAACGGATTTTGCACTTAAAAAACGTTCACTCGCTGGGTCTATTTCTAGATACGTTACTGAAGAAAAAGGGACTATAGGAGCTAGCACTAATGCGCGTGCCTTACAGTCTTGGGATGAAGCAGCTTCTATTGCTATTACAGCGGGAGAAGGAAGCGGCGGAAGTTTCAGAGGATTCTCTTTTACAGGTAATTGTAGTTATACAAATAGAATAGGAGTCGGATCGGTTTTTGTACAAAGTTACGATTGGAAACTAACTGACAATCCTACACAATTAAGTAGTATTATTTCATACACAACTGGAGCATAAAAGTTCATGGAACTAAAAAAATTAATGGTTGACACTAAGTCAGCATGGGTC
>Ga0209192_10001388_pt1 | contig 19425 bp, 20 predicted proteins | sample ArcticOcean_MG_C_11_FD_187433 | JGI IMG/M metagenome (GOLD analysis project Ga0209192, IMG submission 187433) | Marine microbial communities from western Arctic Ocean - ArcticOcean_MG_CB2_154 (SPAdes) (version 2) | ecosystem: Environmental > Aquatic > Marine > Oceanic | place: Arctic Ocean... | reverse complement strand
CACAAATTTGTAAGTGGTCAACCTGAGACAGGGGACTATTTAGCAAATGACTTAGAAACTATTTGTCAAAATTTTGGTGGCGAAAATATTGCTGCTTGTATTGTTGAACCGATTGCTGGATCAACTGGAACACTGGTTCCACCAAAAGGATATTTACAAAAACTAAGAGAGATCTGTGACAAACACGGAATACTTTTAATTTTTGATGAAGTAATTACAGGATGGGGCAGAACAGGTTCTAAATTTGGTGCAGATGAATTTGGAGTAACTCCAGACATTATGACAATGGCTAAAGCTACAACAAACGGTGTTGTACCAATGGGTGTTGTTGCATGTAATGATTATATATATGATGCAGTAATGGATGCTTCACCAACTGGAGCAGTTGAATTATTTCATGGTTATACTTATTCAGGAATTCCAGTTGCAGTAGCAGCTGCTCTTGCGGTGCAAGAAATTTTTGAAAAAGATGATATTTTTAATAGAGCAAAAAATTTAGCTCCTTATTTCCAAAAAGGATTGTTCTCCCTTCAAGATCTAGAGTCTGTAGACAATATTAGAGGATATGGAATGATGGGTGGAATAGACATGAAGCTAAACACCAAACCAGGCAAAGCTGGATTTGAATGTTTTAAAGCATGTTATGAAGCTGGTGTTAACTTTAAAGCCACAGGAGATTGTTTAATTATAGCTCCTCAATTCATTTGTGAAGAAAAACACATTGATGAGATTATTGAAAAGTTAAGAACTGGTATTACCAACTATCAAAAAAATCAAAAAAACTAAAAACTTTAATAAAATTAAAGTACCAAAAAGGAAGAAAGTGTTATGAAAATAGGCTTACCTAAAGAAATCAAACCACAAGAACATCGTATTGGATTAACTCCTGATAGTGTTAAAACTTTAATATCAGAAGGTCATGAAGTTTTAGTTGAAAACAATGGTGGATTTGAAGCAGGTTTTGAAAACGAACAATACACAAGTGTTGGTGCTAAAATCATAGATAAAGCTGAAGATATTTTCAATGATGCGGATATTATTGTTAAAGTAAAAGAACCTCAATCAGGTGAAGTTAAGATGATCAGAGAAAATCAGATCGTCTACACTTATTTACACTTAGCAGCAGCTAAAGAATTAACAGAAGGACTAATTAAATCTAAAGGTATTTGCATAGCTTATGAGACGGTGACAGATGATAATGGTAGACTGCCCTTACTTGCACCGATGAGTGCAGTTGCTGGTCGTATGTCCGTTCAAGCAGGTGCGCATTGTTTAGAAAAAAATCAAAACGGTAGAGGTCTTTTATTGGGTGGCGCTCCTGGAGTTGAAGGAGGAACAGTTGTTATTTTAGGTGGTGGTGTTGTTGGTGAAAACGCTGCGGTGATTGCGACTGGTATGAGAGCTAAAGTTCACATCGTTGATAAGTCTGAAGCAAGACTAAAGCAACTTGTTGAAATGTTTGGTGATAAAATTATTCCAGAACAAAGTGATAAAATTGATTTAAATAAATTAGTTGCTGAAGCTGATCTTTTAATTGGTGGTGTTTTAATTCCAGGTGCTGAAGCACCAAAATTAATTACTAAACCAATGTTAAAATTAATGAAAAGAGGATCTGTAATCGTTGACGTTGCAATTGACCAAGGGGGTTGTGTTGAAACGAGTAAACCAACAACTCATGGTGATCCAACTTATATCATTGATGGTGTTATTCATTACTGTGTAGCAAACATGCCAGGGGGTGTTCCAAGAACTTCAACTATAGCATTGAACAACGCAACACTTCCACATTTAGTTAAAATTGCAAACAATGGTTATGTTAAAGCATTAAGTGAAGATAAACATTTACTTGCGGGATTAAACGTTTGTAAAAGTCAAGTAACATATAAAGCTGTTGCTGATGTTTTTGGACATAATTATGTTGAGCCTTTAAAAGCTATTTAACAATAGTATTTCAAGTACCATTTTAAAAACTTTTTAATTCCTATTTTATAACTTGTTTTAGGATTATAGCCCGTTAGTTTTTTTAATAATGATGTATTGGATAGAGTCATTTTAACATCACCTTTTTGCATCAGCATATAGTTTCTTTTGGCTTTAATACCAAGCTCTTTTTCAAGTGTATTTATAAAATCTAAAAGATAAATCTTTTTTGTATTGCCAATGTTTAAAATTCTAAAAGGTCCTACAGGTGAAAGGCTATCATTTTTAAATTTTCCAAATTGAGTTAAATTTGGTGCTTTATTTATTAATGTACTGATGCCATCTACAATGTCGTCTATATAGGTAAAATCACGGTACATTTTACCCTTATTATAAATATCAATTTTATGTCTATCTATTATTTTTTTTGTAAATTTAAAATAGGCCATATCTGGTCTTCCCCAAGGACCGTATACTGTGAAAAATCTTAGCATGGTGATTGGTACTTTCCAAATATTTGAATATGAGTGAGCAATACTTTCGGTTGATTTTTTTGTGGCAGCATACATGCTTAATTGTGTTTCAGTTTTATCAGTTTCTTTAAAAGGTAAGTTTTTGTTCGCACCATAAACTGAAGAGCTTGATGCTATCATTAAATGTCTAACTTTAATTTTTTTTGCAGCCTCAATAACATTATAAGTCCCCGTTATATTAGTTTTTAAATATATAAGAGGATTATCAATACTATATCTAACTCCAGCTTGTGCAGCTAAGTGTATTATTATTTTAGGTTTAAATTTTATAATTGAATTATTTATAGTTTTTTGATTTTCTAAGTTTCCTTTTGTAAAAGAAAATTTTTTATATTTACTCAAAATTCGGTAACGAGCTTTTTTTAACTTAACATCATAGTAATTATTCATAGAGTCAAACCCATGAATGCTATGACCATCATCTAAAAGTTTCTTCGATAAATGAAACCCAATAAAACCAGATGAACCTGTTATAAAAATTTTCATAGACAAATAATATAGAAGAAATTATTGATAAAAGAAAATTATTATCATATTTTATTTAAAATTAAAATTTACAAATTAATCATTGTTAGTTTTAGCTGCAATGTTAATATTTAAAAATGAATTTACCAATTAGTGCAAAAGTTGTTGTAATAGGTGGGGGGGTGGCAGGTTGTTCTGTGGCATATCATCTTGCCAAATATGGCTGGAAAGATACTATATTATTAGAAAGGGATCAGCTTACATCGGGAACTACTTGGCATGCAGCAGGACTTGTTGGTCAATTAGGAGCATCAGCTACAATCACCAATCTTAGAAAATATTCTTTAAACTTATATAAAGAGTTAGAAAAAAAAACTGGTTTATCTACTGGATTAAAACAAAATGGTGCAATTACAGTTGCAACCTCCCCAGAAAGGCTTCAGGAGTTATTAAGACAAGCAACGGCTGCACAATTATTTAATGTTAATGTTGAAAGTGTTAGCAAACAAAGAATAAAAGAACTGTATCCAGTTATAAATGATTCTGACATTTTAGGTGGAGTTTATATGCCGGAAGATGGTCAGGCAGATCCTATAGGGGTCACCAATGTATTAGCTAAAGCTGCAAAAATGGAAGGGGCTCAAATATTTGAGAAAACTCCTGTTGAAAAAATATTAGTTAAGGATAAGAAAATTGTTGGTGTTCAAACTAAATTTGGAAAAATAGATTGTGAGTATGTTGTAATTGCAACTGGGATGTGGTCGAGACAAATCGGAGAAGATATTGGTGTAAGTATCCCTTTATATCCAAATGAGCACTTCTACATCATTACAGAACCATTAGATAAATTACCTAAGAATTTACCAGTTTTAAGAGATTATAATTCATGTCTTTATTTAAAAGAAGATGCGGGGAAAATGTTAGTTGGAATATTTGAACCTAATGCAAAACCTGCTTTTAAAGACAAGGGAGTAGTTCCGGAAGACTTTTCTTTCGGAGAGTTTCCAGATGATTTTGATCATTTTGAACCTTATTTGGAAAAATCATTTCAAAGATTACCGATGTTAGAAACTGCTGGAGTTAGAAAATTTTTTTCAGGCCCTGAATCTTTTACACCGGACACTCAATATCTTTTAGGGGAAACTCCAGAAGTTAATAATCTTTTTACGTGTTGTGGGTTTAATAGTATTGGCATAGCAAGCTCAGGGGGTGCTGGAAGAGTTACTGCCGAATGGATAATTAATGGATATATGAATGAAGATTTATTTTCACTTGATATTAAAAGATTTCAAAAATTTCATTCATCTAAAAAATTTATTATGGAAAGGGTAACGGAAACTCTTGGCGACTTATACGGAATGCACTGGCCGTATAAACAACATAACACCTCAAGAAACCAAAGACTATTACCTTATCATGAAGAATTAAAAAAAGAAGGAGCATGTTTTGGTGTATCGGGTGAATACGAAAGACCTATGTGGTATGCAATAAATAACGAAAAAGCAGAATACAAATACAGCTTTGATTATCAGAATTGGTACCCATCAGTTGAATTTGAAACAAAAAACACAATTTCAAATGCTGGTTTGTACGAACTCTCTCCCTTTTCAAAATATGAAATAAAAGGAGAACAAGCACACAGTGAATTACAAAGAATCTGCACAGCTAACATTAAAAATGAAATAGGTAAATCAACTTACACACAAATGCTGAATGAGGCAGGAGGAATTGAAGCAGACTTAACAGTTATTTGTATTGAAAAAAATCATTTTAGAATAATAAGTTCAGCTGCAACAAGAACTCATGATAAGACCCATATTATAAAACATTTATTACCTAATTTAGAGTTTAAAGATATTACGGATGATCTTGTTTGTTTAGGCATTTTTGGACCCAAAAGCAGAAATTTAATATCAAATATTTCACACGATGACTTTAGTAATGAAGCATTTAAATTTAGTTATGGAAAATTTATAATCCTTAATTCAAAAAAAGTTTGGGCTCAAAGATTGTCTTATGTTGGAGAATTAGGATTTGAACTTTATATAGATAATAAAGATGCTAAAGAAATTTATCATTTAATTATAAAAGAAGGAAAAAATCATGATTTATCTCACTGTGGAACACATGCAATGGATACAATGAGAATGGAGAGTGGATTTTTACATTGGGGTCATGATATTTCACCAGAAGAAAACCAATACGAAGCAGGATTAAATTTTGCAATTAGTTATAAAAAAGAGACCGATTTCATTGGAAAACAAAGCTTATTAAAAATAAAAGATAAAAAAAAGAATAAAAGATTCATCATGCTGTCACTTAAAGACAGCAAACCAGGAACGCCTCTATTATTACACGAAGAACCAATTTATCTTGGAGATAGAATTATTGGGAAAACGACCTCTGGGAATTATTCCTTTAATTATAAAAGAAATCTTTCTTTTGGATATGTGAGTTCAGTATATTCAAATGAAGAACTTTCAAAAATGGATCTATATATTGAAGTTGCTAAACAAAAATTCCCAGCAATGGTAGAGATTACCCCCTTAAAAGATAAACAAGCTAGATTTTTATAATTTTTAGTTGCTGAGTTAAATAATTGATGGTTAAATAATGTTATGTATAAAACTTATTTTCATAACAATAAATACGTCAATGAAAATAAAGATTCCAAAATAACTACTTCGATAGAGCACAATTATCATAAGCAAGTTGTGGACATCAACAAATTATTAAACCGTGTACGTATAGAAAAAAAAATTGAAAATAAAAAAAAAATAATTTTTTATAGTATAGTATCAGCATTAATGTTTTTACTTGGAATTTTTATAATTTAAAAAAATATTATAAAATGAAGCCTCACAAAATTACACTGTAATAATAATGTCCATAATCACAAGGTTGGCTATTAAGCATAAAAGTGACAAATATGGATCCCACTTTTACACTGATATATATGAAAAATATATGTGTATAAAAAAAAATAAAAAAATAAATCTACTTGAGATTGGTATCGGAGGTTATTCTAATGAAAAAGGATATTCAGATATTTTTCTTGGTGGAGAATCTTTAAAAATTTGGAGAGATTATTTTAAAAAAGGAAAAATTGCAGGTTTAGATATTATAAAAAAAAAGTTATCACTAGGTAGTAGGGTTAAAGTTTATCATGGGTCACAAAGTTCTGCTAAAACTTTATCAAAAATAGTTAAAAACTTCAAAAAATTTGATTTTATTATAGATGATGGATCGCATGCATATAAAGATGTTAAATTTTCTTTTGAGTATTTATATAAATATTTAAAAGAAGGTGGATATTACTTTGTAGAAGACACGCAATCATCATATATCAGGGAACTTGGAGGTGATGGAGCAAACTTATACAACAGAAAAACAGTTATTAATTATTTTAAAGGAGTTGTTGATAAGATAAATTTTCAGGAAATTGAAAACCCTTATTACAAAGCTGACTACGTCTCAGAAAACACAACAGAAATTCATTTTTATCACAACATGATTGTAATCAAAAAAAATAAAAATTTAGAAAAAAGTAATATTTTAATAAACAATAGAAGATTAGTCGGTGGCAGTAGTTATGTTAAATTAAGACAATTTATAAAAAACTTTAAATATTTAATATTACACTCAAAAGCACAAATATATCGACTGATTTATAATATTAGATAATAAATATTTAGATTTTTACCTTTTATAAAAAATTAGTTTAACCATTATTTGAATAGTTTAAATTAAATTTATGCTTTATGGAAAAATAAAAAACATTAATAAAAAAATATCTAAGATAATCCTGGGTAATGATGTTAAAAAAGAATATCCAAACGCAATAAAATTATGGGATCATTTTTTTAATAAAGGTGGAAATACTTTTGATAATTCAATGTATTATAATGAAGGAAAATATGAAGTTTTTTTGGGCAATTGGATAAAATCGAGAAAAATAGAAAAAGAAATTGTTATTATATCTAAGGGTGGCAATAATGAAACAAAGCCAAATGATATATCGTATTTAATAAAAAAAACTTTAGATAGATTAAAACTAGATGTTTTGGATATATTTATCTTACATAGAGATAATGAAAATATACCTGTTGGAGAGTTTATAGATGCATTCAATGAACAAATTAATCTAGGATTAATAAAATCTTTTGGAGCTTCAAATTGGAAAATCGAAAGATTTGAAAAAGCAGTTTTATGGTCAAATAAAAATAACAGAATACCCTTTGAAATACTAAATAACAATTTATCTCTAGCTAAAATGATGCATCCTTTATGGGAAGGCTGCATAACATCAAATAATAAGAAATACCTTAGTTTTTTATCTAATAATAATCAAAGTCATTTTTCATGGTCCAGTCAAGCTAGAGGATTTTTTATTGAAGATAATTTTTTAAAAAAAATTGTAAGAAATAAACATAATACAAATTTAAGAAATTGTTTTTTGAGTAAAGAAAACTTAGAAAGAAAAATCAGAGCAAAGAAATTATCAAAAAAATATGACTGTTCAGTTAATGATATAGCATTAGCTTGGGTAATTAACCAAAACTTTCCCTCATTTGCGATTGTTGGTTCAAAAAATATCAATCAATTAAATTTCTCTCTAAAATCTCTTAAAATAAAATTAAGTTTAGAAGAGGTTAAATGGTTAAATCTCAGTTCATAATTTAAGATCAAAACTAAATCTTAAAGCTTTGTTTTCTTGTACAGCAATATCCTTTAATCATAAGTCTTATTCAACTTACTCTAAATTCTTGATACACATAGGACACAGTCAGCAGGGAAAATAGGCAAATACTTGATTGGACAGAAAATAAAATCTATTATAAAACAACGATAATTAAGTGGCGGGGTAGCTCAGTCGGTTAGAGCGCAGGACTCATAAGCCTGAGGTCAGTGGTTCGATTCCACTTCCCGCTACCAAAATTGGATAATAATGGATAATAATCAAAATAAATTAATTAGCTCTTTTAAATCATCCCCTTTTTACACAATTAAATGGGACAATTATTTTGATGTGTATGAAAAAATTTTCAAAAAATTTGAAACAAAAAAAATAACTATTGTAGAAATTGGAGTGGGAAATGGTGGTTCCTTATTTATGTGGAAATCTTTTTTTAAAGAAAATTCTAGAATTATAGGCATAGAATTAAATCCTGATGCAAAGAAATTAGAAAAGCATGGTTTCGAAATTTTTATAGGTGATCAATCAGATAAAAATTTTTGGAAAAACTTTTATAATGATGTTGGAAATATTGACATATTATTAGATGACGGAGGACATAAAAATATTCAGCAAGTCACATCAGTAATGGAGTCAATAAATCATATTAACGATTCTGGAATGATAATTATTGAAGACACTCATACTAGTTATATGAAAAAAAAAGGATTTAAGAATCCATCCAAATACTCCTTTATCAACTTTTGTAATTTAATTATAGAGTCTCTTCATAGAAGGAATCCAATGATAGAAAAAAAAAACAATATATTTTCAAATAAAATTCACTCAGTTGAATTTTATGATTCTATGGTTGTGATGAATGTCACATCAAAGCTGTCAGAAAAAACTAAATTACTTGAAAATAATATAGACAAAAGAGAATATTTTATTGACTATAGGCACAATGGATATTTTATAAAGACTATAAAAAAATTTAGATCTTTTTTTGGTGATATTGAAGAAAGTAGCCTATTTTATAAATTAATAAGAAAAATTTTTCACAGAAATCCTTTATTTTCATGGCATGAAAAAAAACAACTTAAAAAATATTTTAAAAAAGTAAAAAAATAACTTATTTTTTTTTAAAGTTTAAAGCTTCCTTTAAAGAATTTATAATTTCCATTTGATTTTTTTTACTAAGATTAGGATATATTGGTAATGAAAATATTTCTTTACTATATTTTTCTGTATTTTTAAGTTTATTTTTTTGTTTAAATGGCGGCATAACATGAGTTGGGTAAGGATATATTATATTGAGATATATTTGTTTTTTCTTTAGATTTTTTAGAATTACTTCTCTATCTTTACTTCTAACAACGTATTGATGATAAGTGTGTTCATTGTGATTGTTAACCTTTGGTAAGGTTAAATTTTCAATGTTTAAATGTTTATTGTAAATTTCTGCTATTTTTTTCTTTTTTATAATGTTTTTTTTTAGATATTTAATTTTTATATTCAAGATTGAAGATTGCACTTCGTCTAGTCTTGAATTAATTCCATCTTCAAATGAATAATACTTATTATTAAATTTATTTCTTGGATTTAATTGTTCAATTCCATAATATCTAATTCTTCTGATTTTTTTATAAAGATTAAAATTATTAGTTGTTATAAATCCACCATCTCCATAAGCACCTAAATTTTTAGTTGGGTAAAATGAAAAACAACCAATATCACCAAAATTACCAACTAATTGGTTTTTATATTGAGCTCCATGTGCCTGCGCACAATCTTCAATAACTTTTATATTATTTTTTTTTGCAATTTTGCATATTTTGGACATATCACATGATTGCCCATATAGATGCACTGCAATTATTGCTTTTGTATTTTTTGTAATTTTTTTTTCCAAATCATCAGTGCTCATTAAGTAATATTCATTAACATCTACAAATTTTACTTTAGCACCGACAGCTTTAATTGCAGATATTGTGGGTATTGCTGTATTAGATACAGTTATAACCTCATCTTTGTTTGACACATTTAAAGCCTTCAAAGCAATGATTAGTGCTTCAGTTCCACTTTTAACTCCAAGACCATATTTAGATTTATTTATTTTTATAAATTTTTTTTCAAAAGACTTTAACTCATTGCCAAAAAATAACATATTACTTTTAAAAACCTTATCTAAAGAGTTTAAAATTTTTTTACGTAAGAATAAATATTCTCTTTCATAACTCCAAGGTTTAATCATTTTAAAATATCTTTTAATTTATTGATGTTCATAGAGTGATTAATTGGGATTTTTTTTTTTAATAATGTCCTAGAACTAATTTTTTTGATCTTATTGTTATATTTTTTCGCAAATTTATAAACAGATTGAACAGGGCCACCAAGATTTATAATACCCCTTTTTTTTATAAGCTTAGGAAATAATTTGATGATATCATCATGAAAAATAAAATTTGTTATCAGGTCGTCAAAAGCAAATTTGTGAATAAATGGTTTTTCTGTCATACAAATACGCAATATTAGAGAATTTTTATACATTTGAACGGCACATTCACCACCCAATTTAGACCAAGCATAATTATTGTAGGGAAGTAGAGGATCATTTTCTTTATATTTACCCTTATAACCAGGGTAGACATAATTAGTTGAAAAATAAATCAGTTTAATTTTTTTTTCAGTACAAATTTTTACCAAATTTGCAGTACCGATAATATTTATATCAATACTCTTGCTTACCTCTTTTTCATGAATATCCATTGGCCTAGATAGTCCTGCACAATGTATAATTATATCTATTTTATTTTTTGATATATATTTCTTAATAGAATGATAATTGGTTATATTAAATACTTTACTTGTTGGATAAAGAATATTTTTTAAATTAGTTAAACTTTTAAATTTTTTACCAAATCTTCCAGATCCACCAGTGAAAATAATTTTCATTAAATTTTAATATGAGCAAACCATTTATTTTTTTTTATTTTATTCTTTTCTTTTTTAAAAATTTCTTTTTTATGATTCCAGGCAAATAAAAAAATTGAATCTGGAGTATTTTTTTCAAAATGACTCATTGATACAACGGGTATATGAGTACCAGGGGTATATTTTCCAATTTTTTCAGGAGTTGTGTCACAGATGAAATCAATCTGATCGTTACTGATATTGCAATAGTTAAGTATAGTGGTACTTTTAGACGTTGCTGCATAACCTGCAATATTTTTTCCACTTTCTTTAATAGCATTAATTTTTTTAATTAATCTTTTTTTTGAAGTTTCACAATTTTTTTTGAAATTTAGACAACCTTTAACAGCATCTATATGATCTTTTTTTTCTAATTGTAAATATTTACTTACATTTTTTTTTATTTTGTGAAAATTTTTTCTTCCAATAACATATCTCATTGAACCACCGTGAGTAATCTGAGGCTGAACATCAATTAGTTCAAAATTAAATAAATTAAAAACTTTCTTTACAGAGCTGACAGAAAACATAAATATATGCTCATCATAGATTTGGTCATAAGAAGTTTTTTTAAACATTGATCCAAGGTATGGTTCTTCAAAAATAAAAAAACCTTTTGGTCCTAGTAAAAAATCTATTCCTTTAATTAGATCTTTCAAATTTGGAACATGGCATATTGCATTTGCTGCACATATTAAATCAGTGTTTTTTTTTAATTTCTTTAATTTTGATGCATTTTTAAAATTAAAAAAGGCATTTATTGTTTTAACAGCATTTTTTCTTCCAACATTAGCAACATTACTTGATGGCTCAAAACCAAAACTGTTGATTTTATTTGAATTAAAGTTTTTTAAAAAAGTTCCATCATTAGATCCAATTTCAATTAAATTTTTTACATTTTTAAAATAATTTTTCTTAATCCAATTGGAATATTTTTTGAAATGGTTTATCATTCCTATTGAACTACCTGTAAAGAAAGGGTAGTTCTTATTAAACATTAATTTAGGTTTTGGATGATCGTTTAATTGAAATAAAGACACATCCTTTGAAAAACCAACTTCCATCTCGAAGAAAAATTCTTTTTTAAAATTCTTCTTTTTTAAAAAACCATTTGCAATTGGCATTTTGCCAAAGGTCATAAAGGGTTTAATATTTTTTCCTGTTATTTTACATTTCATGTTAAATATTTTTTAATAAATTAATTGTATCTTTAATATCATTTTCAATTTTATGCGATAGCCGTAAACCTTGTTCTGATAATTTTTTACTATCTACATGATACGACAATTGGTTCATTATTGGTGAATTTACGAATTTAATGTGAATATTTTTTTTATATTTTTTTACTTTAGTTAATATTTGATCAACAGTAAAATTTCCTGATAATGCATTGTAAATATCCTTTTTAAAAAAATTTGTTTCTATACAAAATTTGAAAGTTTTAAAGGCATCCTTGAGAGAAAGATACGGTCTATACTGATGAAGAGCTGTTTGATAAACAGTTATATCCTCATTTATAGCTGCATTTAAACAAAACTTATTAACAGCTGTATGAAATCTTATACCTTTTGAGATTCCGGAAATCGTACCAAATCTAAAAGTAGTATAGTCCAATTTTTTTTCTCTTTTTAACATTCTTTCTTCAATTAATTTTATTTTTGCATAGGGTGATTGTGGTTTCAGGTATTTTTTTTCACATGTTTCATCAACTAAAGCTGCTTGTTTTCCGTAAACACTCGTTGAGGACAAATGAATCAACTTAACTTTATTTTTTTTACAAAAATTAATTACGGTTTTTAGGCAATCTAAATTATTTTTGTACATCTCTTTTTCTTTACCAAAGCTTTTTTCTGCATTTGTCATTGAAGCACAGTGAATTAAGTAATCAGCTTTTTTAAATTTATCTAAAGATTTCTCATCAGTTAAATCACCCAGATGAAACTCCAATTTGTTTTTTGATTTCTGATTAAATATTGAACAAAATCGATTAGATTTTAAATTATCTATGAGTATTGTTTTTTTAATTTTTTTAATTTTAAAAATATTTTCCGCCACATAAGATCCTATATGTCCACATGCTCCAGTAATAATTAATTTCATATTTATTTCTTTTTAATGATCTTTAAAAATTCTTTATAATTTTCAATATAATCTTTGTACTCATATTCTTTATTACAAAAAACTAATAAAATAGAATTATTAGTAAAAAATTTAATTTTACACCAGGTTTTTGGTTTTAATAAAAGGCCTCTATTTTTCTTATTATCAAGAACATTTTTAGTCTTTTCTTTTGCATTTTCAATTTCTACTTCCATTTTTCCTAATATAGGTACCAAATACTGAGAGCATTTATGGTGTGCGTGATTGCCCCTTATAAAGTTTTTATTTCCATAGATTATGAATACTCTCTTAGTTTGAAAGGGAATATCTTTTTTTAGTGAGAAGGGTATCAAAGTACCACTTTTTTTCTTATATTGTTTAAAAGAATTTCTTTTCATTATTAATTTATTTTTTATTTATATCAAAGTATACTACAGGCCACTCTAATGATTTGGTGTATTTTTTAAACCAAAAGGAAAGATATCTTTCTGCTAAAAATGTATACATTCTTACCTGCCCATATCCTTTAAGATTATAACCAAAAATTTTTTCACATTTCGTTAACCAAGAAAATACATCTTTAAAATAAGCATTAATAATTTTAGAAGATTTTGTGATAAACATATTTCCTCTAGAAAATGAAATTTCTGAGCGCACAAAATGATTAAAATCATCTCGGTCTTTGTCTGGCAGTAAATTTATTGCTTTATCTAAATTCCCATTTCCATGAAACATATCAAATTGAAATCTAATTGACCTTTTTGACTTTGATATAGCTGCTTGTGGATTTCTTAAAAGAGCTAATTTACCATATTTTAAAGTTTTCATAAACTTTAAATTGTTTATAAAAATAGGCTCACCAATAATGGAATCATACCTCTCCCACTCTTGAGGCACACTTTGAAGAACCAAGTTTTCTATCTTTTTACTTTTAACTTTTTTTTTATTTCCCCAGTATTCTCTGTACGAGCAAAAACCAACCCAGTCATTCTTCTTCTTTTTTTTTAAAAGATTTTTCCAGTACCAATAATAGAATGTATATTCTCCATAATATGAATTTTTATTTGATATATTGACTAAGGTGTTATCTCTTAACCATTCTTTTGAAAAATTTTTATTTTTTAAACCTACTGGAATATATTTGAGTTTTTTAATTCTTGATAAGTTTGAGTTATTCAAACAACCACAATAAATCTTAAGATTTTTCATTTATCAAATTCTATCTTTGAATTTAGGATTTTTTCTATCCTTTTTAGATATAATAGGTTTTTTTACTTTCCAGTTAATTTTAAGTGTTTTATCATTCCACAAAATTCCATGTTCACTATTTTTGTTTCTATACTGTGTGCAACTGTATAGAACTGTATTTATCGGATCTAGAGAAGCAAAACCATGAGCAAATCCAACCGGTATGTAAATTGATTTACAATTTTGTTCAGATAATATTATTTTATAATGCTTGCCATATGTTTTTGAGTTTTTCCTAAGATCCACTGCTACATCCAAAATCTTACCTTTTAATACTGAAACAAATTTTCCTTGTGAGTTTTCTTTTTGATAATGCAATCCTCTAATTACATTTTTTTTTGAAACTGACATAACATTAAAAATAAATTTTTTTTTAATTTTTTTTTCAACCAGTATTTCTCTAAAATAACCCCTATCATCATTAAATTTTTTATTTGCTACAACTATTAAGTCTTTAAATTTAGTTTTTAAAATTTTCATTTATATTAATTTTGACAAATATTTTGAATAATCACAGTTGCCATAGAATCGAATTGATTCTTTAATGTGTTTTTTATTAATCCATTTATTATTTAAAGCTATTTCTTCTAAACAGGCAATTTTTACGCCCTGTCTATTCTCAACAGCAGAAACAAACGCACTCGTTTTGTAATAATCGTCCATCGACCCTGTATCTAACCAAGCGCCACCTCTTCCTAAAAAATTAGCATATAGATTATTTTGTTTTTTATATTTATTTAAAAGATCAACTATTTCTATTTCACCCCTCTTCGATGGTTTGAGTTTTTTTGAATATTCAATAACCTTATTGTCAAAAAAATAAAGCCCTGTAATTGCCAAATCAGACAAGAATTTTTTAGGTTTTTCTTTGATAGATATAATCTTATTTTTGTTGTTTATCTTAGCAACTCCAAATAATTCAGGTTTAGTGACTTTGTGTAAAAGAACTTGTGCGCCTTTTTTTAATTTTGCAGAATTAATTAAGTTAGTTGATAAATTTTGGCCATAAAAAAAATTATCTCCCAATATTAAAGCCACATTGTTTTTACCAATAAATTTTTCACCCAATATAAATGCATCTGGTAATCCCTTGGGTGTTTCTTGTTCTTTATAAGTAATTTTAATACCAAGATTATTTCCATTGGGTATTATTTTCTTATATTGATTCAATTGCCCTTTATTAACAATAATCAAAATGTCTTTAATTTTTGCGAGCATCAAAATTGATAATGGATAAAAAATTAAAGGTTTGTCATATATTGGCAACAGCTGTTTATTAACAGCTTTTGTAAGTGGACTCATCCTTGTGCCTTTACCACCCGCTAAAATTATTCCTTTTTTAATCATTTTGCACCTAATCTTTTAATAATATCTTTTTTAGATATAGATTTATAATAGTCACTATTATTAAGATACCATAAGAATGTTTTTTCCAAACCTTTCTTAAAGTTTATTTTTGTTTTCCATTGTAAACTTTTTGATATTTTTTTGCTATCAAGTGCGTATCTTAAGTCGTGACCTGGTCGATCTTTTACAAATTGAATTTTAACATTTGAACCAACTAAATTATTCTTTTTGGCAACTTTTATTAATGCCTTACAAATTTCAAGATTGTTCAAGTTTTTATTTGAACCAATATTATAAAATTCTCAATTTTACCTTTTTGAAAAACTTTTATTAACGCCTCACAATGATCCTGAACATATATCCATTCTCTTGAATTTTTTCCATTACCATAAATAGGTAAACTTTTATTATTTAAGATATTATAAATTAGTTTTGGGATAAGTTTTTCAGGATGTTGTTTTGGTCCATAGTTGTTTGAACAATTCGTAACTATCGCTGGAATACCGTATGTTCTAACATATGAGCTCACAAGATGATCAGAGGCAGCTTTGCTAGCAGCATAAGGCGAGCTTGGCTTATAGGGAAAGTTTTCATGAGATCTTCCTTTTAATATATCCCCATAAACCTCATCAGTGGAAATATGAATTAACCTAACTTTTTTATTTGAATTTGAATATCTTTTGAAAATCTCAAGTAAATTAAAAACACCAACGATATTACTATTAATAAAACTTTCAGGACTATCAATAGATCTATCCACATGAGTTTCTGCAGCTAAATTAAAAATACAAACGGGCTTATATTTAAAAACAATTTTATTAAGTTTATTTTTGTTATTTAGGTCGCATTTGATAAATTTATAATTTGAATTTTTTAGGTACTCTTTTGTATTGTAAAAATTAGATGAGTAGGTAACTTTATCTATATTTATAACTTTAAATTTTTTATGAATTAACAGTTCAATTAGATTACTACCTATAAACCCAAGACCACCTGTTACTATTATTTTCTGCATGATTTTATTTATAATAATCGATATAGTATGTATATAATAATTTACTTCAATAATGACATTAAGCTTAAATAACCTAACATTTATTATCGTTACATTTAAGAGTGAATATATAATTCATGAATGCATAGAGTCACTACCCAAAAATTCCAATATAATTGTTATTGAAAATTCGAATAACCAAGATTTAAAAAAAACCTTAGAAGAAAAATATTCAAAAATTAAAGTTATAGTTCAAGAAAATAATGGAATGGGGTCTGCAAACAATAAAGGAATCAAACTATGTAGAACGAAGTATGCCTTTATCATAAACCCAGATGTTAAATTTTACCAAGATACCCTTCAAGAATTAATTATATTATCATCAAAATATAAAGATTATTCAATTTTAGCACCTATATCTGATGATATAAAATACCCAAATTATAAAATAAATACAAAACATTTGATAAATGATGATCCAGATTTAATAAGTGTTGACTCAGTGGATGGATTTGCCATGCTGATAAATAAAAATAAATTTAGTGATAATATTTATTTTGATGAAAATTTTTTCTTATTTTTAGAAAATGATGACTTGTGTTTGAGAAAAAAAAAAGAAAATAATAACATATATGTTGCAAAGAAAGCAAAAATTAATCATTTAGGTGGTAAGTCCACCTCAGTTACCCATGAAAGAGAAATTGAACTCTCAAGAAATTGGCACTGGATGTGGTCAAAATTTTATTTTAATAAAAAACATTATGGCTATCTAAAAGCGTTTGTAAAAAGCTTTCCCATTTTAATTACCTCTGCAATTAATTTTTTTTATTATTTTGTTATAAATAATAAGATAAAGAAAAAAATTTATATAATGAGATTTTTAGGTTTGCTTAACTCAATGTTGAGTAAAAAATCTTGGTATAGGCCAAAAGTTTAAACCTTAGTGCCCTGGAAAATCCATTAAGCTTTCAATCTTATAACCTTTTTTAGATAAATTATCTGAACCGCCTAGATCAAATAGATTAATTGCAAAAACAAATGCTGCAATTTTAGCGTTTGACATTTCCACAAGTTTAGCTGCAGCTTCAGCGGTTCCACCTGTTGCTATTAAATCATCTATAATTAATATTGATTCATCTTTATTAATTGAATCTTTGTGTACTTCAATAGTTGCAGTTCCATACTCTAATTCAAAATCAACAGAATGAGTTTCAGCAGGAAGTTTGTTCTTTTTTCTAAACAAAATAAAAGGTTTTTTAAGAAGATAAGAAACTGCAGAAGCAAACACAAATCCTCTTGATTCAATTGCAGCAATTTTATCTATTTTATAATTTTTTGATCTTTCAATTATTTGATTAATACATTCCTCAAATGCATCTGCATTCTTAATTAGAGTTGTAATGTCTCTAAATAGAATTCCTTTTTTGGGATAATCTGGAATAGACCTAATATAATCTTTTAAATTCATGATATTAATATATTTATATGTTTGTTAAAAAAAATCTATGGACAAATTATTCTTAGCAGCAATTAAAGAAGAAACTATTGGATTAGACTATTTTAATCATGTTGGGGTTGGAAAAATTAATGCAACCTACAACACATTAAAGCTAATTAATATTCACAAACCAAAAATAATTATTAATTATGGTACGTCGGGAGCAATTAATACTAAGCTAAAAGGAGTAGTTGAATGCACTAAATTTTATCAAAGAGATATGGATGTTAGAGGATTAGACTTTGAATTAGGAGAGACACCTTTTGATAAAATTAAAGAAATTATCACATCAAAAGATGGTTATTCATGCGGAACGGGAGATAGCTTTGTTAATAAAAAAATAGATATGGAAGTTGATGTGGTTGATATGGAAGCCTATGCTATTGCAAAAATATGTAAGTTGGAAAATATTGAATTTAAATGCTTTAAATACATATCTGATAATGCGGATGAAAATGCCGACAATGATTGGGGTAAAAATCTAGCAAAAGGGGCTAGTGCTTTTGCAAGCTTAATAAGCACTCAGTTTTAATTTAATAAATAAAATATCAAGAAATTCATTAATTGTTGAAAATTATTAATACACCTATATAAAACCCCCAACTTAATATTAATAAAAAATTATAAGAAGGAATAATTTTTATGACTAAAGTAGGTGAACATATAACTTTAGACATCATAGGCACTACTCAAGAGTATGATCCTTCAGTCTACGAGAATGTAATACGTAAAATTGCAAAAGCAGCAGAAGTTACAATTCTTGAAATTTCAAAGTATAAATTTGAACCTCAAGGTTTCACTATACTTGCCTTATTAGCCGAAAGTCATATCAGTTTTCATACGTTTCCAGAAAAAGGAATTATTAGTTTTGATTTTTTCACATGTGGAAAAATAAGCCCCTCTATTGCACTTGATATTGTAAAAAAAGAATTCAAACATAAAAGAATTGTCACAAAAGCTTTTAATAGAGATACAAAATCTTTATATCATGACATTTATAGTTCACCTGGATTGCAAAAATCTTATGTAGTAAATGAAGTTTTAGAAGATTTTAAATCTAAAGTAGGTCAACATATCGAAATATTAGACTTAGAACAATTTGGTAAATCATTGTTTATTGATAACGAAATTCAAGTCGCAACAAATGATGAAGTTTTATATAGCTCAACATTTGTAAATGCTGCTTTAAAATTAAATAAAGACATGGGAACAGCAGCTATCATCGGCGGTGGTGATGGTGGAGTTGCAAGAGAGTGTATGTCTAAAGGTTTTGATTTTATAGACTGGTATGAACTTGATCCAGAAGTAGTTGAGGTTTGCAACAAACACCTTGGAAGCATTGGTAATAAATCAACAGAAAAAAATTCAGTTAAATGTATTTGGGGAGATGCTTTTGAAAGTATAAAATCTGTTGAAGACGATAAGTATGATAAAATTTTTGTAGATCTTAACGATGATCAGTTCTGCATAGATCTTGCAGCCAAAAATATGGATTCCTTGATTAGAATATTAAAACCTAATGGAGTAATCACTGCTCAAGTGGGCAGCCAAGATAAAAAACCAGAGCAAGTAGAGAAATGGCTAGATGTTTTCAATAAGAATTTTGGAAATACAACTTTGGATAGGGTTTATATACCAAGTTTTGACTGTTCTTGGAACTTTTCATCATCAA
>Ga0209192_10001386_pt1 | contig 19426 bp, 12 predicted proteins | sample ArcticOcean_MG_C_11_FD_187433 | JGI IMG/M metagenome (GOLD analysis project Ga0209192, IMG submission 187433) | Marine microbial communities from western Arctic Ocean - ArcticOcean_MG_CB2_154 (SPAdes) (version 2) | ecosystem: Environmental > Aquatic > Marine > Oceanic | place: Arctic Ocean... | reverse complement strand
AAATAAACTTAAAAATAATAAATATAAAGCACTATCAAACACTATTTTTTTATCAAATTCATTAAAAATATTATTTGTAAGTGGATTAAAACGATACAATAAAAATAGACAAATAAATACATTTTTTACAATATTTAAATCATCTAAATAGTCCGGAGCATTATTCTTAATCTGAAAAAAAGATATAAAAAATAATATATATAATAAATATGTAATATATGTATAAAATTTTTCGTACCAAATCATTACTATACTATATTCTATAAATTATTTTTTTTTTTTAGTTTTTAAAATTAAAATATAGAATATAGTATATTAATGATAGTGTTAGATTATTGTTTAAATAAAAATTGTATTAAATTAGCATCAAAAAATACACTATTTTGTAAAACTTGTTATGTAAAAAATATATATAATTTATTAAAACCTTTTCTTAAAGGTTGGTTAATTAGATATAAAACAACTAAATATTATGAAGCAATTACAACAATACAGTCATTTATAAAAATGAAATCTATTTCTAAATATTTTAATTCTCCACTTTTTCAATCATCATCTTATTTAACACCAGATGAAGGTATTATAAAACATGTATTATATAAAGGTGATAATACATTTCCTCAAAAAAAACAAAGTGTTATTTTTCATTATAAAGGATTGTATTTAAATGGAACTGAATTTTGTAATTCATATAAAAATAATTCTAGATTTGAGTTTGAATTAGGTGATAATAATTATATGAAATTGTGGAATATTGGTATATTATCTATGTCTAGGGGTGAAAAATGTATTCTTATAGGTTCAAAAGAATATTGTAAAAATGCAGAGTTAATGAATTTTCCTACAAATGAAAATTTGATATTTGAAATAGAATTATTAGAAATAAAAGATATTCAAAAAATTCAAAATATGAGTTTAGAAAATCGTTTAATTAATATGTATAATTATAAAAGTGAAGGTGATATATTATATAAAAATAATAATTTAATAGAAGCATCTAAATTATATATAAAAGCATTAGAATATTTATTTGAAGAAGATGAAGATCCCGAAAAAGCTATAATTATACAAAATTTATCAAATATATATGAAAAATTAGAACAATGGGGTGAATGTTTAAAATATAGTAAAAATGCACTTTCTATAGCAGATAATACTAATATTTACTTATATAAAATAGCAAAATGTTATTTTAATATAAAAAATTATGATAATTGTATTAATATATGTAATAAAATATTATTTAATGAGAATAATAGTAATATATTAGAAATGAAAAAAAAATGTTTATCTATTAAGACTTTTGAAAATACTGATGAAAAAAATATGTATACTATAATGTTTAACACCCCCCATGACAATCATTAAAACTATATTTTTCCATAGTAATTAAATATTCAATATTTTCATCACTATTTTTATCTGTATTTGTTTGAGTATTTTTTTTTAATGTATGAACCTTATTATGAATCATTATAATTAGTTATATTTATATTACATATATATTTGTTCTAAATCATTTAAATTTATTTTATCAGTTTCAATATTTATGATATCCCATTTATTATTCATTTTTTTTTCAGATAATAAAGTATGATATAATACATTTATATTTTTCATATTTATACTATCTGTTAATACATATAAGGTAATAAATTCATCACCATAATGATTACTTCGTATTAAATTTATTAATTCTATAAATCCATTACATAAATCCTTATTCATAGTTTTATTTTTTAAAAAAATACTATCTAAATTATTTAATTTATATAAATCAGTATTATTATACATTATTTTTACTATATTACTATTATTAATACTATGAAACTTACTATTTTTATTATGTTCTAATATTATATTTGTTATTAATGATTTATAATTTTCTATATCATGAATTGACAAATCTACTAATAAGCCTACATGATCCATTTTTTTATATAACCCCCATTTATTTGTTTTTCTATTTAAATATACTTGTTTTTCAATTAAATTATAATTTAATTTATTATTTATAACTTCTCTAAAAACACTTGTTTCTTTATTATTTTTTTTTTGAATAAAGCTATTTTTGAAATAAATGACGATATTTAATAATTCAATATTTATAAAATCTTTATTTTGTTGATATGATTTTTCAATAAGTTTTGTTATACTAGGAGAATAAAACACTATTTCACCATTATTTTCATTTATGTATCCCCATACAATATTATATTTATAATTATAATTATCTTCAACAATCTTATAATTATTTAATATCATTTATTACTATATAATAACTTTATTTATATTTCAAATTTACGCACATTTACTAAAAATATTAAAGAAATTACATACTGGTTCTTGGGGAATATGATGTTCTAAGTGTAATTTTAAATTTACATAATGTATAAATTCTTTTTTACAAAACTTACATATGTAAATTTTTTGTGTAAACTCTCTAGTAACTGTTTTTTTTTTAACCTCCATGATTTAAATATTTATATATATATATAATTTCAATTTTATATTATTTTAATTTCTATATAAGATTGCTTTATAATAAAAATTTAGTTAAGAGCAAATTGAATTTCCTCAATACTGTTTTTTTCACTTAATAATTTTATGCGTTTATTATTTATAGTATCATCTTCTTTTAATAATAATAATATATCATCATTTTTAATACCTTTTGTTAAGAAATGAGACATATTATTTTCTACATTTTTAACCATATTTAACATAATTATTTTTGGTATAATATTTTTAAAAGTATCAATAACAGTATCAAAATAAATATATATAATTTTTTTCACATTTTCAACAGAACATTTTTCAATTGTACCTATTTCTTCAAACTTACTTTTGAATAAATCAGATTCGGTCCATATATAGGATTCTTCGGTATATATTAATTCTTCAATTTTATTTTTAACTATATCTTTATTTATATTTATTAATTCGGTACATTTTTGTAATACTAATATTTTTAATTTAGGATATTTACTGAAATTATCAATATTTAATATGTCATTTAATATTTGAATCAATAAGTTATATATATGTTCTACACAAATATATGATGGATTTTTTAATGTATGTATTGATTTTATTTGATTATCTATTAAACATTTTTCTAAAATTTGAATAGTGGATGTTTGAAAATACATGTGATTTCCTTCACTATTTTTTATAATTTCACCTAATTTATTTTGTGTTATATTATTTAGTGGATCAGTTGTTTTTAATAAATTTCTATATTCTATAAATATGTCTTTAATTTGGCGTCCATAATTTAAACTATTTGAAAAGTTTTCTAATGATTCTCTATATGTTTGAACAAAATTAGATATATATAAATTTAATATGAAATTTTTATTATTTTCATCAACATTTATATGTGTACCTAAACTATCTAATTCCTTATTTACATTCATTAATTTTTCTACCAATTGACCTCGAATATTTGGTATTAACTTTTTTATTTCATTTAATAATATATTACTTAAATAAATACTTAAATTTGTTATACCCATTTTAGATTTATCTAGTTTTGAATAAATTGGATGATTATTAAAGTATTCACATTCTTCAATATTACTTTCTTTATAAGTAAGTTCCATTTTATTCTTATTTTTTACAGCAAAATATCCATAATATAATTTTAAATCATTAGATATATCATTTTTTAAATAATTACTTATATCAGTATTTTCATTCATTAAATCTATTTTAGTCATTATACCTATTGTGCGTTCCCCCTTTTGATCATATTGTTTTATTAATTCTAATGCTGAATCAACTTCAATATCACAACGTGCTGGTAATACACCCATTATAATAGTATTTTCTTGAATTATATAATGTTTAATAAGATCTTTTATTTGAGTTTTAATGTCTTCGGGTTGTCCTTGATCCGTACATGCTACCATTACTAATCCCGGCAAATCAATTAATGTTAAGTTTGGAACATCTTGAGATGTAATTTTAATTACAATTTCCTTAAAACTTATACCTTTTTCACTACCGGCATATTGTTTAGTAAATTCTTCAATGTTTTCTCTAATTCTAGTTTCTTCTACTCTAGACATTTCAATTAAATTAAATTCATTTTGTTTTTTGAATATACCATCAGTATAATAACCAAACTGAATATTTATACCATTATTAGTACTATAATTTAATTCCAATTTAATTGGTGTTCTAGTAACCATATTTTTACCAGTTGGTAAAATATCCATTTGAGTAATTGCATTTAAAACCGAACTTTTCCCAGCTGATTGTGTACCTACTACTACTAATTGTGGTATTTTTATAGATTTATTAGAATATAAACTAGATAATTTATTAGCCATATCTATTAATTTTCTATTTTGTAGTATGTTTTCTTGTCCCGATTGTAGGTAGTCACTTATAGAAGAATATATCTTATCTAACATATATTATTATATTTTATTATATTTTATTATATTTTATTTTATTTTATTATATTTTATTTTATTTTATTATATTTTATTTTTTTATAAAAAAATATTTCTACATTTTTCTGGGAAAAAGACATTTTTACTAATTAATTTTTTTTTTTGTAAAGGATTTTTTGAAGAAAAAAATTTTCAAAAAACTTTTTTTTTTAAGAGTTTCCCCCCCCCCTCCAAAAAATTAGACAAAATTAGACAACTAATTAAGACATGTGTCTTATTTAAAAATTAAAATATATTTATATACTATAGTATGATATACAATTGTATCCGATGTGGTTATGAAACAAAACATAAAGGTCATTTCATAAATCATTTAAATCGTAAAAAAATATGTAAACCTATACTAGAAGATATTAGTATAGAAAATATAAAAAATCATTATAATTTGGAAATAGACAAAATACACCAAAATAACATCAATTACACCAAAAATACACCAAAATTAAATGAAATTACACCAAATTACACCAAAAAAAACATCAAAAAAATGGATAATAAGCAATGTTCTTATTGTGGTAAAGATTTTTCGCGAAGAGACAGTTTAACTAGACATTTAAATCGGTGTAAAATTAAAAAAAAAAAAAAAAAAAAAAATGAAATAGAAAAAAATAAAATAGAAATATTGGAAAAACATAATGCAGAATTATTAAAAGCAGTAGAAAAACTTTTAATAGAATGTAGTAATAATAAGAAAACTTCTAATAAAACTACAAATAATAATCATCATAATATAAATAGTAATAATACAACAAATAATATAATTAATATTAATAATTATGGTGAAGAAGATACTAAATATATAACAAAAAAATTTATAGTAGATTTACTAAAAAATAAACCTTTTAAGGCAATACCCGAAATGATAAAATATACACATTTTAATGAAGCTCATCCAGAAAATCAAAATATAAAAATTACAAATAAAAAAGAACCATATGTTAAAATTAGGAAAGATGATAAATGGGAATTACAAGATCGTAAAAATACAATAATAGATTTAATAGATAAACAACATATAAAAATAAGTGATCCAAAAGTTGAAAAAAAAATAGAAAATCAATGTACAACACAAGAAAAAATAAACATAGTGCGTTGTAATGAGATGTATGTGGAAGAAGATGAAGATTATATGAAGCGTTTATATAATGAGAGTGAGTTAGTAATGTTAAATAATAGTTAAACTTTTTAGAAAAAAGTTTTATCAAAAACAACTTTTAGAAAAAAAAAATAGTTATTTTTCTGGAATAATCGCAATGGTACTTTTTAGTTTTTTGTCTAAACTTTTTAGAAAAAAGTTTCATTGTGTCCATTTTTTACCAAATTCTGTTAATTTAATTTTGTTTGTATCATATATATTTTTATCTATTTTACGCGCATTATTATTTAAGTCTGATATAACCATTCGTTTACCATCTTCAAAATCAACTGTTATTAATTTACCGGATTCTTTTAATAATGCTTTTCGTAAATCATCCATAGTACATATATTATGAGATCCTATTTTTTTTATTACACCAATTTCGTTTTTTCTTAGAATATGTGATTTATATGTATCTGTATCGGGGAATACATGTGTTAATGCTACCCAATTTTTATTTCTATATTTATCTATTAAGAAATAATGCAAGTCTTCGGATTCTGAACTAATATTGGAGCTAGTCATTTTAACTAATGGTATAGATAATGGGGTAAAACAACATCCTAAACATATTTCCCAATCTAATGGTTTATATGTTGGTAATATAGAAACAATGCCCATAGAATATTTATTTTCGGCATTTGTCTTATATGATAATAATTTATTAGAACGCGTGACGGTTAAGACTAATTCAGAGTTATTAGTTATAGCATCTAAAAGTTCATTAATATTTAGTTTTCTATTTTTAGACCAATGATGTTCTTTTTTATTAGTATCAAAAATTTTAACAATTCCATAGTTATCTATTATTGCAGTCAATTTTGAAGATGTTTTATATAATTTATTAATTTCTTTATCTAATTTACGAATAACTAATTTCCATATATTATCTATAGTACAAACATCGTAAAATTCAATACTATGTAAAATATCACCCTCTTTTAATTTTAATACATTAGAATCATTTACTTTATTAATATATATACCTTGATTTTCACAATCTGGTGTATAATTTTGAATTAATTGTTTAGAACTATTATTCCATTTAAATCCATAGTTTAATACTGGTACAATTTTTTTAGATGTATTTAATAAATCGTATAATACAGTAATAATTATATGTGTAGGTATAGCATAAGCTATATTTTGACTAAAAGTATAACCAGCCGAATTTACTCCTATAATTTTACCATTAGAATTAAATAATGGACCTCCACTGTTTCCGGGATTTACCGCGGCACTAATCTGTAAATATGATTGGTATCTATCGTGATCTATTTCATATTCATTTTGATTACCAGATAAAACACCAGTAGTAAATTTTAAGTTTTCCTTACCTAATGGATAGCCCGCTACCATAACTGGAATACTATCTAAATATTTACGATCATCGCAAAATTGTAATACTGGAGGTAATGGATTAAGTTTACTTATTTCAGATTTATCTAATTCAATAAGTGCTAAATCCTTAGCCGGACAAATACCAATTACATGAGCTTTTAAATCTAAATTTTGTGTTTGTTCTGTTCGTATTAAAACACTTTTAGCATCTTCAACAACATGACTATTTGTCATAATGAGAATTTTATCTTTACTTGAATGAATAATAAAACCAGAACCACGGGCTAATTCATCATATGGTAATATATAAGGATATTTAGGATTAATTTCATATTGTATAGAATATACTTGTACAACAGATGAACGCACACGATTACTAATAGAAGGCCAATCTGGTGTTGTTGAATCATTACTTTCATTATTATTATCTTCATCATTTTCACTATCAGATGATTCATTTATGAGTTTATCTACTTCGGTAATTTTGTATGAATCATTATATCGTGTTAATAAAATATATTTAGTCTTATATTTCTTATACATTTTTTCATAATCTATATCATCGTCTATATCATTATTGTTTTTATTATTTTTATTATTTTTATTATTTTTATTATTTTTGTTATTTTTGTTAGACATATACTATATACATATATTTGTTTTTATATTTAAAAAAAAATATATAATAAAATAAATCATAAGTCTTATCACTTATTTTATATATAAAAATGTTCTGGTGCTGATTCAACATTTTTATTAATTATTTCGGTAAATGCATCAATATGTTCCATAATATTATCTGATTTCCTATATTTAAATAAGAATTTATGAAGATCACTTGTTGTAAATTTTAATTTTCTTGTAAATTTTAAAAATTCGTCTAATTGTTTATCAAAGAAATACGAAAACATTTCTGTAATTTGTTTTTTAGTAGTATATGTAAATTCTAATTCATAATCTACGCGACCAGAACGTTTTAATGCACTATCGAGACGGTCTTTATAATTTGTCGTTAAAAATGTTAATAGTTTATGTTTTTTTACCATACCATCCAATACATTTAATACAGTAGAAAACGATACACCACATTTTGAATCACGCTCTACAAATAAAGCATCAATATCTTCTAATACTAAAATAGAATTATCTGGTAAATTAGTAACTGCACGAGTAAATGTATTATCATCTAAATCACGTGTAATATTTAGAAATGAAATATCAAGATTAAAATGAGACGCAATAGTATAAATCAAACTAGTTTTACCTGTTCCGGGAATACCATGAAATAAGAAATTCATTTTAAAAGGAACACCATGTTCTACATAATCTGCTTCATCATCAAAAAATGTCTGAATATTATTAAATATATCTTCCAAATCTACATCTAAAAATAATGTTTTATCTGAACGCTTCGCAATTTTTGATAGAAGACCCCAAACACCTCCTTGTTTTAGGATTCGACATATTAATTTATCATTACGTTCTGGATTAGCATTAGAACTACGTGCGGATTCAATAAAATCCAGTAAATGTTGCTGATGGACTGCACCTAACTCTAATGTTTCAAAAAATTTAATATCATCGGCAGTAGCAACTAGTTCAGATTCTTTTTTATATACTATTTGAATTATATTAGATTCATGTGTTATTGTATGAGACCCATAATTTAATTTAAGATTAAGATTATATTTATTATTCTCTTTATCATGTGTAAAGCCATCTGATAATAAATGTTTTTCATCAGAAAAAGTTAAAGCAAATTTTAAAACATAAGCAATAGTTTTAGCATTAATATCCGAACAAAATTTAATAGTATTGTTTAAATTCATTTATATATAAATATATTTGTTAATGATTATTTAAATAGTTTATTTATAATGGTCTTTATTTATAAATTAAATAAAATTTAAGTTATATTCAACTCCAGCAGTAGATGTTGTAGCACTAAGAATTATTTTAAGATATGTAGAGCCCGACCCTCCGTTGGGGTCCCATGGGTTTGGTACAGATATAATATAACCATTTATGGTTTTTTCATATAAAGTCCAATTCCCAGAGGATGTTTGAGTAATTGTTAAAATAGGATTTGAAGGATTTCCTGGATCATCTGGGTAACCCACTGCCGCCGCAGCTGGGTTCGCCCAATTAGAATGAAGTGAACCTAAATTATAGTAACCATACGGCGATGTTGGACTAATTATATAATCATTTGTTGTAAAATTATATGTAATTTTCCATACTTGATTATCTCCTATTGTATAATTTCCATCCCATACTACCCCGTTAGCGCTATCTGGTTTTATAATAGTTGAACCTAAGTAATATGGCCCAGGTGACCTTTCATATATCATATAATCAGAGAAAGATCCTGTTCCACTAATTGTTATATATCCAACTTCTCCGCGAGTTTCACTATTTGATTGCATATTTTGTGCCCACAAGTAATTTCGTATATCTGTTGTTGAGTATGGGGTATTACTATTAAAACCTATAGTATTATTTATTTGACTTATTGCTAATACATTTCCTACTAAATCATAAATACTATTTACTACTGGATTTATTGTTAATGTTTCTAAACTATTAGCAGTACCAGATACATTTATTCCTAATGTGTATTCATCTTCATTACCAGATGTAGATGAAATAGTAGTTGGTATATTAGATGCTAATATAGCATTTCCTCCAGTTAATGATAAAACAAAATCATTTGCTTCAATATTACCAGAACCAGATGCTGTATTATAAATAGTTTCATTAAATGTAACTGTTATTTCGGTATTAGTATTATTTATTGAAATACCTGTTATAACTGGTACTATTTTGTCAATAAGACTTATACTATTATTTGATTGACTTGTTGATGCTACATTTCCTACTAAATCATAAATACTATTATTTGCTGGATTTACAGTTAATGTTTCTGAGCCATTTGGTGTTCCAGATAGATTTATTCCTAATACATATTCGTTACTATTACTAGTTGATGGTGAAATACTAGTAGGAGTAGTAGATGCTAATGTAGCAACACCTCCAGTTAATGATAATTCAAAATCATTTACTTCAATATTACCCGAACCCAAATCTGTATTATAAATAGTTTCATCAAATGTGACTGTTATTGTAGTATTATCATTACTTATTGAAATATTTGTTATAAATGGTACTATTTTTTCAATAAGATTTATACTGTTATTTGATTGACTTATTGATGCTACATTTCCTACTAAATCATAAATACTATTATTTGCTGGATTTACAGTTAATGTTTCTGAACTATTTGCTGTACCAGATAGATTTATTCCTAATATATATTCATTAGTATTACTAGTTGTTGGTGAAATACTAGTAGGAGTAGTAGATGCTAATGTAGCAACACCTCCAGTTAATGATAATTCAAAATCATTTACTTCAATATTACCCGAACCCAAATCTGTATTATAAATAGTTTCATCAAATGTGACTGTTATTGTAGTATTATCATTACTTATTGAAATATTTGTTATAAATGGTACTATTTTTTCAATAAGATTTATACTGTTATTTGATTGACTTATTGATGCTACATTTCCTACTAAATCATAAATACTATTATTTGCTGGATTTACAGTTAATGTTTCTGAACTATTTGCTGTACCAGATAGATTTATTCCTAATATATATTCATTAGTATTACTAGTTGTTGGTGAAATACTAGTCGGAGTAGTAGATGCTAATGTAGCAACTCCTCCTGATAATGATAAAACAAAATCATTTGCTTCAATACTACCAGAACCAGTTGCTGTATTATAAATAGTTTCATTAAATGTAACCGTTATTGTACTATTATCATTACTTATGGAAATACTTGTTATAAATGGTGCTATTGTATCAATAAGATATGTATCATATGTATTTGTAGAAACTATATTTTTATTTTTAATTATAATACCAGTATTCACATATTTTTGATTATTTTTGATATATATTTTATTTTGTAGAATATGAAAATATTTATTATCAACATAATCTGCTAAAGTACCATTAACATAATTTGTTGTTTCAACTGTACCAGAATTATCTTCTGTAAAATGTACATAATTATTAATAGATATATCAGATGGTTTTGTTAATGTAGCTGTAAAATTATATGAATTATTTTTAACATTATGTACAATAAATGTTTCTCCATTTATTTCTAGTTGATTATTATTTAATAAATATCTATCATTTGTATTTGTATGAATTTGATTTAATACATATGAATTACCACTAATAGGTGTAGTAGATCCAATATTAATATTATAATAATAATTCTGAGGGATTAGAATTTGTTCTTGTCCTACTGCTAAAATTGGAGGTATTTTTTTTTCAAATTTATATATTTTTGTAATATCGGTTATATTATCAAATGCTAAAGAGTTCCATTCGGATCCATTATATAGTTCATACATTTCGGTATTTTTGTTAAATCGTAAACTACCTATTTTTTCATTATATCTATAATGTGGTACTAAAATATCATGTAATGGCAATTGTAAAATATTAGTATATATATTTTCATTATCTAAATAAAGTGATTTTACATATTTTGTAGTTAAATTATCAATATTTAAATTAGAAGCATATACAATACCTTCTTCATTAAATAGTGAAGGATTTTCTCCTTCATAATATACATATTTGGATGTAGGGAATTTATTCTTACCATATAATGATTTTGTCTCTTTATTAAAATATAATGAACCAATATTAGAGTCTGTAGATGATTTAAAATTAAAATTAGCAGAATCTAATGTATTTGTAATTATTTTTTCTGTTGTAGTATTACTACCTAAATGTGATAATCCTTTTATATGAAGATTATCAAATACAAAACGATTATTTGAATTAATATTAGAATGAAGAATAATATTATTATAATTTATATTTTTTAATAAAATATTAGCACTAATACTAGCATCACCATCAATTAATATTCTATCATATAAAATTGCCGGCTTAATAGGTTGTGCTTCAAGTTCAGATTGTATAATTAAGTAAAAATCGGTTGAAAAATTTGAAGGTGTACTTATATAATCATGATCCTGCATCACTCCATCACCATCATAGACTTCAGTAACTACCCAATACTGATTATTCGTCATCATCCAGTAATCTGTAAATGGTGAAATTTTAAATAGTGGTTGTTTTGAAGTGGGATCATTTTTTTTCATAACACCTATAACTTTCCCCTCCCAATAATCTGGAAATTCACTACCATATAATCTATATTGATTATGATAATTATTAGTAATTTCTGTTTTTACACTATTTGTAGAAATACCATTTAGTATATTTGTAACAACATTTGTACTAAAATCATTATTTAAAAATATAGTATCATCATATTCAAGTAATCTATCAGAAAGATTATTTTCAGTTATAAAATCTTGAAATGTTTTATTTTGATTTATAACATGAATAATATCATATTTTTTTCCATCATTATTAATTAATGCACCTTGAAGTAAATTATAATCTGTATATTGAATTAATGTATGTAAGTCAGTGGGTGGTGGATCGGGTTTAATAGTAAATTTCTGAGAAACTATATTATTAGGAGTATATACTTCAACTTTATCATTTTTCACTGATAATAATGTTTTTGAATCTAAGGGTGTTGTATTAAAATTATTAGTAATTCTTTGAGAATTAGAATAAAAGTTCCATCCTAGATCAATAGAATTATTTATATTAATAAATGCTTGAGTATTATTATGAAATATTTGAGAAATATTGGTTACATTATTTTTAATAGATAAATTTCTAGTAAATAGATCACCATTATAATTTATATATGTAAAATCACCAAAAGAACACGAATTATTCATAGCATTACTATTATATCTACCAAATGAAACACTGTTTGAATATATAATAGTATTTGAATCAGTGATTATTTCTCCAACATGTAAATTAGTAGTTTTAAAATCTTTTAAACTAACAAATATATCACTATTAGTATTTTCGGTACTTACATTTTGAGTTATTATACTATTACCTTTAATATAAAATTGGTTTGAAGAAGGTTCTTTAGAAAAAACACTAACATTTCTATTTATATATGCTCCAGTATTTGAATAATTAAACCAATAACTACCAGCATCATAATTATAGTGACCTATAAACTGAAATTTTTTATTTATACCAGTATTTTGTAAATATGAACTAAGTGTTAATGTTGTTTTAACATGTGGAAGTAAAATAATAGGTGTTTCTAATTTATATATACCATTATTAAATGTTGTATTAATATTATTTATTTTAAGATCATTAAAATCTGATATTGGTGTATTTTCGTCTTTATTATATACATAAATAAATTTAATATGTGTTGTAAGATTATTAATTATATCTATTGAAAATGTACTATTTGTATCAATTAACTCATAATGATTTGTTTCATATTGTAAGCGTGAATTTGGTCTATTATCATTTGAATCAATACATAAAGTATCATTTTCTTTGTACCAATTATAATTTGTATATCTTGAACTTGGAGAAGCAAAAATTAGACGACCAATATCTATAGACTCGGCATTTTTATCTTTGTATAAAACATGAATATAATTACTATTATATGTAAAACCTGGTTTGCTTTCAAAACGAAAAGAACCGGATACATCAATATTACTCTTAACATTAATTGAATTTCTAACATCCATTGTATACTGTGGATCTGATGTACCAATACCTACTTTGATATGAGGGTGGATAATATTAACATTTGGTATAAATTCATTACTATAATTAAATTGGTCCTCCCCAAGATCATAGTTTGTAATTAAAGGAGTTGTCATTATTAATATATATATAATTATTAATATAAATAATTATAAATAATTATAAATAATTATAAATAATTATAAATAATTATAAATAATTATAAATAATTATAAATAATTATAAAAAAAAATACAATAAAAGCTTAATAAGCAGTATCAAAAATATATGATGTATTATTATTATAAATTAAAACTTCTTCTCTCATAGAATTTAAGTTAAAATATAATGTAGATTGATTATCAAATATTATATTTTTTCTTGTATCTAGTGTAGAAGCTTCTATATAGTCTGAATGAATAGTTGTTATATGTGATGTATTATCTGTAAATAATTTATATAGTTCATATTTATTTATTGTTTTTACACTAGTAGCTAATTCATTACTTTTTTCAGAGTCAAAAAACATAAACTTATTTTGAGAATTATCAAAATATAAACTAGCATTAGCATTAGCATTAGCATTAGCATTAGCATTAGCATTAGCATTAACATTAGCATTAGCATTAACATTAGCATTAACATTAGCATTATGAATAATATTCATAATATGGGGAGTACTTTTTGGGATAAAATAGTCTTTTCTAAATTGAATTTCTTGAACATCTACATTATCAGAATATGTAAATCCTTCATTATGTAAAATAGTATTTACAACTATATTAGAAGACTTTAATAAATTTATATTAAAATCATATTTTGGATTATAAGTAATATTTTTAAAATTACTTAAACTTAAATTACCAGTAATAGTCATATTTCCATCAACATAAAATGTGTCATTATTAGAATAAGTTTTATTTGGATCTATAATATGTAATTTAGAAATATTGATTGCTGAGGGGGTATTATCAATAAGTAATTTGTCATTATATTGATATGATACTGAATTTTCTTTTATTGAAAAAGTAAAATTATTATTTTTAAAGTTTGTATTTCCAATAATATTTAAATTATTTTTTATAATTGAAAATTTTTTATTAATTCTAAAAACATCATCATCATAAACAGAACCAATTCCTAGTGGAGTTTTATTTGGATTAATAATGAGTAAATTAGAATTTATATTTGGATAAATATTAGATATAGACATATTTCCTTTGAAAAATGTTTTATTAGTCTTAATATTTGTAGCTGTAAAAGCCGATCCAGTGTCAATATTACCATCTATATATCCATTTCCTATTATATGTAATTTGGCTTGAGGATTACTAGTTCCTATACCAACATTTTTCATAGTATATGTGGTATTGTTTTCATTATTCCATAAACTTCCAGAGTAATAATCATAAACACCTAAAAATTGTATTTTATAATAATTAAAATTATTTGTTAAATTTTTTATTTTTATTATATGAGATCTATTTCCATGTAATGTAATATATGATGATAATTTGAATAAATTAGTAGTAGATTGTTCTAATGATGATGTAAAATTAACAGTTTCAATTGTAATATTAGCATTATTTATTGTATTTATATCAGTATTATTAATTTGCTCATTATTACTTTTAACTATGTAAATATATCTTACAGTTATAGTATCATATGAAAATATATTAGTTGTGAATAAATTACTATTAATAATATAATAATTTGAAAAATAATTGAGTCGCACATTATCAGCATAATTTCTTAATGTTATTTTAATATTATTATTATTTACAATAGACCATTCAACACCAGTTTTATCATTAACTGAAGATACTAGATTAGGAGTTATAAGAGTATTATTAGAATCCAGTTGTAATAATGATAAGTTATTATGAGAAGTTAAATGACTATAATTAAAATTATTTTTTATATATAAATTATTAGTAAAAATATCTGATCGTACGGTTAAAAAATCTTCGGGTGTAGTTGTATCAATACCAACATAACGCAGATTATCATTATTTGTATTAAAAACAAATTTATTGGGAGTAAAATCTGTATTATATGTAAAATCATCATAATCATCATTAATTAAATTACTTGTCATTTAATATATTAATATATAAAATATAATATATAAAATATTTATTGTTTATACAAAATATTTATTGTTTATACAAAATATTTATTGATTATACTTTATTTTGCATCGAATATATTCAAATAAACATCCAAATTTATTATTATGATATATAATTTCTTCAGTAGAATCATGTGGTAGTTGTGAAATATACATTTTTTTTGTTTCAAAATTATATGTAATATTAGGTAATTGATATTCAAAAACGGGTGCTATTGTTTTTTCTAAACTGGTAGAAAAATAATATCCACCTTGGATTTCTTTATTATTTGAAAAAATTTGAGTTTTATAACTTTTAATTGGACCACCCAAATAAAATTCCTTAGTATTTCTATCATAATAAGCATTATGCATCATATGTTTATATAATACTGAATCAACTATTTCAATATTTGAACTTATGGGTATATTTTCGTATCCAATATTATTATTTGGATTATTATTTATTGGTGCAGTTGAATTTATTTGAATAGAATTTTTTGATATTTTATAATAAGTATTTAGTAAGGTTGTAGTTGGTTTAATTTCATAAATATTATTACTATTTTGATATCTATTAATAGTAACAAGTGAATATTTATCTAAGAATTTTTTTATAATATCAAAAAAGTTGTAATTGAAAGTATATATTTTAGTTTTATTTGTAATTAAATTTTTAGAATTTATAATTAAGGTATCATAAAATACAGAACTAATTGAAAAATTTTCATATTTTAATTGTGATGCTGTAATTGTCTTAGAAAATGATATACTATTATTTAATATAAAATTTATATCTACTTGCGTATTAGGATTTAAACAGACCGTGCAAAATAAAGGTTTAATTAAACTTTGATATAGATATTCTTGAATATTTGGTTGAAATCTTGGATATAATAAATTAGAATCATCAAAAGCACAATAATTTAATTCAGCACTTGTATTATCATATTTAAGTTTATACCAATTCATACCATTATATATTTCGGGACAAATAGATGAAGCATTAAATCGCATATTTCCGACATTAATTCTATTTGCAGTTGATGAATATGTATATTTTTTTGGAAGTATTAATTTTTTTATAGCATTTATTCTGGTAGTGCTTATAGTTGTGTTATCTGTATAAAGTAAATCAGCATGAGAATAAAAATTATAGTCAAATTTATATTTTTCTTTTTCAAATTGTGTTGTAAAATATAATTTATAATTTTTATCTTTAGTATAAAATCTATTTTTTTTTGGATTAAAAACTAATTTACCTAATGTGTCTGGTAATATTGTTGTTTTTTTAGGAGTTAAAAATTTAGTATTTAATGTTTTAGTATTTAAATAATTAGAATATATTATTTTTTTTGAATGTGTATGTGATTTATTTTGAACTGATTGTATAGTATTAGTAGGTATATAAACAGTTGTTTCCCCAATAGTTCTTAGTGATTTAGTAACTGAAATATTACCATCTATATTAACAATACCATTTACATTTAATATATTATTGAAAGTATTAGGATCAGTAGACATAAACTTATTAATATTAATATTATTAAGAAAGTGAGTTATACAAGAATTACTATTCGTATTTAGTTTAGTAGATTTAGATATTTGAATATCACGAGATTTTATATTATATAAGTTATTAGAATTATTAAATATAAATAATGGATCATTTTTATGATATATAGTATTATTTGGAGAATATATATTTATATTTTTTGTATTAGTTATTTTACTAGTTAAAAAAGTATCATTATCATGATTAATAATAAAATCATTCGAGATATTTAGATAATCTTCTGAATAATCTACTCCAATACCTACATTTTTATTATCTGGATTTATAATAAATTTATCAGAATATATAGTATTTACATTAGAAATAATTGTATTAGTATTATTTTGTGAATTAGAATTATTAAAAGATAGATTAGAAGTACCCGCAGTTATTCTACTATTAGTATTAAGATTTTCAATAATTGATGTGCCATCAATACATAATTCTTCATTTGCTATTGATGTCCCTATACCAATCTTACTAAAAATATTAACATTATCTGTATTAGAATTCCATAGAATACCTTCATTAAAAATATATTCACCTAATAAAATAACATAATATGGATATGATGAAATTCCAGTTAATTCCAAAGTATTTGATGTATTTTTATTTAATATAATTGGATTATTTAATTCATAATAGTAAGGTTCTTTATTAGTAATACTATATTCATTATTATTATGTGTTATTTTGAAAGAACTACTATAATTTGTATGTGATTCAAATATAGTATCAGTGCTATTTTTGACATATATATACAGATGAGTAATTTTAATATTATATTTAGAATAAAAATGTATATATTTATCTTGGGATGTATCATCATGAATAATATATTCTAATGAATGAAATGGTATAGGTGTATTATCTCTTTTATTATAAAATTTTAACATCAAATTATTATTATCAAGAGTCCATTCATATTTATTAGCATAAATTGAGTTTTCTTTATTTAAAATTTTCAATGGTGTAATAATATGAGTATTAATATTATATTCTAAGAGATTTAGGTGATTAGGATATTTATTTAAAAAATTTATATTGCCTTCAATATTTGTTTGATCTGAAAATGCTAAAGTCCCTTCTTGAATATGTAATTTATGTGTAGGATGATTTGTACCAATACCCGTAAGTTGATTTTTTTTGAATAGATTAAATTGATGTAAAAAATCATTATTGTAATTAAAATGTGTTGTTGGATAATCTGTATTCATTTATTTATATATTATATATAAAGTTTATAAAAAAAAAATTATTTAAGACATTTAACAATAATGTGAATATAAATTATAAAATGGTGCAGTAGAATCTGTATTTATATTTACTATATTTGCGGTATTTGCGGTATTTGCGATATTTGCGGTATTTGCGGTATTTGCGGTATTTGCGGTATTTGCGGTATTTGCGATATTTGCGGTATTTGCGATATTTGCATTATATTCGAGATGTTGAGTATTTTTTTCTTTAATAAGTAAACAAGCTATATTGAAAATATCAACAATATTAGTATTATTTATAGCAGAAGTTTCAATATATTTCATATTATATTTTTTGCATAGACTCCATACATTTTGATAATCTATTGTAGATTGTAGATCTATTTTATTACCAACTAAAATGAAACGTACAGAATTATCACTATTTTCTAAGACAGCATTAATCCAATAATTTTCTATAGAATTTAAAGATTTTGGATTAGATAAATCAAAAACTAAAACACATATATGTGCTCCACGATAATATAGTCGCGTTAAGGTTCTGAATCTTTCTTGACCGGCACAATCCCATATTTGAAGTTTTAAATCATATTTTTCTATATATTTTTCACTAAATTCTGTTCCTAATGTAGGCTTAGGAGTATATATTTTTTTCATATAAGTATTAAGAATAGATGTTTTACCTACACTAGAATCACCTATAAATACTAATTTATATTTATTTAAAAATAATGGATGATTCATAATAGTTACAATATTTTTTTATGAAAAAATATCAATTAATTCTTCAATATTTTCTACGGGTACATCTGGAAAGATATTTTCTATTTGTGATATAATTATACTATTATAACTATAATTTAATAATGAACTTAATACATTAACATTACAAGTTCTTATGTAAAAATTTAT
>Ga0209192_10001381_pt1 | contig 19438 bp, 22 predicted proteins | sample ArcticOcean_MG_C_11_FD_187433 | JGI IMG/M metagenome (GOLD analysis project Ga0209192, IMG submission 187433) | Marine microbial communities from western Arctic Ocean - ArcticOcean_MG_CB2_154 (SPAdes) (version 2) | ecosystem: Environmental > Aquatic > Marine > Oceanic | place: Arctic Ocean... | reverse complement strand
CAATATAATACACTAAATTTGTTTTTCAAAACGTTTGAAGATGGATAAACAAGACCAATTATTTTCTCAATTACTATATTTACTACACCATTCTGCAATGCAAGAGTTAGGTAAAATAACTAATCCTGTTAACGGAGAGGTAAATGTAAATGTACAACAGGCAGAACAGCTGCTCGAAATGCTCAAGATGTTAAAGGACAAAACCAAAGGAAACTTGTCGGATGATATGTCTAAAACTCAAAACATGATGTTAGAGGAGCTAATTGTAAACTTTAAAGAGATACATAACACGACTTCAAATGAATCAACCAATAAATAGCAAAGGGATTTTAATTGATAAAAGAATTAAAACTCTTGTACTTAGCCTTTCTGTTGTAATAGTTCTATTGCTTGCTTTTTTAGTTTGGAATAAAGTGCAATCTGAAGAGCAGCTAGCTTTAATGATTGAAAATGTAGAGCAAAAAAATGCTTTAAGAGATGATTTAGACGATCTTATCGATGAGCATGAAATGCTTAAAGATGAAAACCTAGAATTGAGCGATCAATTATACTCCAAAGACTCTGTTATTAACGCCTATTCTAACGAGATAAAAAACCTTTTACGCTCGGAAGCCGATTTAAACAAGGCTAGAGTTAAGATTAAAAGACTAAGAGAAATTAGTAAGAGGTATGTAAATGCACTAGATTCTCTTTTTATTCTTAACGAAAGCTTGCAATTAGAAAACGATAGCGTCAAAAAAGCCAATAGATTCATTTCTAATAAAAACCGAGATCTTGTTAGAACCAATAAAAATCTATCTCAAAAAGTATCTACTGCTTCGGTTTTAAAGCTCGAAGATATATCTGTAGAAGGCTTGTACTATAGGGCTAGTGGAAGAGAAGTTACTACCTCAAGAGCAAATAAGATTCAAAACTTTAAAATTTGTTATACGATTTTAGAAAATCAAATAGCCGACAAAGGAGAGAAACAAATCTATGTAAGAATCTTGGACCCAAAAGGAAGCGTTCTTAACGTTTCAAATATGGTTCAGGAATTAGAATTAAGCGATACCACTATTCAATACACTACTAAGTATATAGTTGATTATCAAAACATAGCTATGAACGATTGCCAGCTATGGACAAGAGGTAATGTTTTATCTTCTGGTACATTTACTTTTGAGTTTTTGATTGACGAAACTCTTGTTGGTATACACCAGTTAAAGTTTAGGTAATGACAAGAGTAATTTCTTACAATGTTAATGGAGTTAGGTCAGCTTTAAATAAAGATCTGGATCAATGGATGAAGGCTTCCAAGCCAGATGTCTTATGTCTTCAAGAAATCAAAGCCAACCAAGATCAGATAGACGAAAAAAGATTTGAAGACTTAGGTTATTCTTGCTTTTGGTATTCGGCACAAAAAAAAGGCTATAGCGGAACGGCAATTTTAACAAAAGAAAAACCCAATCATGTAGAATACGGAATGGGTAATCCTTTGTATGACGATGAGGGCAGGATAATTAGAGCAGATTACAACGACTTTTCGCTTATGTCGGTATACATGCCCTCCGGAAGTAGTGGAGACCTAAGGCAAGAGTTTAAAATTCAGTTTCTTAAAGATTTTTACGATTATATTTCTGAGTTAAAAAAAGAATTCCCTAAACTTCTAATTGTTGGTGATTATAATATTTGCCATCATGCAATTGATATTCATAACCCTCTAAGGAATAAAAAAACATCAGGTTTTTTACCAGAGGAAAGGCAGTGGCTTTCTGATTTTATAGACTTAGGTTTTATAGACACGTTCAGATTCTTTAACGAGGAGCCTCACCAGTATTCGTGGTGGAGCTACAGGGCGGGTGCAAGAGCAAAAAACTTAGGCTGGAGGATAGACTACCAAATGGCTACTCAAGAGCTAGAGTCTCACCTAAAACGAGCCGATATTTTATCTAAAGCAGTTCATTCCGATCATTGTCCAATTCTTTTAGATTTAGAGTTTTAATCAAACTAAGTTTGTTAATAAACTTTTTAAGAGCGATTAAAGGCTAGGCTTCTGCCTACTATATTTGTTACACAAATTTAGAACCGCTATGATTAATAATCGCATTTTACTTTTTTTCATTTCCATTACTATTCTTTCATCTTGCGTTACCCCTAAGGTTTATAACGAACTGATAGCTCAAGAGGAACAAACCAATAAGAATTCTCAAAAAATTAAATCAGAGAATATTTCGTTAAATACCCAAAATACTGAGCTTAATGATGAGTTAAGTAGAGTTAAGGTTTCTATAATCAAATTACAAGAAGATAGCACCGATTTAGGAATAGAATTTAGAAAATCGCAGTCAAAGTATAATACCCTTAATCAGTCTTACGAACTTTTAGCTCAGAAGAATAGTAATATGATTGAATCCAAATCAAGAGAGTCTAAACAACTACTAGAAAAATTGCAAGCAGCAAAGGATGATTTGCAACAAAAAGAAGACAGACTTAATATTTTAGAGCAAGACCTATCGGTTCAGCAACAAAAATTGGATAAAACCCAACAAGAGCTAGACGATAGAGAGAGAAAAGTAGTAGAATTGGAAGGAATTATAAATAGAAAAGATTCTGTTTTACTGGCTTTGAAAGATAGAATTTCTACCGCTTTATTGGGTTTTGAAGGAGACGGCCTAACTATCACTCAAAAAAACGGTAAGGTTTATATTTCTTTAGAAGAACAATTGCTTTTTGCTTCTGGAAGCTGGACTGTCGATTCTAGAGGACAAGAAGCTCTCAGTAAGTTGGCTAAGTCTTTGGAAAGCCAACAAGACATTAGTGTTTTAATAGAAGGCCATACCGATAATATTGCTTTTGGAGGTAGAGGTCAAATTAAAGATAATTGGGATTTGAGTGTGGCTCGTGCTACTTCTATTGTAAGAATCCTTACTGACAATAGTTCTATTTCAGAACAAAGGCTTACTGCAGCAGGAAGAGGAGAGTTTATGCCTATTGCAGATAATGCTACTAAAGAAGGAAGAAGCGCTAATAGAAGAATTGAAATTATTCTATCTCCAAAACTAGATGACCTATATCAGTTGCTTGATAACTAAGAAGCAAATAGTGCTTTAAAAACCTCTTCGATTTTAGCAACCTTTACCACTTCGATTTTGTAGTCGCTTGCTTTTATTTTGTTGTATTTAGAAATAAATATTTTTTCGAAACCTAGTTTCTCCGACTCTTGAATACGTTGTTCGCATCTGTTTACTGGCCTGATTTCACCAGAAAGACCGACTTCAGCGGCAAAACTAAATTTGTCGTTTATTGCCATATCTACATTAGAAGATAAGATCGCACAAACGATGCTTAAATCTATTGCTGGGTCATCTACTTTTATTCCTCCTGTAATGTTTAAGAATACATCTTTGGCTCCGAGTCTGAATCCGCATCTTTTTTCTAAAACAGCTAGTAGCATTGACAGCCTTCTAAGATCAAAGCCTGTTGCGGAGCGTTGAGGCGTTCCGTATACCGCCGAACTAACTAAGGCTTGGGTTTCTATCATTAGTGGACGCATTCCTTCAAGTGTAGCGCTAATAGCCACTCCGCTTAACGACTCATCTTTTTGAGAAATTAGAATTTCTGAGGGATTGCTTACTTCTCTTAGTCCAGTACTTTGCATTTCGTAAATGCCTAATTCTGCAGTTGAGCCATATCTGTTTTTGTGGGCTCTTAAAATTCGGTATACGTGGTTTCTATCTCCCTCAAACTGAAGAACTACATCTACCATGTGTTCTAATACCTTTGGGCCTGCGATGTTACCGTCTTTGTTAATGTGTCCGATAATAATAACAGGAATATTGCTTTGCTTGGCGTAAGCCATTAGCTCGGAAGTACATTCTCTAATTTGAGACACACTACCTGGCGAAGATTCTATTACGTTGGTTTGAAGAGTCTGTATTGAGTCAATCACTAAAAGTGTTGGCGACAATTTTAATGCTTGCTGAAAAAGATTTTGAGTATTTGTTTCTGTAAGTATATGGCAGCCTGTGTTAGATGCACCCAATCTATCAGCACGCAACTTTATTTGTTTATCGCTTTCTTCTCCGGTAACGTATAAAACGTTTTGGTTTTTAATTCTTAAAGCTAATTGCAAGATTAGGGTAGACTTTCCTATTCCTGGTTCCCCTCCTAAGAGAATTAATGAGCCCGAAACTATTCCCCCACCTAAAACTCTATTTAATTCCTGATCGCCTGTATTGATTCTGGCTTCATCACTTAAGGATATTTCCGATATTTTTTGTGGGGTGTTTATTTGAGAGTGATCTTGCCCACTCCATTTTTCTTTGGAAGATTTAGCCAAAACTTCTTCTGCAATAGTATTCCACTCGTTGCAATTAGTGCACTTACCATGCCACTGAGAAGACTGAGCGCCACAGCTCTGGCAAAAAAAGGTTTTTTTAGTTTTTGCCATGCTTTATTTTTTCTATAAAATTAGTTGTAGAATAACCTTCCAGAAATTGTAGTGATATAACTTTTCCGCCATTTTTTTTTACGATTTGATGGCCTACAATATTTTCTTCTGTATAGTCTCCACCTTTCACTAAAATATCCGGCGATATAGATTCTATTAATTGGATAGGCGTGTCTTGTTCGAATAAAACTACCGCATCAACAAATGCTAGACTTGCTAGCATGAGTAGCCTATCCGATTCTTTAATAAATGGGCGATTCTTGCCTTTTAAGTTTGCTATGGAGTTATCACTGTTTAAGCCTATAATTAGTTTGTTGCCTAAGTCTGCAGCACTACTCAGATAGTGTAGGTGCCCACTGTGAAGTATGTCAAAACAGCCATTTGTAAATACTACATCCCCATTTTTTTTCCATTCTAAACTAAGAGAAACAGCTTCAGTTAGCGTTACTATTTTATTTTGGATTAGTTGTAGGTGACTATTCATTGCTTTTCCTTTTTTGTAAAAAAACCATTAAAATAGAAACTCCACCAAAAGTTAAGGTCATTAGAGTTTGAGCAGTATGTACTACGGTTGCAAAAAGAAGCGCTGGGTTATATGCTACGCCTAACTCGGTGAGTCCAAGAGTAACCACGTAATGATATGCTCCGATACCTCCTTGTACGGGGGCAATCATTCCTAATCCTCCTATTACCATTGTATATAATCCGTCAACCAGGTCTAAAGCCGATGTTTGATCGATAGCGAAAAAACAAACGTAAGTCATCATTAAGTACATTAGCCAAATAATGAAAGTATGAAACCAGAAGGTCCACTTGTCCTTTAGCTGATTAATACTTAAAACACCTTCCTTTACGCCGATTAAAAAAGTAAAAATTTTGTTGTAAACAGCAGTTTTTTTAATCCACTTTTTGCTAAAGTATAAAATTAAAAAACCAGCAATTACAGCAGAAAGAAAAGCTAAGATTATGTTGCTGAAAGCAATAGCTTCAAAATCGATTAGCTGCTTTAGAAACGAAAGAAATAGTTCGAATTTTAGAGCGAATGTAATTGCGATAAGAGAAAACAAGAACACAAAGTCAATTACTCGTTCTAAAATTATGGTTCCAAAAAGTTTGTCGACCGGTATTTTTTCTGTTTGATTAAGGCTAGTACAACGCGTTATTTCTCCTGCTCTAGGAATTGCAATATTGGTAAAGTACCCTATTGAAACTGCATAAATACTATTTGATTTTTTAACGTTGTAGCCAAATCCGTTTAGTAAAGAAACCCAGCGTAAGGCTCTGCTGACAATAGCAAAAAATCCAAAAATAACAGAGACAAATACCCATGCATAATTCACCTCTTTTAGTTGTTTTACAAGAGATATAGGATCTGCGTTCTTAAAGGCAAAATACATCAATACGATTCCCGCACAAAAGAACAAACTGTATTTAATCCATTTTGACCAATTTTTCAAAACTATAAAGTATTATCTGGGTTAGGAAAAACTAAAGATGGAGAAAAGCTTTTTGCCTCTTCAAAATCCATTATGCCGTATGAAATAATGATTACAATATCTCCTTTTTGCACTTTTCTGGCAGCAGGCCCATTTAAACAGATTTCTCCTTTATTTCTGTCCCCTTTAATTGCGTAAGTTTCCAGTCGTTCTCCGTTATTAACATTAACAATTTGAACTTTCTCTCCTTCTATTAAATTGGCCGCATCCATTAAAGCTTCATCAATAGTAATGCTGCCTATGTAGTTTAGGTCAGCATCGCTAACGGTTGCCCTGTGAATCTTGGATTTTACTACCTCTATATTCATAGGTACAAATTTACTCATTTAGCATTAAATTATCTATTAATCTTACGTTCTCTACAAACACTGCTACAAGCATAACTATTTTTTGGCCTTCTTTTCTTTTGTAGATTGGTTCCAGCATTGATGTTTCAGCTATGCTAACGTAGTCTATTTTCGAATTTGGGATTTTTTGTAGTTTATTTTTCGCTGCTAAGATTATTTCTGAAATTTCAATTTTTTCTAATTCAGATTTTGCTTCCTTCATCGAACTATAAATTATGCCAGCGTCAGACTTTGCTTTCTCGGAAAGCAATAGGTTTCGCGAGCTTTTTGCTAGTCCGTTTGTTTCCCTTGCTGTTTCACAGCCTACAATTTCTATCCCTAAGTTTAGCTGATTAGACATGTGTTGAATAATTGCTAATTGCTGAAAGTCTTTTTTGCCGAAATATGCTTTTTGGGGCTCTATAATTTGGAATAAACGGTGAACTACGTTGCAAACCCCGTTGAAGTGTCCTGGTCTTTTTTCTCCTTCAAATAAAAGGTCTAATCCGTTTAGCGAGTATGTTTTTAGTTTTTGTTCTTTAGGAAACACTTCCTCAACCGAAGGAACAAATAATATGTCGCAATTCGCTTGCTGTAATAGGGCAATATCTTTATCTATAGTTTTAGGGTAGGAAGCAAAATCATCTGGATTATTAAATTGGGTCGGATTTATAAAGATACTACACACGACTATATCGCACTCTTTTTTTGCCAAATCAATTAAAGTGACATGGCCTTGATGCAAGGCTCCCATTGTAGCAACAAAACCTATTTTTAAATTTTTAAAAGAGGTCTGCTCTATTGTTTTTTGATATTCAACAATTGTAGTCGTTACTTGCATTTATTGGGTTTTAAGGAGGTAAATTTAATGTTTTACTTGGTTTATGGCTATAAAATTCGTACTTTTGCTTACTGACTTTTAATCTGTTAAAAGTGTCTATAAATTTAGCAAGGATGGATATGCAAAAGAAAAGAGTACTATTTGTTTCACAAGAGATAAGCCCTTATTTATCGGAATCTAAGATTTCTGATTTAGGAAGAACTGTTCCTCAAGGAATCATGGAGAAAGGTAAGGACATTAGAATATTCATGCCAAAGTTTGGGTGTATAAACGAAAGAAGAAATCAATTGCACGAAGTAATTCGTTTGTCGGGAATGAATATGATTCTTGATAATCTTGATTATCCTTTAATTATTAAAGTTGCATCCTTGCAGCCTGTAAGAATGCAGGTTTACTTTATCGAAAACGAAGATTATTTCCCTAAGAAGACATTTATGCATGAGCTTGACGGAGATTTTTTCGACTTTCATGACGAAAGAGCTATCTTCTTCTGTAGGGGAGTTTTAGAAACGGTTAAAAAGTTAGGATGGGCTCCAGACGTGGTTCATTGTGGAGGCTGGATGACTGCTCTTGTTCCTTTGTATTTAAAGAAGGCGTTTGCTGACGACCCTATTTTTTCTAACACTAAAATTGTTTATTCTGTATTTGAGCAAGAGATTGGCGGAGAGTTAAGTGCTGATATGTCAAGAAAGGCTATAGTTCAGGGAGTAGAAGAAGCTGACGTTGCTATTATTTCTGAGCCGAAAATCAATAATTTACACAAAATTGCTATTGATTTCGCAGACGCTGTAATTTCTGGAAGTGAAAACATTGATCCTGAAATAGAAAAATATATAATAGAATCAGGAAAGAGTTCGTTAAACTACCATTCAGACGAAGATTGTACCGATGCATTTGATGCTTTGTACGATGAGTTGCTGGAAGAAGAAGTAGTACTATCTTAAAAAAAGCATAATTACAATGAAATTTAATTTAATAGTTTGGTCGTTATTTTTAACGACCATTTTTTCTTGCACCGACCCTGATTTAATCGGTCTTGAAATACAACCAGACGGAGACAAGATCACATTATCTTCTTTCAGTCAATCCCCAGCATTTACTTTGTCGAGTATGAAAGGAGATTCCGTTAGAACGGACGAGAATTTATTAGCCTTATTTGGCTATTATCAATCGGCTCCATTTGGCTTTGCTAAGTCAGAATTTTCTACTCAATTATTACTTCCTGAAAATAACGTTTCGTTTGGCGAAAATCCAGTTTTAGACTCAGCGGTTTTATCCTTAGTTTATTCGGGTTATTATGGAGACACTACTATAGCTCTTTCCATTAGTATTGAGCAATTGCAAGATGTAATTGAATTTGAAGACACTTTTTATTCTACTCAACAAGTAGTCTCTGGAGACTTTAGTACTCCTATAAAAGCTACATTCTTTCCTAAGCCGAGCACCCTAATTGTTAGTGAAGCGGATACGATTGGCTCTCCTAAATTAGATTTAAGAGTAGATCCTTTAGGCCAGTATATTCTGGATGCTATTTCTTCAGACCTTATAGATAATTCTTCTTTTCTTTCTTATTTAAATGGGATCAGCCTAAGGGTTGACGACTCTCAAAGCGAATCAGCATCTGTATGTTATTTTAACTTGAGGGATGCCAAGACTAAAGTTACTATTTATTACAACGATACTTCAACTTACAATTTAACCATTGGAAGCACTGCTTCAAGAGTCAATCACTTCGAAGTAGATAACAATGAGCCTTTTGATTTTCTAGGTGTTCAATCTATGGGCGGTCCAGTTATTAAAATCTTATTCAACGATTTATCTCCATTGAAAGATTCGTTGCAAAACAAAGTGATCAATAAAGCAATCATTAAATTTGATGTTGTTGATGGCTATCCAGATAATTTTGGGCCTCACAATTCGCTTTCTATTTTAAGAAAAGATAGCAATCAAACTTTTTTGTTTATTCCTGACTTTTTTGAAGGAGCAACCCATTATGGTGGATCATTGCAAAACGATTCTTATGAGTTTAACATTAGCAAATACTTGCAGCGTTTGGTTGATGAAGATTATTCAGACAGCGCTCTATATATTTTACCTGTAGGAAATTCGGTTAGCGCTAACCGAACTCTAATTGAGCAAGAAGTTACATTAACAGTTACTTATACAAACTTTTAAATATGTGTGGAATAGTAGGATATATTGGAAGCAGACAAGCTTACCCTATTTTAATTAAAGGCTTAAAAAGGTTAGAGTACAGAGGGTATGATAGTTCCGGAATTGCACTATATGATTCCGGATTAAATGTATACAAAAAGAAAGGTAAGGTTTCTGAGTTAGAAGCTTTTTGCGAAGGCAAAAACATAAACAGCACCGTAGGAATTGGCCACACACGTTGGGCAACTCACGGGGTCCCTAATGATGTAAATGCCCATCCTCATTATGGTCAGAATAAAGACATTACTATTATTCATAATGGGATTATAGAAAACTACGATTCTATTAAAAAAGCACTTTCTAAATTAGGCCATCAATTTGAAAGCGATACAGATACTGAAGTTTTAGTCCATTTAATTGAAGAGATTAAGACTCAAGAAAATATTGATCTTTTTGAAGCAGTACGTTTAGCATTAAACGAGGTTGTAGGAGCTTATGCGATAGGAGTTATTTCACAGGATAATCCCGATGAGATAATTGTTGCTAAAAAAGGATCGCCTTTAGTTATTGGGATAAATGAAGGTGAGTATTTTATTGCTTCCGATGCTAGTCCTATTATCGAATATACTAAAGAGGTTCTTTACTTAGAAGATTGCGAAATAGCTCGTCTTTGCGTTGGTCAAGAATTGGAGTTAAAGACAATTGATAATGTGGTTAAAACACCATATATCCAAGAGCTAGAGATGAGCTTAGAGTCTATCGAAAAAGGCGGCTATGAGCATTTTATGCTTAAAGAAATATTCGAACAGCCAAAGTCGATTGCAGACAGTTTTAGAGGAAGATTAAAATTAGATACAGCTGAGGTTAAGTTAGGAGGGATTGCTGATTATGAAAACAAGATAATTAATGCCAATAAGATAATCATTATTGCTTGTGGTACATCTTGGCACGCTGGCCTAATTGGAGAATATTTATTAGAAGATTTAGCTCGAATACCGGTTGAGGTGGAGTATGCTTCTGAGTTCAGATATAGAAATCCGGTAATTACCGAAAACGATGTAGTTTTAGCTATTTCTCAATCTGGAGAAACAGCTGATACTCTAGCAGCTATGAAGTTGGCAAAAGACAAAGGGGCAACCGTATTGGCAATTTGTAATGTAGTAGGCTCATCTATCGCTAGATTAAGTGATGGTGGAACTTACACTCATGCTGGCCCAGAAATTGGGGTAGCTTCTACCAAAGCATTTACTGCCCAAGTAACTGTTCTTACCTTAATGGCATTTATGTTTGCCCGTAAGAAAGGATCTATTTCAGAAAGCTATTACCGAGAACTAATCACAGAATTAGAAACCGTTCCTGCTAAAGTAGAGAGCATGATTTCTATGAATAGTTACATTAAAGAATTGTCTGCTAAGTTTAAAGACGCTCAAAACTTTTTGTACTTAGGTAGAGGATATAATTTCCCCGTAGCCTTAGAAGGCGCCCTTAAGTTAAAAGAGATATCATACATTCATGCAGAAGGTTATCCTGCTGCCGAGATGAAACACGGACCGATTGCATTAATTGACGAGAATATGCCAATTGTTGTAATTGCAACCAAAAAAGGACATTACGAAAAAGTAGTTAGCAACATTCAGGAGGTTAAAGCCAGAAACGGAGTCGTTATTGCTGTTGTTACTCAGGGTGATACTGCTGTAAAAGCAATTGCCGACTATATTATCGAAATACCAGAAGTAGCAGAACCACTAACGCCTATTCTAGCTAATATACCACTACAGCTATTATCTTACCATATAGCGGTTATGAGGGGCTGTAATGTTGATCAGCCAAGGAATTTGAAATACCCAATTACTGTTGAGTGATTTGGTAACACCGTTTTAGTTCCGAAAAATTCCTTATTCAAATTGTAAATTCCTGTTATTGATTTTTACTAGTTCTATTCTAAACTAAACAAGTCATCTACTTTACACTCTAATTCGTGTGCTAGCTTCAAACATAATAGTATAGAGGGATGAAATCTGTTATTTTCAATAGAATTTATTGTTTGTCTAGAAACACCTATTTTTTTAGAAACATCTTCTTGTGTAAATCCAGCCTTTGTACGGTATAACTTTAAATTATTTTTCATGAATTGTAGTGTTTGAAAAGTCTGAATTTAAAGATTAAGTTAAATAAGAGAATTATTAAAAATAAGTTGAATATCAGTACATACATATATGTGATATTGAACACTAAAAAAGTAGATATAATTATTAACCCAAAACTAATAAACAGAGATAAGGATAAACTTTCTAATCTAATTCTTGATATTAGCTCATCTTCTATTTTCTCTTTGCAAAACGAGTTTACTAATCCTGAAACAATAATTAAAAAAGTAAATACTTCATCTCCTAAACCATTTTCTATCCAGCCAAAACCTCTCTCTGACCCAAACCAATCATGTGAGAAAATTGAAAAAACGTTTACAACAAAAATATCTTGGATTTTTTCATTTAACATTAAAAACAATGCGATAGGAGTAGATAAATAAAATACCCAACCACTTTTTTTTTATTTATTATTAAATAAATAATTCATAATGTATATGTTTTAATTTTAGCAAATGTAAAGTATTTTTTACATAAAGACAAGTAAACTTTACATTTCGTAGTTTTTACACAACAGATTTGTTTTATTGTCAGGATAAAGTTTTAATAAACTCATCATAACTATCAATTGCTTAACTTGTTGAATGCTAGATTGTAAGAGTTCTGATTTGACTAAGCTTCTTTGTGTTTTAAGTTGAAACACTATTTTTATTCCTTCGGCATCTTTCGCCACAATACTTAACTTCATCCCAGTTTTTAGCCCATTTCTTACGCCAATTGTAGGGTTTTTTGCAGGTTAAACATATTTTAGACGGAAGCGGTTTCTTCATGATTACAGGTTTGGAATCCAAATAAAGTCATTGTGTTTGTAAGAGTCAAGATTTATAACTTCTTTTTTATCATCCTGAGCTATAAAACAAGAGTAGTTTAAGGCTTTCAATATTGGCCATGTAATTTCTCTGCCTTTTTCTGTGCATTCTATAAAAATAGAAGGCCTACACCTTGCTATAAGTTTTTGTATTCCTGTAACAACCAAGCCTTCTGCTCCTTCCACATCAATTTTTATGAGCTTAGGTGACAGCTCTTTTAAGTCTGCATTGTCATCGAGACAGATTGTTTTAACCAATTGTTTTTTCCAATCTTTAATTCCGTTACCCCATACCATACTACTCATTGATAGATCTTCTCCGTTTAGTGGAGTAAAAAAGTCAATTTCTCCATTTTTATCCGAAAGAGCTTTATCAATCACGGTGATGTTTTTGCAATTGTTTAAGGAAATATTTTTATGAAGAATAGTTAAGTTTTGAACCATTGGTTCAAAGGCATAAACACTTCCTTGTTCTCCAACTAATCGGCTCATTAGAATGGAAGTGTATCCTATGTTAGAGCCAATGTCTAGAGCAGTGTCTCCTTTCTTTAAATTTTCTCCAAGAAATTTTTGAAGATGAGGTTCTACGGGGTTAAAAACTAAGCCAAGCTGATTCTTTATAGAGACATTAAGTTTAATCCCTTTAAACAAGCCTTTATACATTGTTAGTGTAATGCGTTTGTTCGCAAACAAATAAGCCAAGATTTCCTTTAACGTCTTTTTCATGTAACAAATCTAACAAATATGTGAAACCCTGCTAAGATCAATCTGATTTATACTTTCTTATCTTTCAATTCGTCGAATAAAAAAAGAACCACCCTATATCAGAGTGATTCTTTTCTTTATTTCAATAAGTAAGTTTTGGATTATGCGTTAGCAAACCTTTTACTTACTTCATCCCAGTTAACTACGTTAAAGAAAGCCCCAATATAGTCAGGTCTTCTGTTTTGGTAGTTTAGGTAATAAGCATGTTCCCATACATCGATTCCTAAAATTGGAGTTCCTCCACAACCTTCTTTCATAAGAGGATTGTCTTGGTTAGGAGTTGAGCATACCGATACTTTTCCGTCTTTTACACATAGCCAAGCCCATCCAGAACCGAATTGAGTTGCTGCAGCATTAGAGAACGCAGTTTTAAATGCATCAAAAGAACCAAAACTAGCATCAATAGCTTTTGCTAAATCTCCGCTTGGCAAACCACCACCATTAGGACTCATAACTGTCCAGAATAAGCAATGGTTGTAATATCCACCTCCATTATTTCTAATAGCTGGAGATAAGTCACCACTAGATAATATTTCTTCAATTGTTTTTCCTTCTAGGTCTGTTCCTTCAATAGCTGCGTTTAGTTTCGCAGTATATCCTGCATGGTGTTTGCCATGATGAATCTCCATTGTTTTAGTATCTACATGCGGTTCTAAACCGTTAGTCGAATAAGGTAGTTGAGGTAATTCAAATGCCATAATATTTTAAGTTTAAATTAGAATTCGGTTTTATAATTTGGTGCAAAGGTAAAAAATTACTCCTTTAGAGCCCTTTGAAAAGTATTATCTATTTTATGAATAACTGGGAAAAAAGCATCATCATTCCATATCCCTCTTCCGATCTGTGCTTTTAATTGAGTATTAATAATTTCTAAATCGTAGATATTAAATTCGTTTACAGATAGTTTTTGATCTTGTTTTTTGCAAAAAGCTTTTAATTGTAAAAGTGTTTTTTCGTCAATCTCGAAGTCTGCAATAAATTTCTTTAAACCCATAGATTTCAGTTCTTCCCTTTTTTTATCGGTGTATTCGAAAGTAAAATCTCTAATTAACCCCATTCTGTTTACAGCATTTATATCGTTATGAAAGTCTGTAGTATCAATTGCAACAAAAATATCTGGAGCAATTCCACCTCCTCCGTAAACTACTTTTCCTAGTGGAGTAATGTACTTCAAGCTGTCGATAACAGGAATGCTATCTTCAGAAAGAAGTTCTCCGTTTTCGTAGCGGTCTAAAATTTCGTCGTTGTAGTCTTCTTTTTCTCCATTATTATAAGGCCTCTGAATACACCTTCCTGTAGGAGTGTAATAGCGTTGGGTGGTAATTCTATAAGCCGAACCGTCCTTGTTTTGAAACTGTTCTTGGACCAATCCTTTTCCGAACGAGCGTCTTCCAATTATGGTTCCTCTGTCGTTATCTTGAATTGCCCCTGCAACTATTTCACTAGCCGATGCTGATCCTTCATTAATAATAACAACTACTTTAGTCTCGACTAGCATTCCTTCATCATTGGAGTAATACTCACTATCAATCCCTTCTCTTCCTTTAGTAAACACGATCATTTTATCGCTACTCAAAAATTCGTTAGAGACATTTATGGAAGCCCCCAAATAACCCCCTGGATTGTTTCTTAAATCGAGGATTAACTCCTTCATCCCTAATTGCAATAATTTTTTAGATGCCTCTCTAAACTCTTGGTAAGTAGTTGCTGAAAAACGATTTATTTTAATGTATCCTGTTTTAGAATTAACCATATAAGAAACATCGACGCTATAAATAGGAATTTTATCTCTACTTAATTCGAAATCTATAATTTGGTTATTTCTTAAAATACCTAACTTTACTTTTGTGCCTTTTTTACCTCTCAACAATTTAAACACAGAATCATTAGTTAATCCGGTTCCGGCTATAGTGTCGCCATTAACAGTAATAATTTTGTCTCCCGATTGTATTCCTACCATTTGTGATGGACCTCCAGAAATAGGAGCTACTACTAAGATGGTGTCTTTTTGTAGATTAAATTCAATTCCAATCCCGTCAAAACTTCCTTCCATTGGTTCGTTAACGGCAGCTAAGTCTTTGGCAGGAATATAACTAGAATGGGGGTCTAATTCTTCCAATAAATATTGAACAGCCAGTTCGGTCAGCTCGTCTTTATCGATACTATCTACATAAATTTCTTCTATCTGATTGAGTAATAGGTCAAATTTGTTAGGGTTTTGACTTACGTTGTTATCATTAAAAAAGACATTTCCTAAAAGTATTCCGGCTGCTAAAACCAAAGAAAATACGATGGGACTATATGTAGAGTTTTTATTCATTTTCTTGCTTAAAGTGCATTACTTCAATAGTTGCTTTTTTCAAAAAATCGATCCCCGATTTGTCTTTGTATTCGTTTAGATAAACGACTCTTGAAATACCTGCTTGTAAAATCAATTTACTACACTCTTTACAAGGAGACATACTAAGGTATAAAGTAGCGCCTTTACAGTTTTGGGTTGACTTTGCCACTTTAAGAATGGCGTTTGCTTCAGCATGAAGAACGTACCATTTTGTCTCTCCGTTTTCGTCTTCGCAATTGTTTTCAAAACCTGAAGGACAACCATTGTATCCGTCAGAAATAATCATTCCGTTTTTAACAATTAAGGCGCCTACTTGTTTGCGTTTACAATGGGAAAGCTTTGCCCACTCTAAGGCCATTTTTAAATATGCCTTGTCGTATTTGTGTTGTTTTATGCTCATATATTAGGGAATGCAAATTACAAAAAAAACCCTCTCAAAAGGAGAGGGTTTTTGTACCCGAGGCCGGGCTCGAACCGGCACGATATTGCTATCACTGGATTTTGAATCCAGCGCGTCTACCAATTCCGCCACTCGGGCAATTAAATAGGTTGCAAAATTAACTTATTGTTGTTTATTGGCAAGTAAAAATCGGCAAGATTAGTGCAATTAAAATCAGATTAGAGCTGAAAATGTGTATGTTGCATTCAAAATCATAGTATTATAGAGCAATTTTTCTATCTTTGCCGACCCATAATTGAACTCGATGGAACCAACCGTTAAAATATTTGCTGCAAGTGGTAGCCAGTCCCTAGCCCAAGCGATTGCTAAAGAACATGGATCTCCCCTAGGGAATTCTTCTATTGTTTACTTTAGTGATGGAGAATTTGAACCTTCTTTTGATGAGACTGTTCGTGGATGCGATGTGTTTATAGTGCAATCTACTCCTCCACCTTCTGACAATTTGATGGAACTTTTATTAATGATTGATGCAGCCAAAAGAGCATCTGCTCGCAAGATTATTGCAGTAATGCCTTATTTTGGATATGCTCGACAGGATAAAAAAGGTAAACCAAGAGTTCCGGTAGGGGCAAAGTTAGTGGCAAACCTACTAACCGCAGCTGGTGTTGATCGAATCATGACGATGGATTTACACGCTGACCAAATTCAAGGATTTTTCGAAGTCCCAGTTGATCACTTATTTGCGTCTACTTTGTTTTTACCATACATTAAGGATTTAAATTTACCTAATCTTTGCATTGCTTCTCCGGATATGGGAGGAACAAAAAGAGCGAACACCTATGCTAAGTATTTACAAACGGATGTAGTAGTTTGTTATAAGCAAAGAGACAAAGCCAACGAAGTTAGTAAGATGATGCTTATTGGTAATGTGGTAGGTAAAGACGTAATATTAGTGGATGATATGGTAGATACAGCAGGAACGCTCACTAAGGCTGCTGATTTAATGATAGAGAACGGTGCAGCATCTGTTAGAGCATGTTGTACTCATGGTATATTGTCGGGAAGCGCTTACGAGCGTATTGACAAGTCAAAACTATCGGAACTTTTAATTTCCGATACATTATTTAAAGATCACGCAAGTGATAAAGTAAAAGTAATCGGTGTCGCGGAATTATTCGCAGACACTATTAGTCGAGTGCATAAGAATCAATCGATAAGCTCGAATTTTATTAGTTAATTATTAATTATTTATTTTAAACAAAAATGAAATCATTTGCATTAAGTTCTGAAGCAAGAGAAATTAGCAAAATTGCTAACAGAGCATTAAGAAATCAGGGTAAAGTTCCATGCGTACTTTACGGGGGAGAAAAGCAAGTGTACTTCTCTTTAAAAGAGAATGACCTAGACAAGCTTGTAAATACTCCAAGTGTATTCCTAGTTGAAATAGACTTCGAAGGGACTACTTACAAAGCGATATTACAAGATATCCAGTTTCACCCAGTAACAGATCGTATTGATCACGTAGACTTTTTACAAATCTTTGATGATAAAGAAGTAACGATGAACATTCCGATTAACTTCAATGGCTCTGCAATTGGAGTTAAAAATGGAGGAAACCTTCTTGTTAGAAGAAGAACGATCAAAACAAGAGCTCTTCCGGCTAACCTGCCAGATGCTATTGAAGTAAATATTGATGATCTGAAAATTGGTAAAACTATTTTCGTTGGAGATATTAGAGATGATAAGTATACATACTTAGCGCAAGACAATGCAGTAATTGTAGGTGTTAAAATGGCTAGAGGTGCAGTTCTTGATGAAGATGAAGAAGGCGCTGAAGGTGCAGAAGGTGCGGAAGCAGCTCCTGAATCAGCTCCAGCTCAATAATCTAAAATGAAATTTCTAATTGTAGGATTAGGAAACCCTGGTGCCGAGTATACTAATACTAGGCATAATATAGGATTTAAAGTATTGGACGCTCTTTTAGAGTCGTCCAATACTTCTTTTACTGACGACCGTCATGTAAAAATTGCAACTATTAAACACAAAGGAAAGTCCTTTCATCTTATTAAGCCTACCACTTTTATGAACCTAAGTGGAAAGGCAGTAAATTATTGGTTACAACAATTAAAGATACCAGTATCTAATTTGTTAGTGGTTACCGACGATATCGCTTTGCCGTTTGGGAGTCTGCGTATGAGGGGGAAAGGAAGCGATGGTGGTCATAACGGCTTAAAAGACATTAATGCTCTCCTAGGCCATAATAACTATGCTCGTTTACGCTTTGGGGTTGGTAGTGACTTCTCTAAAGGTCGCCAAGCAGATTATGTCTTAAGTAATTGGGATTCGGAGCAAGAATCTTTACTTATTGAAAGATTAGATCAAGCCAAAAAAATGTGTCTCTCTTTTGGTGCGATTGGCTTAGCTCAAACCATGAGCAATTTTAATGGAAAATAGAGGTATTGTCAGTTCAATGACGATCTGCAGATTCATTGTTTTTTATTCAAGGATATTTTATAAATAATAAACTATAGAAAATTCTTTAAGTCCACTTTTTCTGAAACCAAATTTTGAATTTCAGAAATAGCTACTCTTTTTTGTTCCATAGTATCACGGTCTCTAATTGTTACAGTATTATCTTCCAAACTTTGGTGGTCTACCGTTATGCAAAAAGGAGTACCAATAGCGTCTTGTCTTCTGTATCTTTTACCAATAGAATCTTTTTCTTCGTATTGGCAATTGTATTCGCCTTTAAGAGCATCTAAAATTTCTCTTGCTTTTTCTGGAAGTCCGTCTTTTTTAGTGAGTGGCAAAATAGCTGCTTTTACAGGGGCTAACATAGCTGGTATAGAAAGTACGGTTCTGCTTTCCCCGTTTACTTCTTCTTCCTTAAAAGAATGGCTTAAAACAGTAAGGAACATTCTGTCGAGACCAATTGAAGTTTCTACTACATAAGGAACGTAGTTTTCGTTTATTTCAGGATCAAAATATTGTATTTTTCTTCCCGAAAACTCTTGATGGCTTTTAAGATCAAAATCAGTTCTAGAGTGTATTCCTTCTAGTTCTTTAAATCCGAACGGAAATTTAAATTCTATATCGGTAGCAGCGTTTGCGTAGTGGGCTAAATTATCGTGGTCGTGGAAACGATAATTCTCTTGGCCCATTCCTAAGTTTTGATGCCATTTCATTCTGCTTTCTTTCCAATGATCGTACCATTCCATTTCTTTTCCTGGCCTTACAAAAAATTGCATTTCCATTTGTTCAAATTCACGCATGCGGAAGATAAACTGACGGGCAACGATTTCATTTCTAAACGCTTTTCCAGTTTGTGCAATTCCGAAAGGAATTTTCATTCTTGCTGTTTTCTGAACGTTTAAGAAATTAACAAATATTCCTTGTGCCGTTTCTGGTCTTAAGTATAAATCGGACGCCCCTTCTGCAGTGGCTCCCATTTGTGTTTTAAACATTAAGTTAAATTGCCTTACCTCTGTCCAGTTTTTAGTTCCAGAAACAGGACAAACGATGCCCAGCTCTTCTATAAGCGCTTTTACGTCTTGAAGATCCTCTTTATCCATTGCAGCGCTAAAACGGCTCATTATAGCGCTACACTTTTCATTATAGCCAACAACCCTTGGGTTGGTTGCTATAAATTGGTCTTTGTCGAAGCTTTCGCCAAATCTTTTTTGTGCTTTTCCAACTTCTTTGTCAATTTTGCCTTCAATTTTAGCAACATG